>JGI24158J21664_10001605_pt1 | contig 25885 bp, 17 predicted proteins | sample Ectturendosymbi3_FD_21664 | JGI IMG/M metagenome (IMG submission 21664) | reverse complement strand
AGCTAATTGGTAAGGGGCTTTTCTCAATACTTTTGGGGATTTCCCTAATTTATTTTAATGTTTTTTGGCCCTAATCTTGGAACCAGGAACGCTAAAAGCCCGTTCGGACCCTTCAAAGTCCCAAAATGTAACCAAAAAACAGCTAAATTAAAAAAAAATTAATGTCATTTAAATGGCTCCTGCGGGTTTTAAATTGAATAAAGGCATTAAGCTTGAGGCATTGACTCATCACACGACGACTTGCTGCAAATTCTCTGCAAGAGCCGAGAATGGCTTGCCAAGACAGAACTTCTAGTTGGTATGGTACATTTCGAAATTAGCTGGAAAATGCTGTTTTCAAGCCTACACTAAGCATCCATTTGTATGACAATTGCCTTTGAGTTACTGGAATTACCTTGCTTTACAACAGTCTTTGTGCAGCACCCGCAAAGCTTTCTGAGCAGTTCATTGACGGCGTATCTTAGACCTGACATGTAATATGCTAACAAGATGGGGGAAACAGCGCAGTAGACCAGACACGCGTTGTAAGCGGCCATTATAGTCGAGGCTGACATGCTTAATTTGGCTTCAAATACGTCGGCTGTCATCATACCAAGGGCTGGTAATGAACAGATGATAAAGAGAATCGAAATAAACAGCATCAACTTAAATATATAATTGATAGTTGGCAGTGGCTTGCAGCACAAGTAGAAGTTTTTCTTCGGGCTGTTCCTTGTCTGCAACAAAATGATATTTTTCAACGCATGCAATTTAGGCATTACCGTGAAACTTTGTTCAGAAAAACTCAAAATATTTGATGTCAAAGCACTTCATATGTTGTTAGCACAAGTTGGAGTGTAACATCCCTTTTGCTACCTTATATCAAATCTTTGCGTAGAAAAAGGTGTTTATTCTATCTGAAATGTAAAGCACATGAAGCAAAAATTTTTTCGTAAGGAGGAAGTTATGGAAACTTCTAGTTGCTAGCCATTTTTTCGTAAAAGGCAGCTTGATGCGTCCTCCACCTTTTCGTATTTTAAACAAAAACGGCAAGGATTTTGCAGTCTAACAAATCGCAGTTCAAAAATTAGTTCGTTATTGTATACAAAAAAATTACAGTCTCTGAGTTATTGACATAGGTGTTTTACAAAATCGGTCCTCAGGCACAAAAATTAGTAAAACAATTTCTTTTTAGAATTAACTTGTTGACATTTTTTCAGTTTATCGAACAGACTTCGAAACGTTTGTGAATATTTTTTTGCAAAATCACAAATAAAGTAGGCCTATTTACTGTGAAAATAGTTGCATCACGTAAATGTATCAAACGCGCATTTGTATACTGGCAATAGCTTTACACTGAAAATATTGATCAATATTTTGTTATATTTCATCGAATCATTAACCCATACGTTGTTTCGTTTTTGTTTTTGGGTAAAGAATGGTTAAAATTATTCTTGATGGGTGAGAATTTTTGCAGAAAATGGCGAAAAAATTTGTAAGTTGTTTTCAACAATACCCAAAATCCATTTTCCTCTTCCCGGACAGGGCCGCGGGGACAACAGACCTACGAGGACTCGAAATAACTCAATATTTTTAGTACGTTTACACAGTTCTGCTGGCTCCACATCAAGAAGGAACCAAGCCAATTCGATGAGGCAGACACGCTACCTGGTCCTTGGACTTTTGGGTGCTTTCCTGTGGATATAGGGTCCATTTTTCCATGCTGGTTACATGGCTAAAACATTCTAACTGGGATCCCTCTATAGTCTGATCGGAGAAGTGGCTCGACATCCAAGGCTTTACTAATTCAGATGTGCACCTTGTAGCGAAGTGTCACACTGTGAACTCTTCTCAAAAATCCCATGTCTGCCGTTTGTATTCCCAATAGAACTATTTCACTCATTACTCAGCATTAGGGTTAGGCGGATAGTTGCAAAAATTTGTTATCCGGATAACGGATATATTCGGATATTTGGTCTTTGTGCTATCCGGTTAACCGGATATTCAAAAGAAGACATAACACGATGTTAAAGTTTTAATGATGATTAAAGAATTGACTCAGAGTCATATAATCCATTTAGCAGTCAAAATACAGACTCTTGCACTTTAGCTAACTTTATTCAATACAACGAAAAAACACAAATTTGTAATGCTTATTTTTCCTGCAACGCATTTCTAATAAAGAACAACACATCGATTGTTGAACCGTTTAAGCGGGACCGGAGTTTTGTAGCAAAGAATCTGCATGCACTGAATGCTCTTTCTGCTTCTAAAGAAGTGGGCTGGATGGTAAGCAGTGCTTCGTAAAGAGTTTTAACCACAGGTATCACACATTGCCCTCTCGCCATTTGTTGCACACGTTGGAAGTAGCCCCACAAAAGGTTTTCACTTTTGAAACCTTTGAAATCATTTCAATATTTTCTTTTATTTAGACCAGTGCAGGTTTTTTTTAGGTGTTTTAGGGACTCGATTCGGGTCCCCAGAATTGAAAACCGGGTCCTTAGTATCAGCGAAGATTATTATCGGGTTCCTAGAATCAGAGGAAATGGGGTGCCTACAATCAGAGAAATCGGGTCCTTACAGGTCCAAACCGGGTACCTAACATTTTCCCTAAAACAACCTAGACCAGTGGTTCTCAAACTGGGGGTAAATTACCCCCTGAGGATAATATGCGATTCTTCGGGGGATAACGCAGAATCAAATCCACAATGTTTTTTCATTATGAGCGATCACTGCGAAATATTGAGGGTAATAAGACATATTCGCCACCTTGATTTGGGTAACCGATCGAATAAGTTTGGGAACCGCTGATTTAGACATTTGAAAAGCATAGGCCATACTTTCGACTCGAAGCGTTTCGACTGAATTTCTTTGTTAATGCCGAGAGGTTTAAAATTTTATTGTCGCATATCAGTTGCTTTGTGACGTAATAGAACGAAATTCCCCTGCATTCTAGAGAATACATAAAAAGTGAATAAAGGTTTTAAGGTCAGCGGGAAGTCACAAGGTCAGCGGCAAGTCACAAAGTGTGGGAAGATAGGCCGCCGGTAGCTGAGAACAAGGAAATTTCCAATTGGTTAACGCCATACAAACATAAAAAGCAGTAATGATGTTACTACTGTATTATCCGGTTAACCGACAAAATGTTATCCAGATATCGGATAGCTGAAAATACCGTGATTAACCGGTTAACCGATATCCGGTGGTCCAACCCTACTCAGGATTCGTGACCATAGGCGTGGATCAGAACAAAGGCCGATTTAAAAATGGACAATTTGCGGGGTTTGTAACAAAACCGTCTACAGAGTCTTCAACAGGCTTTACGTTTGTGCAGGGGGCTTGGCATTCTAACATTTGAAAAAAACTCCACTGATTGATAGTGTTTCATATTTCAATTTGGGTGGTCTTGGAGCTTTGTTTAGGTGGCTAAGCCCACGACTAGCTTGAAAGCTTCCATTTGTCACCACAAAGCAATAAAGCTAACACTGAACTGCATTTGCTTTACCAACCCGTGTATCAATCAAACTCCTCAAGATCAACCGAATGAAATTGAATAGATTGATTGAGGGGTATTAAGGAATATTTGTGTGGCAATTCACTCCTTCCTGGTTGAAAGAACCCAGAAACAGAAACTGAAAAAATCTTGGCAGCATTCCTGTGTAAAATATCTTCTCACATATATTTTCTATGTTTTTGTAGTATTTAGAAAAGCGCACATCGTTTTTACTTGTGAAGCAAATGAAATGCTTGCCATAGAATGCCTTCAATCACCCTAGCTGACGCATCGAAACTAAAAGTATGCACATAATTGAGGAAGAAAAAAAATATCAACTATAACCTGCACTTGCTACATTACCTGTTTCTTGATCATTTAAAAATAATTTTTTGCCTGAGATAACTGGCAAAGAACCGTTTCCTACTGCTGGAATACAGGATGTCACTCAAACATGCCTTTGGTAGCCCTAAATTATTTCAGTGTTAGTGACAAAAACGACACTGTTCATCGTCACATTCAACAAAATAATGTAGAACGGCAGTGCCAAACAGTGGGAAGCCAAGACATTACCATTTCGCGTAGGTCATATTTCGATGTTTCGATCAGAGACAGTTGGGTTTGGTTTCGTGGTCGGTGTTTGCGTTGATCTGAAAGAATTGCATGTTGTAAATGCATTTTTTCTATTCAACAGATGAACACTTGACATCTTTTGACCACCTTCAACACTGATGAACGTACGTCCTGCTTGACTTCCCTCAGTCTGAACGCCCTGTTCTCTTGATTTGCAACTCTGGCCGTATCTCAGGAACGTCGTAAGCAACATGGTCACGATGATGAGTGACAGCAAGATCCACAATATAATGATCAGCAAAATGTAATGAGTTGTCAGCGGTTGATGTATCGTGGAACACTCGTGTATATATTCTGCCCAAGATTAAGAAATGGCACAAAATCAGTATGGAAACTGCAACTTGGTTGTTTAGCGTTTTTGACATATGAATAAAATTTGATCGCTGATGTTGTCACTTGAAAACTCTTCGGTTAGACACATGGTTCTTTTGATATCACCATGGTCGGATCTAGCTGATGCGAGGCCCTAGGCTAATCCGCTTGTGTGAGGCCCCCTCTCCCCTTCCTACGAGTTGGGGAAAGGGGAAAAGGGAAAAGCGTTAATCCATTTGCACAAAGCCGAAAATGACGAAATGGACGCTCTCCACGTGGCCTACGTTCAATAAAATATGTCTGATACCTTACTAAAGTGCCCCACGATCATTGCATTTTTTGCTTCCTGTGACGGAAAAGCATGCAATGACATTGATTTGTGGAAATCGTGTTTGGCTGTCAGGAACAGGATTTTTAATTGCTTAGGCGAACAAACCAAAGAAGTCAAAGTTAAATATTTGACCTACAGCAAACTTACGCGTTCCACAAGTTTCACATCCATTTTTTCTTATTTGTTCTTTTCTAGATAAATATGCCTATCGGCGCTTTGCAATTCACAAGTTTTGTAGCAGTTTGAAGAAAATTACAGTCTAAACAAATCACAAAGAAAAGTCCAATATTGAATTTAATTAACGTCATAAAAACGAAAACAAAACTACTGCAGTATTTCCAGCTCAGAAGAAGCACTACAATCTAGATAGTTGTTAGTTACACCTTGGTTTTCAGTGATATCCTACTTTGGATTAAGCTTCCCAAAATATACCGGTTTCTTCAGAAATATTTTAGTTTCACGGTCAGGCATTTTTAACTTATTTCAGTACAATGAAGTCAGTCTCTCTCACTATTATTGAAAGATGAGCCTATATTCCATACTGATGAATTTTACTCCGTTTTCATTTTAGGATACTGCTAGCCCTATAGGCCTACATCTAAATTTCTCTTATGTGCAGTATAATCTTAAGCTTTGGTAAGATGCATATCAAACACGAACAACCACAAGTTCTTTCACCCGATTCACACGTAACAATCGGTACGATTCAGCAAACACACCCAACGGAGCTCTGAGTATGACGGCACAATTGCACGCATGCGGCTTGACCAACGGATAATACTGACATTCATGGAAACCCATTAGAAGACACTGATATTACCAACACAAATCTGATTAAGTGAATAAAACTACTAAGCCTATAGGTCAGAGGTTCCCAACCTGGCGTGCATGTACCCCTAGGGGTACATTTGCCTATCCGAAGGGGTACATTTATGATTATCAATATGAGTGAAATATATTTTTACATATCTTTTATTTCCACGTGTTTAAACATATATCAGTGAATATTATTTTCAAAAGCCGTTATATGCTTATTGTTAAATATAACTGTGATTAATCATGATAAAATGTTTCGTCATAAGAAATTTTAGGGGTACATGTTCATCCGTCGGAATCGTGAAGGGGTGCATGCTCATCTTTCGAATTACTTTAGGGATGCATGATCATCTGTCGGAATGCTGAAGGGGTACATGGTCAGAGAAAGTTTGGGGACCCCTGCTATAGGTGAATCCGGCCCTGGATATCACGCTTGAGCAACTTGATAAACAACGTTGAAAAGCAATTGTTGTACTGTAATAGTCTGCTTTCTGCGATTTTGAAAAAAACATTTTACACAAACAACTAAAATATACCGAGTTATTAGCTTTGATAAACAAAAGCACAAATATATCTTTCCCAACTAAAAACAATATGTCGGTTGTGGAGATGGCTGAAAGGTTTCAAACTGCAAGCAAAGAAAAAATATATAGTTCATAAATTTTTATACCGTTGCAAATTACTGAAGTACAAAGAGCAATCGCGAATTAAAAAAGAATGCATGATAAGCACACTACTATCACATATTCTTGCTGTGAAGCAGTCAGCCAAAGTTATTAGAACTTTCCGACATAGACTGATATGTGACTGAAATCTTACTACGATGTGTGATATAAATGAAACCGTTGCTAGTAGCGCAAAAAACTGTTTAAAATTAGCTATTCTTCACTATATGAAAATAGTGGCAGTTAGAGGTGATGTGGTATACTCTTCGCTTGCAGCGTACAATCACACTGAGGTTGTGTGCTTACTTTTTGATGAAGAATATAAACTATTGACATGTTTTAGTCGCGCCTGTTTACGAATGACTCTTGTTATAGTTAAATAATATTGTGAAGCGCGGCCACCGCACTTGAGATGAAAATAAAAATATAGGTTAGTTAGAGACATTGGTGTTGGAAGCGGGCGTGCAGGGATACAAGCGCACCCTCAAAGGTTTTTGGGTAAATTTGGGCAAACATCTTTCGCACCCCCAAAATTTGCCTGCTCCTACACCTATGGTTGGATATGTTTTCGGGTTGTACATAGTAGGCTGCAGTAAAATTGTAATACTGTACGATGTACTTCATGAAGTTAACACTTCTAGATAGGAAATCATCTTTGGTAGTTTAAATTGCTGTTGGGCATGCAATTCTAAACGACCTTAAGAATCAGAAGTCAACAGAAAGCAACTGTGTGTTCCACATAATCGAAGTTTGCTTGTTATCTGCATATTGCAGTGAAAATGGTTTAAAAGTTTTATCTTAACCTTCACATACCATACCTGACTGACAAATACGGTCGTCAGATTCGTAGAGTCCGCTGAAACAAACACAGTGCTTTAAACAATTCCACGAAGAAGCGCATAAAATTGCCAGCGCAAAAGGCAGTATCCAGCACGTTGCCACCAATCCCAAGGCCGTATTTCGTTTCTTTTGAATGGCTTCGGAGGTACTTACCTGAAAAATTGTTCAAGAAAAGGCTACACTTTGTATATTGGAGTTGAAAAGTGGAAATACCCCTGTGTTTTTTAAAGTATTGAAAGCATTTTACTTCTTTTCAGGCCAGATTTGATAAAGCTTACTGAAGCAGTAACTTACCATGAGCAGAGTTTGCTTTATGATCTAAAATTTCTTTGAAACCACATTTGATGCGTATAACAACATTGTTAATGTTACGTAACTTCTGTCATGCTAATTGTAAAACAAAGTCAGATGAGTAGGCTGTCGAACGTTTTGCAGCTTAAAATTAATAGGAAAGTGTAATGGCAAATTTCAAACTGCAAAAATTTGCGAAAAAACTGCAAAACTCGAAATGTTTCATATATCTTAAACGTTGCAAATTTTTGAAGACATAAGTCTTCTTTTCTTAGTTGTGTTAACATGAAAAAAATATTGCTTGACATATTTGTGCTGAGTTATTTCTTCCTTTGTTCAGCTTTCTATTTAAGTGTATTGTATAAGATCTCTTGTTTTCTTCGGTTAAATGCGTTCTCATCCACAAAACACTTCAGTTTGAAATGGTCGATGTTAACGAAATATTGTCGTAACTCACGCTGCCGTTGCTATCCAATCGCTGGCGAGATGGGTTTTTCGGTCCAAGAAAATAAGCACTCTCTCGTAGTCCGTGGATCAAGGAAGAAATGGTCCCACTCATCGTGAGGAATAAAGCTAACACGAAGCTTGTTCTGAAGGCCCACCAGTGTTGAAGTAATTCATGTTGTGAGTTGGACTGTTCAATTCTGCAACCAGATTTCTTGCTTTTCGTGAACAGGAACTGACTTTTAGTTTGGAAAGTTCATGCTGATAATAAGTGAGAACACATAATGGAATAAGCCTTTAAAAGTGATCTTTCTGAAAAATCTGACATATCCGCTTGAAACCTATAAATTGTAGAAGGATTGTAGATTGATTCGTACGTATTCAACTTCATCTACGTTGCACTGCACACAACCTTAGTTACACCGTCAAATTATCAGTTTTAGCTGAATCTTTGGATAGAAACAATCATGATTGCCAATCAAGGTTATGATGCTCAGGAAGCGGATATCCTATCGAAATGACCAAAATCGTAAGGCAAAACATTGCACTGTACGACTTCCATTTGACTCCGTTGACTTACAAACTTTTGTTAGATTCCTGTCTTGCCAAGTGTATACCCGAAAAGCACTGGATGGTCAGAAAATACAAGAATCCTGTAACAAATCTGCAAACTGTTGGTTAAAACGAAGTCTGTGTTACTTCACCTGTGTTCTCCGTTCGACGCCTCGATCCCTTCTGTTGCCAACCCGCGTGATATAATCGAATACGCAGAAAACATTCCAAATAGGATATTGGCGACCAGATTGCTGAGCACGTAAGCGTAAACGTAATTGCTGCGAAGCTTTTCTCTACTACGAAAGGCGGCCATGGCGCAGAATCCGTTGATCACAACCTGCCAAGTCAGCGAGATGATGGTTGCGCTTCTGATGCAACTATTGCTTTACCGAATCCAAGCTGCGTTTCTACTATGTAAGTATAAAACCAAGCCTAATCGAAAATATGGCAATAGTTGTCGTTTCGTAGTTTCTCTGTTATTGTGTAACCCAACGAAAGTTGCCATTATTTTCCTCAAACAAAAGCAATCGCATCAAACAAAGCAAAGGGCAATTGAAATACAGTAGTTACATGATTTGGCTTTTTCATATGCCTTGTACAGAGTCAGAAATTAAAAGGCTTTCAAAAATGCAGTTTTATTACAGTCATGGTTGATATGTAGCATTACTCGTACACTCGTGATAGACATTTCTTAAGGACATACGTTTAATTTTGAACGTGAGGCGTAAACTTTCAAAGTGTGTTTTGCCTCACGCCACCTCACTTTCAAACTTCAGACTCATTTTTAAAAACTAGAAATTGCTGGCATTCATCCCTCTGAATTAAGTGCTTCCATTACTTCGTCGAGCTGAATTGCGATCAATCGTTCGAGTGCGGTTTCCGAAAGAAAATAGAAACGAAATAAGGAGTCTACCAACAAGGCTAAATACTAGATGAAGTTCACTGTTGTTAAGACAAGCATGCGATTAACAATTAAAGCCAAGCGCACAACTGTAATTATTCACAGCAAATTAAACACCCAACAAAACACACAAATCATCCTGATTCTACGTAAACATCAATTAACGTGCCTACGCGTGCTCCAGCTGCAAACAATGAAAAGTAGTGAACTTGTTTGCGTATCAAACAGTGTGACTCTGCAAGTGAGATATTCGATTTTTACGTTTTATCAGATAACATATCAGAAAAACTCGATATTACGAATGGCAAAATTTGGTCTATACACCATAGAGCCTAAAACATCTCTAACAAGCAATACACAGAGTGGCAAATTTCTAGGGCTTATTCAGGAGGTGAAACAGGAAAACAAGCCGCACAGAGGATGTAGTGTAAAGTCATCGCTGTTGCGAACTGTGCTAATGGACACGACCACGTCTTGCTGATGAAGTAAACAAAACGCTGACATGATTTTCCGGTGCAGTAAAGTGCTTTCATTTTGTTTAATTTAGGTTAATTGTTTTATTATCACAAAGAATATTTTCCATACATCACTCAAAAGCCTCTTCAACAAAATGTTGACTTTTTCATAACTTTGAAATCGCAAACAAATCGCAGCGGGGTTGTTTAAAAGCAGTTCTCCCACAGAAGTACTCTATTTAAGCCGTGTTTCCCTCACGGTTAACAATTTTCTTTTCGAACAAAAGCAGCAGCACAAAGCACACGGGTATACCTCAATCTTAGAAATGAACTAGAAGGAAATGTTAAGAATATAGAGGATAAACTAACCTGAACGGACGGCACTATGGCAAAATATACTGCAGCATAGTCTTTGTTGGGATGACAGGAGTTGTTAAATGAGCTGTTGAACATTTTGTGCATGGATTCCACAGCGCAGCCTGGTATATGGTCAAATTCTACTTACAGGATATTTCTGTATTTCTGCAGGTGAAAAGTGAATACCACACTGTCAAAAATATTTGGTATTCTGGTATAAATCAAACAAAAGTGAAGAGATAAGTCAAACAAAAATGAAAAGATGTTTCAGAGAGTTTGTCTCTAAATCAGGTCTCTGAATCAGTATTGCTTTTGTGTAGTAAAAAATGTGTGTGCTATGTGTGCAAACCAAGCATATAAATAGTAAAAATATAACTGGTAAAATGCTAATTGCCACATCCTGCTTTAAAATTCAGGTAAATTAATTGGCTGTCGATCTCATGATAAATGCGTTGCAAGCATTTGAAATCTTGATCGGAACAGTTTGTAAGCCTCTGAGTACCAATTTACACCCCCATTTGACTTATCTTTCACTTTTCCTTTTTCTCTGTTAGCTGTTTCCCCAAAAATTTTGATGTTGGAATGCCTTCATTTCTCTCACACCACTGGATCACTGCATTATGATGTGTGAATGATGCTACAGTTTGTGTCCTGTTAATGTGTTTTGCTCCTCGCAATGTTGGTTGTATGCAAACACAAATTCTGTAATGCACTACGGTACGACTAAATATTTTTGTGCACTTGTGTTGTATGATTGCGCCTGAGATATGGACCAGGATTCTGCAATAAAAGCTATTATTATTGTATTATTTAACAGATTTCCCATAAAAGGTTTCAATAAGCTGCACGCCAGCTGACGACTTGATACTGAATGTTTGAAGCTGAATAAACAATACAACCCTACAACCCCATCTAAAACTCGAATAAAACAAGTATAATACAGCTGTGTACATACTGTAAATCTACTATAATACAGCTGTGTACATAAATCTACTTATCTTCTCGCGACCCCACCAAAAATGGTTCACGAACCCAAAACCACTGGTTTAGAACGTCATGTTGCTATTAAAGTGACAAAACGTAATTAGATAAGTGGGTTAAACATCAGTGGATTCATATTGGGGCATTATTATGCATAGCGTGATATTTTGGAGATAAATGGAAGTGTTTATCACATTATTGCTCATCTGAACCTTTATTACCCGTTTTTCATGCAATTCGTTCATTACAACGCAGCTTAGAATGGCGACTGCTGCATTCATGTTCCAGCTACGGAAAAAAAAACAATTGTACTTTTCAACAGACACTGAATTTATATATTGACCAAATATAAAAAGCTTAGGTTAGCAATTCAAAATGTATGGACACATTAATGAAACAAAGAAGGCTCACTTTCTTTACATTAGATCACCATGTTCAACCTTACTATCCAAATCTTTCTAGTATATATCTTTGTCTTGCCCAGTTTTACGTAACTAAAGTTCTCGCGTAGGCCTCGGTAGCTGGTCTCTGTCTTGACCTTGATGCAGCAGATTTTGATCTTACTCATAACACAGCGGTAAGATAAAACTAATCTTTCCAAGCATCTATTTTAGTGCCAGCATGCAGTCAGTTTTGCAATAGTTATAGAATTTACAAAAACATTCGGATAAACTTACTTCACTATGCATCTATGCATCTTAATTAGACAGCCCCTGTGGACATGCTGACTGAAAAACATCTGACCGATTTAAAAGTTTTTGTTAGTTCGTTTAAGCGTCGTTGCCATTGAGTAAGACAAATAATTTCACTGACACATATCCCACGTGCACCACCTCACCCGATGTTACTGACCGCTTGTAAGGTAGTAGAGAATTACAACGCTTCGTTGTCTCTGAAAGAATTTTTACCATCAAGCTAGCCCTTAGCTTCTTTGCTGGAAACGACAATCGACCGCAGATCATTTCTCTCTGTATCGCTGGTAATTGAAAAGCCGTGTTGCTCACAAAACGAGCGTCAGTTGCTTCAAAGACAAGCATTTCCTGAAGTGTCAGTACAGCGATAAAAAGCAGAATGAATTTTGAGAAAGATCTTTAAAAGCGAAAAATTATAAGACCAGCAGATTTGAACCTTAAATTCTTATATTTGGATGTTCGAAACATATTGGTAAGCAACAGCTACGCGTTTTGTGAAACGTAGATAAATTTCATTCCGGTTATGCTGCTTTAAGTATGATTTTAAATTTTCGCTTCCTTGGTGCTAACAGATAAACACACTGACCGTTATGCTGCAGGTTTTGTCTATATGATGTTTCTGTGCCAAGTAATAATGTTGAAGCTTCCTGGAAATTTTAGTATCTCGCAGCAACAGTAAATGCAGGAAAGCAAATTGAAAGTATTATCGAAGAGCGGCCATGGTTCTAGCAATTTGCACAATCTCACCTTGGCATTTGCACTACTTGGCAAAGCGTGTAACCACTAAGCAAAGTAACAAAAACGAAACAATTGATGAACAACCTATCCCCCAAAATAAGAACCAAAAAAAATGTGGAAAGGAAAGGGAAATATATAACACTGGGAGGTTTTAAAAATATGTTTTGGTTCAATCATTCATTTGCAGCAAAGTTTGGGGCAAGCTTTTTCAGAGACAAAAAAGTATTAAAATCATCTTTTATTCAAAATTACTATGACAAAGTAATCCTGTTCATTCTATACAAGTTCTATCTATCAAAATGTATTTTGCAAAGCTTATCTATTAGACATGTGTCATGACCATGTTTGAAAATGTATTTTGCGATGCGAAATCCGGAGGGTGCTTCCTTGTTACGAATAACTTTTTATTTTCAAATGTGAAATTTGAAAAATGTGAGAGCATAGTTTTGATTTAGCACTTTTCGTTGGTCTCAAAAACGTTGGAAGCCAAACACAGCTCTAGAGTTCCTCGTTGGTTCAAAACAAAACTGTCGCCAGAAAGCTTTCAATAGGGGGTTTTACGCTTGCTCAGGGAGGCTTGACATTCTGAAATTTGATAAAAATTCCGCCGATTCATAGTGCTTCATAATTCAAGTTTTTTTAGGGGAATTGGTGTTTTGTTGCGGGGTTAAGCCCCAAAAAAGCTCTCCGTGGCGACGGAACTGGTTGAACGGCATCAGAGCAAGACGTTTTACAACATTGCAGTTGACAACGAGCTTACTGAGATGGCATTTCGATTATAGATTGCAGTTTAATCACCTGTAAGTATTGGCAAGAAATAGGAGTCGCCACATGAAGGCTGCTTCCTTGACTCCCACAATATTGTCCTTGAATGCTGTTAGACTGTGCTCGAAATTGTATAGCAAACAGTGGCGATTCTAAGGAGAGGCCTCGGTTGGCCATGGCCCCTAGATTTTTTCTTGGCTCGCTGCTTGGCCCCCCAGTTTTTTTCACATTTTCCCGTTCAAGTTCGTTTGGTTGACATATACAGTAGATAACTTTCGGCCAGCAGTATTCCAAACGATAATTTAGAAACCCTCTAGCCTGCATTCAATATTTGTAAATGCATGCGGTAAGCTGTGCTGTTGTTTTTGACGGTCGGGTAACTAGATTTGTTTTTGTTGCTCAGATCTTGCGTGAAATCTAGTCAGATCGTGGTGTTGAAAAATTCAATTCGAAACTAAGACACAGTCGCAGAAATGGGAAGATTGATCTTTCGTGCATTTCAGTGTGAGATGGAACTGGATTATATTACTTTCAGCAGATTGTTGCTTGTTCCAGTAGCAAAAGATTTGTGAAAGCATTAAGAAACGGCTTCAGTTAATTTATCCAAATTTATCCTGGCTGCAGTATTGCGTTCTCCTGTCTCTTGTATATGACCTCGAAATATCTTACGTAAGTGGTGTAAGATTCATAAGATGATTGTAGTTCGACGCTGATGTCATTTTGATTAACGGCGAAACGTTATTTACTTTGGGAGCAGTAAAGTAGGGGTGGGTAACCTGCGGCCCGCGTTAACATTTGGTATGGACAGCGTCAGAATTTTCGTTACCAAGTAAGAGTACAAAATCGCGTCAAAACGAAGCTCCATGATAAACAGGCACTTACCGTAGACAGTAAGTCAAGAGAAGTCGCTGTTCCCCATAGTTAGATAAAGCTAGAGTTTTAGGATAAATTTAATTGATTTTGTGGCCCGCCAGCGATAGTACACAATTCATGCGGTCCATGATAGTGGTTAAGCTCCCCATCCCTGCCGTAAGTGTACGGAAGTGCACATTTTTGGGGATGCAAAAAATTTTTGCCCAAATTTGATCTTGCTTTCCCAAATAACGTATAAACAGCAAGTCTTAATGTTAAGACTAAAGCGTACCGTTGCAAACTAATCAAGATGTCTGCGTGCCTAATTACCAATTACCAGGGTTCAAAGCCGTACGCCCTCAACTAGCAATCAATATTCTGCATAGCTACATGTGAACAATGGTGATATTCATTGTGTTGAAAAATGTTAGCTAATTACAATGAAATCCTCCCAAATATTGCTGTTTANNCCACCACNCGTGGAAGGTGTTGTTCAGAATCTTCATTTTCAAGTTTTCACATACGTTCTAAACTTATTCTTCCAACACGGTCATCCTAATAGTTAAAATCTCTTCTTCTCTAGTACAGATGTATTCATTTGTGTTGGCCACAATGGCAATCAATCTGGAAAAGGCTGTGAGAATCTGACTGTTATGCAAATAACTGCTGCTGAGGTCGTGCAGATTAACAAATTACTTAAACTGCTGCGGCCCACTCCGACTTCACGAAACTTATTTGATGGCCACTACTGCCTGATAATAAGCTGAATACAATACCCCAGTCCAGAAACTAAGGTTGATAACATTAGTTAGTTCTCGAAAAATTAGCAGTTAGTAGCGTTGCCATACCATGTTGAGCAAAAAAAGTTAACTCATGAAAGAGATTTATTAACATGTTTAGACCTAGCTTTTTCTGTCCTAATTTGGCTTTCTGTTCGATGCCCAAAGCCTTGTGGAAAGATTCTGACTGTGAAAAACTAAAATATACGTGTGACAATTTAGGAGTTGTGTACAGTTCAGATGTAGATGGCAAGCAGTTATACGCAGAGCCGTCACCAGAAGATCTCCAATAGAGGGGCTTTACGTTTGTGCAGGGGGGTTAAGCATTCTAAACTTTAACAACGCTCAACTGATTTATAGCGTTTCAAATTTCAATTTAGGGGGTTTGGAGTTTTGTTGGGGGAGCTAAGCCCACTAAAGCCGCCCCTGGGCGACGGGTGTTATTATACGAGAAGATTCTAGATTTCAAAATGCTGATTTCAAGTCGTGTAACGTAACATGATCGCGTCCTGATGTCGTCCTGACATTCTTCGAATTGCTTTGCAAATGATGCTGACGATGGCAGTTGTATGTATTGCAAGCTGCGAATGATCTTCCAGTAAACTGAAACTGGTCTTTTCATATCTCTGGGTCTCATTGACAGCAATAAGCCAGGGAAGGTTGTGTGATCTAGCTTTGATAAGAATAGAGAGGGACGAAACAGCGAAAACTTACTTTGATGAAATACCAAACAAATTTACTTCGATAAGGGCACGGAAAGTGCTGTTTTGATTAGAATAGCATTTTTGTGTAATTTAACCGGAAAATGCTGGATATATTTATGTTTTAGTGAAACTGTGTCGTTCGAACACAAGTGATACATAACTTGCATTAAATAATTGTTTGTACAATTCCAATTAAATCTGTTCCATTTAAAAAAATTGTCGTTTGCAGTTGCAATATATTGTTTGCTTTTTTGTAAGTTATACAATTTTGCCAGGCAACCCGATGTAGACCTATTAACTACGATAACGTTGTTACTTGAATGTTTTGATATTCATCATGAGAAAAACAAATGAGTACAGAAGTATGTTGTAGTCGTTATGCTGAAAAGTTCAAAGCAAAAATAAACACTTATTTTCCGTTTTAAAAATTTATTTTCTTCATAGTTTATCTTTTGTAAATATTGTGCCTACAACTAATATTTAAATTGTTAGAAAGGGCGCACATTTACATTTTGCCATGGGCGCCACTTTACATAGATACGCCACTGGGATGCGGCAAAACGCCTACCAACGTAACTTGAAGTGAACATTAGAAGATTTGTTGCCATGTTATTGTTGCACAATAAAGACCAACAGTAAAACAATCCGCTCGGAAGTTTTGCAACTTGCCTCTGCAATCTGCAGGCAAATGAACGGACATGAGTGAAATGCAAGCTCATCACTGCCTGTCACGAGAACAGCGAACCTTTGCTCTTATACAGTGTGGTGTCATACCGGCAAAGAAACTGTCATTGCAAGAAATAAATCAATCAATCGGATATAAGCTGCTGACGTAAGGTTTTCTAGAAAATTTGGTTCTTATTCCCAATTTGCAAGAGGGGCGGGCAAATGCCCGTTTTGCCGCCCCTGCAGATATCCATAATTTTGATGTACCACGAGTTCAAAATTGTTTGATTGAGGTCAGTGTAAAAGCGCACCCATAATGGTCATTCTTTTCGTATTTACATGTTCTACATCAATGTTGACCCCAAAACTAATGACAGAAATTATAGAAAACCGTTCTCAGTTTTGTGTGCGCAAATATCTGCAACAAATTTGTTTCAAGTCGATTTTGATAAATCAAGAAATTACTTATGATACTGTTATGTAAGGGCACCTGTGCCCGGTGCCCACTTTTCAATGGGCATGGAGGGCAGTGCACCCGTCATGCACCCCGTTCCGGCGTCCCTGCATGGAAGCCAATACCAATATCATGCCTATCACTTTTAACATGCACACACGCCATCGTTAATCAATTGTCATCATGCCAGTCTGTAGTCCACCTTCAATGTGTTCAAACGGAGCATCTGCAGCACACCCTGAACAACAACCAATAATTCACGCTTATTTCTTTTTTTCTTTTATTTAGGTATTTGGTTCAGACAAGTGGTTGAAAAATGAAGATTTTTCAAAAGCATCCAACGAATGAAGTGAGACGATTAAGTTCCGATTAAATCGCGCATTGTTGGAAAAAGGCATACATGCAATTTTAATCAAGACATCATATATCGTGAAGATATATGGGCAACTGGATGTTGGCGAACTTTTACAGTGCAGTCCCGGGCACTGACGGATTTTGGTAAAGCATTTGGGGGGCATTCAAACAGAGGGACGCCACAAAGGCCTTGACTTGTTTAAAATATCGTAGATTCTCTGGCCGTGCCAACTGTTGCCTATCATTCAAAATTGGCCACCATTTCTAGGCCAAGAAAGCGGTTGCTTTTGTTCGTCGTTTAACTATGTGGTTTTTCGGAGAATCACTGCAGATTTAAAGCGCCTTATGTCATAAAATCACAAAGCGTTAGAAGTGTGTCCAAAAAGATAGGTGTCTATATTTTCACTCTCTGTACAGTAAATAAGAATACTGTTGTTGACCCCAAAACTAATGACAGAAATTATAGAAAACCATTCTCAGTTTTGTGTGCGCAAATATCTGCAACAAATTTGTTTCAAGTCGATTTTGATGAATCAAGAAATTACTTATGATATTGTTATGTAACTACGAAAAATGTTTGAAAGACACCCTAAAACATGCTGCGTGCTCGTGTTTTACACCCATAGCAAAGCCAGGAAAAAGCTATTCCTAAAACTTATTCCAAAACATGGTGAGAAGTGGTATGTTTCTTAGTATAACAAGTGACAAATCAAGTCGGAAGGTAGGAGTCCAATAAATAGTTAAATAAAAATCACGTTTCCACGCGCAGCTGGGGAGTTAGATATACATGCAAAATAAATGTATTTATTGCTGAAACTACAACTCAAGAAACAGCAAAGTTATGAACGGTATGTGTTACAACATTACTTCAATTTCAGACAGTGCTGGTGGCTGTTGATGCCATGGAAAAACAATCTCAGAGTGACATGACGGATTCAAACATAGTCTGAAAGCGTATTGTCCTAAAATAAACATTTATTGTCGCGTTTGTCAAACAACGACACACATTGCAAGTCCTACAAAGGAGCATAGAGTTGAATCCTTTGTTATAGCCTTTCCATTTGACTAAATCACGTTTCCTTTTGGATTGTTTGGAAATGTTTTTATAATTCTGATTTTTTTAATTTGTTTAGAGTATTTGGTTTCATCGAAAGAGCCTTTTATATTTTACCATTGAGATGTATAACTTCATACGCAATGTGACTTGTTGCTTGAATGCCATCAATAAAAAATTTTGTTCAGTCCAATTAGATGTACAACTCTTATCAAATGTTAGCCTCTTATATTTGCTTATTCGCACTTTTTCACCAACTTGAAATTTAGGCTTAAAATGATGTAAATGTTCTATCTGCATAAAGACTGTAATCAACGTATTTTCGGGACCATAAGGCGCACCGGATTATAATGCGCAACATCAAAAATTGAATGCTAGCTGGTTTTTTCATACATGAGGCGCACCGGATTATAAGGCACATTAAATGAAGCAAAACTTAGATAAGTCAAACTGTATTCAACTCTTTCACAAAAACTCCCGAGTGCCGGAGTCACCACTGGGAGTTTAATTTGTCATTGCATTCGAGGGAGTTTTAACCTATCACACATGCCTAATCTGCTGGACACGAATAGAATAAAATATAAGTTGTGTGCGTGTTTGATTTGGTGTGCGCCAATGTAGTCTGGAGCCCCGCGGAATAATAGGTTCTGTGGCATGTGCTAGCTTCGAACCACATACGCTGCTCGTTGCAATTGTGGTTGGTTTATTACGCAACACGATGGTCTGTATGCAAAAAAGTCATAACTAGCAATCAAATGAATAGCACCGTTTACCACATAAAATTGGTTCAAGATGAGAAAGCACAACCAGATTCGTACATTAGGCGCACGGCATTATAAGGCGCACTTTCGATTTTTAAGCAAATTAAAGGATTTTAAGTGTGCCTTAGGGTCGGAAAAATACGGTAATATAACTTGAATTACGTGTTTTTGGAGCCTCACTAAGGATTACTTTTATAAGAGACTATCTAGCTTTATTATACCCTTGATGTATTTGAGATAAAATATTTAACTATTGTGTAAAATTTCATTTGTGAATTGTCTAACACCCAACACTTGGGACGTCTACAAATGTCCTTGCGAAATGTACTAAAATATGTAGATATCTATTTGCGTCCAAATCACAATTGCCTCTGACTCGCGACACTCCACTCTATCAAGATTAATATCTTCAAAATTGGTTGTTTATTTGATGCTCAATACTTCAAGAAATGACCGCATATCATTTTCTAAACTGACAGCATCATTTGCGCTGTAGTTAGCATCTGCTTCTGTTTACAATTTTTTGCTAATTTCAAAAAAGGCTTTATGAGTTTGGCATGTTCTCCATCTTTGTTGAAGTCGTCTTTGTCCATCTTGGTTCATAATTTATCCCTTGGTAAATACTGGATACACTCAAAAGTTTGCATTGAGTCATCTTCAATGTTTACTTTATTGTTTTCTGAAAAAAGAGGTTTAATTGATGCTACATAATATTAGTTTAGATAATTTAAAAAACCCGTGTCAGTGTTTAAGTTTGATGAAATCGCTCTTGACCATCATATAACTGATTCCCTCTTTGTGGCATCTTCTTACTGCTTAGAGCATTGCTGGAGAAGTTTGATCATCTACATTATGGCTTTAAATGCTGCTTTTAAGCAATGAGGGTAGCTGAGAGATACAAGGTAATTTCAAACTCAGACAAGCATCAACTACATGTCTGCTTTGTTCAGAACTTTGAAAGGCCGCCACGTCTTAGGTTTCAGCCAAGTTATAGTTCTTTGGGGCGAATTATGTGGGAAGCATGTAGTTTATCTACGACAGTGGTTCCCAACCTTATCAATGTCATGGACCGTTTTAACGATTTCGCTGAAAGCTGTGGTGGGCCCCTTTAATAAAGCCAGTCAATCCAGTTACTTAGAGGTAATCTCTACCAGCAAAGATTATCATCTGCTTTGCGTGCCAAAAATCATGAATGTTCCATAAAAATTATCACGTAAGAAATAGACAATTTTGCATAACAATAAAAATGTCTAAGGAATTACACTGTGCGAAACCAGCGCTGCTAAGGGCGGAATAATTGTATGTAATTGGCGTTAGGTGGAAAATATGTGAAAAGTTGGTTTACCAGGCGTTGAAACATTCAGCAATAGTATTGCCCGGCGGTGAAATACAGCATCAAATTTTCGAAATCTTGTGACATTTGAAACAAGTTAGTGACAAAGCAGAAGCTTGGATCCAGACGTGCATCTGCTAACATTTTATATTAATTTCCAATGCATGAAAAAATTTTTCCAGACGAAATCCAGCTAACTGTTTCTCAATTTTTAACGTGGAATTCGGCAACACTGTTTTTATTGCTCGCCTTCTCACGCAGGGTTGTGGAACCTGTGACAAAAATTTTATATGCCTGGAGCTGGAGCCAGAGCCTAAAATTTGAGTTCCGGCTCCATAACCCTGCTCCTCAGGCGTCATGACAGGTTGGTTAGCCCCGCCAGCCTGCAGGGTGTGGTCCACTTGCGACGTTTTTAGTCAGTGTGAGAGTTCACAGGTTGAGGTTAGAGTTAGGGTAAGTGATAGGGGTTAAAATTTAGATTTAAGTTAGGGTTAGATTTGAAATTTTGGTTTGTCTAATCGACTTACGCTTTTGTTCATCAGTGTTGCAATCGGAGGCCCAAACGGCAAGCGCGCGAAGCTTCACATTGTGGCAGTAAGCAACAATTGAAACTGCACCCCATGGTAATTTTATTATTGCTTCTTCGCTCCACATACATATTGGTGCTATTTCTAGCGCACATCCCGTTCTTGGTGAATCGCGCATGCGATGCTGCGCCAACCGAACAGCCTCAACATAGGACACTTGTTGAACAGCAGGATATGTTGATTGATCAGCAAAATGATTCCACAGCCAAAGCCCTTTCAAATCACACGACATTTGAGGAATACTGGATTCACATTTATCGCCTTGCATCCTAATGTTACACCCCGCTCGCTATTGTCTTTGGTTTCCACATATTTATGCAAGTCTGACATCTCAACAATGCTTTTCATCAAAACTACACACATAAATTGTCTTGAATTGGAGGATAATTGTAAGATGTGTTATATTAAAAACTTCTCGTATGGTTAAATTACTCAAGATCAAACAAAACAGTATCAAATTTCCAATTGAATTTGAGTAAATGACAGCTTGCATAAGCATGTTCATCCAGATGAGTCAGATCTTGCTTTGCTCTGTGGCTGGATTAATAGAGATGCGCTTATTTTTCGTCTTTTGCCAGGTATACTACCAACGTGGAAAGTTTGGCATTCGCTATTTTGCTTCCATCTTTTTCATACAAGGGTCATGGACCCACTTAAATCTTTCTGTGGACCCCTGGGTGTCCATATACCCTCGGTTGCGAACCATGGATCTAGGAAGCCTCTGCAACAGACTGGGTTGTGTTTATATATGTTTAGAATTTGTCTCTCAGCCAATCACATTGGAGGGTTCTCGTTTGTTCTTACATGTGCCAGAAATTTCTGCTTCCAGAATTGTCAGCTGCTTATTAACCCTCTGTCACTTTGAACGGTGTTCGTTTGTTGTTTCTTTGTATGGCTGAAGTAAACAGCCTGTCAATCATTTTTTTCTGAAATGTTCTGTGAACCAAATTTGCTTGTATAGGAAGCAGAGGGTTATTTTGCAGGAAACAAAAAACGAACTACTGTATTTTTGGTGTATATTTAATAGAACTACTGTATATTTAATTGGACTACTGTATTTTTGGAGTATTTGAATGTTCTCACAAGGATCAGTGAACTGACGGTGAACGTCTCAAGTTGGTTATCATTATCAAATATTCAACACCCGGGGCATGAAAAAGATGAAAATGCTTGAATGCTATATGCGCTACAAAACACACAATATCATGCACTAAAGCATACATTCATGAATATGATAGAAACAGAAGAAGATATACTCGAATATTTGGGTTACACTTACAACTATTCATCGCGTGGAAGTCAAACCAGCACATCTACTCTTGATCCGATGAAAGTTATTTCATATTTGTACCGGATTCAGGAAAAAGGCTCTAAGTCAGTATTGCCACAGTTCTTCTAATTGTCATCCCTGTGCTCGAATGTGTTTCACATCCAGTGTTTATGGGGTTTACTGCGTTTTTAGTCTTTAATTGATTAAAATACAGTTCATCTGTTTCAAATTAACCAGCAGATTTACGTTGTGCTGAACAATAGCAATGTACCTCAAAGCAACTATATTGCGGTTTGCCCAAAGTTTTGTAAATGAACCCCGACCCGCAAGAAACTAGATAGGGCGTCCGCTTTGTTGTAAGTATTTCAGTAGTTCTGCGCCGATCACACCAAGCTTTTATAAATTGGTACTGCGGTACTGTACGTTTGCCAACAAATCTATCTCCAACAGTCGTCATTTCCTGTGATCTTATTCATTGGTTGTATGCATTTTATGAGTGTTTTTATGAGCACTTTACTCTTGTTCGTACATGAGAAATATGTGCAGCGACTCATCTTCCTAAAAGGACGGGGTGGGTCATGTACTTGAGAAAGATATTTAAAGTGTCTTGAAGCGATAAGGAAAACTGATTTGCCTCAATACGACCACATGTGTTTTGTAGTAAAAATATGATCGATGATTAAGGAGAGTTTTTTGTTTAATATGGGAAGTTAGAGAAACTAGTTCAACAAAAATAGAAAAATCATATCAAGGAAAAGTGCAGAATAATGAAGTTTGAAAAATCTTATTCTTAAAAATGAAATTTTTCTGATTGTTCATTTGTGATTTCTGAATTCATTGAACGTTGCTGAGCGTTTCCTCTGACGAAAGTTTTTTCTCAAAAATGAGGAAAAACTTTTACCTCCTCTTGTTCGGGTTGTTTTCGCAGCACTTAATGTTCAAAAGTAGTACGTATTTTCTCACATTTAACTATTGATGCTTTTGCCAAATCATCCACTCCACAGATTCCCTCATAATTCATAAAATCTTTCACTATTTGCAGTAAATCATGTAAAAATAATACTGTTGCATGGGTTTCACACTGTAGGTACACTGTATTTCCCTGGGTTATTGTTAGAAATTTCATTGCAGAAATATTCCTGTTTACTTATTTTTTGTCTCGTTGATATCTTTCTATGTTGCCACGCTTATCTGCTGCCAAATTTAATATTCATGTTGTCATTGCACTGGTTGATGCATGCTAAGCTATCCGAGCTTTTTAAAGCTAGAGAGCTGTTAAAACACTCTACGGATTCGGAAAGTCTTGTAGTTTAGATTCAAAAAATTGGGTTTTGACCTAAAAACCACACAATAAATAAACAAAAAATTAATTAATCCCCTAGAGATTAATTACATAATTATTTGTTTGTAGACTATAACTTCCAAACCACAAACACTAGAAAATCAACCAAGGGCTCTAATGAAGTTGATTTTCGCCTAGTTTTTATTTTAAAAAAGAAATAAAAACTTCCCCTTGGAGTTGGGACCCAGGGACCGATAAATGTGGGCCAATAAAAAGTATAAACCTACCCATTTTATGATGTCACCAACAAAAAGCTCAAATCTACACCTTCCCAATTTTTTTAATCGAAACTAGAAGACTTCCCGAATCCGCAGTGTGTTTGAACAGGTCTCTAGCTCTGTCGGTCGGCAAGTTATGACTAGACAAAGTCCTAGCCACTGTTGTGGGTTTGAGATCCTTAAAATGATCAACTGAAACTCGCAATGCATTGATGACCTTCAGACACTTTGATTGCTACTTAGTCGGATTTACTGGATTGTTTCCCACTGCAAATGTGAAAGATAAGACAGCCACGGAAATCTTTGCAGTATATTAGTTTCTTTTTATTTCTGCTGAGCTGCATGTCATTGTGGTAAATCATTGAAGAAGATTTTGATTCATTTTTTTGATAACGGTTTGCTAAAATTTTTAACAGTTTTATAGCAACTGCAGAATTTTTGAAAGATTCGAAAAAATTATGCAATCGCTATAAAAATTGTTAAGGATTGTATAGACTAAAACAAGATTCATAGAAGTCATGCAAATGCTTTCTCTACGGCGTATTTCACTCTGAGTGTATTTATAACGTGACCGTTTGGAATTTGAAGGTAATACACGTGAAATCAGTTTCCTAGTGAACGTGTTTGGTTATTATTGGACTACGCCACCTTTGTTCGGTTTCGTTATTCTCGCATGGGTACTGTTTTCGAAGTGTCACGAGTGGTTTGCGACGCCCATATCCTCTTGCTTGCGCCGTGGGCCACGCACCTGCTTTCGCAGCGAATGCTTCACTGGTGGTGCAGGTCGACTGCAGCACCCCGTGTGAACCGAACCGTTTTCTTGCACCCACCCATCAACCTCGAGTACGAGGTTAGACAGTCCGCATGCACTGTTTTTCAAGTCTTGAGCCATGCACATCTCATCAATAATATATAACGCCACTAACAACAAATTTTAACAATTAGTCAACAACTTTTTTTCATTCTCTCAGGTTGATCCTTTAGACTGCCAAACTGTCTGCCAAGCAATGCCGTGGGAAATTTTATGAAAAAATGTTCACGATGAATAACCGTGTTTCAGAAACATGGAAGCTAAATCTTGCATCCAAGTTAAACTCACCTACTGGCAAAATAGATGTTTTCCTCACGTCACCTTTGTCAAGCCTCGATATTCTTTCAGCGGGAATAATATCTCTAGAAATTATTTTAAACAACACTTTATTCAGAAAGGCATTCAGAAGGCATAATGTCTCCACGTTACATTCAGAAGGCATAATGTCTCCACGAATAATGAGACGTTGGTTTGCGTCTTTTTAGAAAGAAACCTTTGTCAGAAAAACGTGCAATGTAACAGAACTATTTTATTCTTGAAACAAAGTGATGCAGTTCTGAGAGTAATTTCATGTTATGATTTCTTGCACTGAAAGTAACTTGCCATTGTTTTCTTGAAGGAATCAAAAGCGGCGCTAAATGGTCGACAATCGGATGATGCAAAAATTTTGAGATCTTATATACAATTGACAATGCTTTCCATAAATTTTAATGCCATGGCGTGATGTATATTCAGATTTCATGTGAAAGAGCAGTTTATGCTGGTAGCAACTGACACAAGAGGTATGAAATAAACGCAAATAAAAGTTTTTTTGTGATGGTAGTGGATCCGAAGTTGTTCGCAAGTTTGTGGTTGCGTGCCTCATTTAGAAAGTAACGCACAATAGCGAACAGAAAGCATGGAATGTAGCATTACACAATACGATATCATTCAGTACAAATTTGCAAGTTTTGCGTTTAGCGAGTATATTTGCCTTAGCCAAAATAACCTTCAGAATTAAACCAAGTCTTTGTAATATATTTTACCATATCGTGTATGCCAAACTGGAGTTTTCAAAATTAAATTTATTCATTTCTCATTTTTTCTATTTCTTTAAATTACATTTTCAGTTACAGGCCGAGGCGCAAAAAATTTCGAATCAGAGCAAGCAAGCTAATCTTCAAAGGATAAGCATTTTACAAATCTAGCCTTGAATTTGTCTTCTCGTTGCCAAAAACTTTTGCAAACATTTATCGTAACCAGGGCTGTGGAGTCGGAAGTCCCGTCATCCGACTCCAACTCCTGGCAGTTTCGATTATCTGACTCCAACTCCGACTCCTACTCCGGACCGACTCCGACCTTCAGCTGTATTAGTTAGTTAAAGTGATAATTCTTTTCAGATGAATTCATAAACCCTACTTGTACTTTCCAGGAATACGGAAACTTGTTTTAAATCGATGTAAATGCATCTNT
>JGI24158J21664_10001602_pt1 | contig 25932 bp, 19 predicted proteins | sample Ectturendosymbi3_FD_21664 | JGI IMG/M metagenome (IMG submission 21664) | reverse complement strand
TTTGGCGAGAAAATATTGTGCCTCCTCCTTATAACGTAACACAATTTTCATGCCCATGCTAATACAAGTACCTAGCATACTTCTTCTGCGTATTTGAGAAGCAAAGCTTTGCTTCGTTTCACAGCAAGCACTTGTGCTGCCGACCAACTTTCTGCACAAGCACCGGTCAGCGGTTTTACGCTGAACATCTGACCAGTGTTCCGTGCCTTGGTTTCGCAGACATACGCGACGGTCCGTTCCGAGCTTCAACCCCGATCAAGCAAAGACTGGGCTGGGTGGATAGAAAACGTCATCAAGGCAACAAACTCTACTCTGAAAAAAAGTTTGCCGAAGCTGCAGCTACTTACAAACGTTGCACCACTGTACTTCAGATAGGTAGTTTACGTGATTTTTATGTAAGAAATTGAATTTTTGATTTATAGGCGTGAGACATTTGACATGCGCGTATTTCGACCACGTAAACATTAATAGGTTTTAGTTTTGCCTGATAAACTCTTTATGCAAGTACGTAGATTGCCAATGGCAGCGCTTTCTCGTTAAATTGTTGATGCATTTTGTTCAACCTACCACCAGCACTGCTGCCATCTTCTGTTCAAGGTAAGCAGTAAGTACACAGCTGCACGTACATATTAGCCTAGAGAAGATTATATTCGTCATAAGCACACTTTTCATGTTGTATTATAGCTTTTCAGTACGGGCTTGAAACGTTGCGTGCAGATTGGCTAAAATATCAACTGCTGGTCAAATGTAGGCTTCTGTCGCCCTTTATGTTGGGATGTAATGAATTGCAGTGATTGAACAACTCAAAACACTATCAAATAGTGATATTTTCAGCACTTCTTATCGGCGATTGGACAACCTTACCCAAGTGACAGTTAATGTATCGTACAACACATAAGCCCCCGACGTTCACTTGGAAGGCCCGCAATGACGCCACACATCGCCTGTTTATAGAAAAACTTATTTTGTTCAGATTTCGATGTTTGCACTGACAACATTTGAGTTATACATCTAAAGATTATTTCTAACTTTGCTGTGCTAAGGCGCTGTAAACCTTTCAGGAATGGATTAGACAAAATGCAGCTATAGCCTCAGCCATACTTGCATATGAATGGCTCTCGTCTACCAAATTGCAAAACACCAGTGTAACGGAACAGCTGCACTCTATGACCTGATTAATATGACAGTTGCGTTGCGTTTTCTTCGTTAATTCAGGCAAGGTGGGAACAAAACTTTTTTCTAAGGCCGGATTCAGACTGTAGACAGCAGTACTGAATCGCATTGTGTGTTTAGCAATATAGAACCATAATAAATAAGAAAAACGTAAGGTTTGGAGTAATAAGGAAATGGTTGACACCAAGGACCTTTGAGTTTAAACCTCAAATGGAGCTCCTTATTTAAACAGCTGTAAACTCCATTCCTTGTGCTCCTTCCTCCTTCGCTGAAACAGAAGATATTTTTTGTGCGAGTGATTAATTTTTCGTGCATGCTCAAACTAAAAGTTTCTTTCAAAAAAGAGACAAACTGAACAAGTGCCAATGGTAGAAGGAACAGAGCTGTGCTCCGAAGGGTGGTTCTATGCTAACTGTCAAAAGACCAACGGCAGACAAAAACTGATGATCGCTTAAGATTGTTTCCAACCTACATAAAAGCCCTTCAAAGGCGTACTTTGTTCACACTTTGTGCAGGGAAGGTGGTTTGTTGTAGAAATATGACGTGGTCGTCTCATGCAACAGCATGAACGTTGAAAAATTTGCTCACGTCCAAATTCTGTGAAGACCAGCCCATTTCATGTGTCCAGCTCGTATGTTGATGTGATAAGCTGGCTGCAGGATTCAGTAATGTAAAGTTTTAAAACAAAAATTCACCAAGGGTTCCTGCTGTTGTTTCCCTGTGACCTCGTACGAAACCCCACAAGCCTTAAGTTTTTCGCCTGTGCAGCTTTAGGCCAAGATCACGAACAGGAAACGGTTTCCAGGATTAGATCGTTCAGTTTAAAGTGCCAGAACAACCTCGCCGCTTCGTATATGATGTCTGGCGATTGGAAGGACGCATTGAAAGCTTGTCAGAACGCCGGCAAGATCGAACCGAACAACGTCAGGACGCTGCTGCGGAAAGGAAAGGTTGGTAACCTGCTGATAAACAAATTATGGCTGCGTGCTTGTGAGTAAAGGGCTGGCTGTGTGCTTTGCTCAGGTTCCAGCGTAAATCGCTGTATTACCTTACAATTGAACGCATTTTTGTATAAGTTGAACTACTTGTAACGTTGATTATACCTTTGGCAACATAAAAAGTTGTGGGACAGAAATGTAGAGGGGAAGTTACATCGATCGAATAATGAAGGGCAATTGGGTCAGTTTCGCACAGCTTCATCTTATTTACGAAGCAAGAGAAATATCAGGGTGACTTGCTCGGTGCTGTGGAGTTACTTATTAGTAAAGTGCCATGAAGATGTACAGTTATCTCCCAGTTAAGTCCGCAACCGTGCCCAGTACTGCCCACCTCAAAATATCTTTGCCCAAGTTTGCAACGCCATAACTCGCCAGCCGCTATAGCTAGAGAGCTGTTCAAACCCTCTACGGATTTAGCAAGTCTTTTAGTTTCGATTAAACATTTTTTTATTATTTGGGTATGGGGTTCTCTTGGGGGACGTCACAAAGTGGGGGTGTTTTTGTATTTTTGACCAACTTTGACTGGCCCTGGGCGCCAATCCAATGAGCCATTTTTTTGGAAATTAGATGACCATCCGCGTCTACAGAGCCCTTGATTGATCTTCTAGCGTGTCTGGAACCAAAGTCATGGCCCAAAAATCCCATAGTACCCCAAAATCAGAAAATTGCAGAAAACGCATGAGTCTCCCACTGGCGCCTTGCGCGGATAGCGATAACTCGCCGCGAGAACATGATAGAGAGCTATTCGAACCCTCGAAAGACTTGTGAAGTCTTGTAGTTTGCACTGACAAAAAACGTTTTGAGATTTGGGTTTGGGGTTTTCGGTGGGTGTCGTCAAAGAGAGGGTAGGTTTTGCTTTTTTTGATTATTCTTTTATGACGCCATCACCCGGACAATGAGCCAAAATTGTGGCTCAAAGTTTTGTTACATTCTGGGCTGGAATATGAATCTTTAGAGCCCTAGATCGACTTCCTGGCGTTTCTGGTGCCCAAGTTATGGCCAGAAGACCCAAATTCGTTGGGGAATATGCTGAGTAGAGATGGCACGGGCCAGCACATTTGCAGCCCGGCCCGCCCGGAGGTAACAAGAAACCGCCTGGCCCGGACTGTTTATGCTAAACCACAAATTATTTTCCGGCCCGGACTGGCCCATGGCCCGTAATATAACGTAACCTCAAAAGCCAAGTAACAAGGCAGTGGCTACAGAACCGTCGATGGATCTTTCAATTTGAAACCTTATTCAACCACCTCCTGTAACGTGACAGTAACGCACGCACGAGGAGAATGCAGTAGGCTTTGTAGAAACATAGTAAACACAAAAGGTAAACCTAACGCTAATCGTAGCTCTAACCTAATGCTAAGCTAAGCTAACCCTAAGCTAACGCTAACCTAACCCTAAGCTAACGCTAACCTAACCCTAAGCCAACGCTAACCTAACCCTAAGCCAACGCTGACCTAACCCTAACCTAAAGCTAACGCTAAGCTAATACTAAGGTAACGCTAAGCTAACGCGCTAACCTAACGCTAACCCCTAAACCTAACACCTAAAGGAAAAGTTTGAAAAGTTTTGAAAAAAGTAAAGAAAAACTGGTACCACGAATTGAAACGTGCAAGCATTAACTTACGAAAACGTAAGGCGCCATGCCAAGAGGCGAACCCTCAACCATTGACATGGTAGACTTGGAACCTATCCGTTGGGCTACCAGATCAATGCCGGTTGAGTGACAAAGTGACCGCTTCATTCGAACCGCGTCATGCGAGGCGGTATGACCGAATAAGTTTCAAAATAGGAAGATCCATGGGTGGTTCCGTAGCCACTTCCAAGTAACAACACTTAAGTTCATTGTCCTTTGGACACTAAAACCATGTAGTCTTAAGGCATTGGCTATAAGCCAGCCATGGTCCTTCACTTTTGAAAACTTATTCGTCCGTCGACTGTAACGTGTCACATGACAATGCTGTGCATTAGGCTGCACTACAAATGCTAGTAGTAACATACTAAACCCTAACCTAAATTTAGCCTCTAATCCTAAACTAGGGGTTCCCAAACTGGGATACATGTACCTTTAGGATACCTTTCCTATCTGAAGGGGTACATTTAAGGTTAGCAAATGAAGGGAAAAATATGTTTACATATGATATAAACTATGTCATTTCGAAATATTTATACATTCATCTGTGAATATTATTTTCAAAATCATGCTTATTGGCAAATATATTTTTGTTATTTTCCTCAACCTTTTTGTCATAAGAAATTTAAGGGCTACATGCTCATCTATCGAAATGCTGAAGGGGTACATGGCCAGAGAAAGATTGGGAACACCTGTCCTAAACCTAAACCTGGGCAGCAGCGACAGACTTTAAATAAAAGTGTTTGTTGCTTCGATTGATTCTTAACATGGTTCACTGATTTGCAAGGAAACAAGTGAAACGGAATATAAGCAGAACGGTGAAAGAAAAAGAACAGCAGCAAACAATTTCATTGTTAGATTTTGAAACTTTGCAAAAAACAAAAATTTCGCCTTATTGGCGAGCAGACCGTAGCGGCCCGGAATGACATCACCGCTAAAAAGTTGTTGGCGGACTGTGTCAAAACCTTTAGCGGACGGCCCGAAGACTGGACTGTTAGCGGCCCGTGCTATCTCTAATGCTGAGTAATGTCAGGGGATTTCCGTAATTAATTTTTGCTTATTTTGCCATAATTCTTGAACCAGAAATGCTAGAAAGTCCACCAAACCCTCTAAAGACTCGTATTGTAGCCTAGAATCCAAAAAAAATTTGAGTCACAAAATCGGCTGGATTGTTCGACTCCCAATGGATGACGTCATCATCCAAATGTAAACAAATATGCATAAACATCCTCTCATTATGTAAACATAAAGAAAACCCGAGATCTCAAGCTAAAAATTTGTTTTTGCAGTCTAAACTACAAGTCTTCACGAGTCTTTTAAGGGCTTGAACGGCTCTCTAGTCTATTCTGGCAGCGAGTTATGGCCATATACAAACTGGGTGTTATGCACCCAAGGTTAGTGTTTGAAGGGGTGGGAATTTTGACTACTTTTTGTTTTTTGCGGCATAATTTTGGCTCCAGGTATGCTAGAAAGTCAATCAAGCGCTCAAAGACTCGGATGATAGTTTGGTTTCCAAAAAGAACTTGAGCAAAAATTGACTCATTATATTGGCGCCTAGGGCCGGGTAAAGTAGGCCATAAAAACGCTAAAACACCCCCACTCGTGACGTCTCCCAGGGGTGTCCCCAGACCGGAAAAAAATTTTTTTTTTTGAGTCGGAACAAGAAGACTTGCTGAATCCGTAGAGGGTTTGAACACCTCTCTAGCTCTAGCAGCTGGCGAATTATGGATTGTTATGGAATTGAAAAGTTTGGTCAAATAAGTGGCCGCTATGGGCCTAAAAGGGTTAAGTTCGCAAAAAATATTTAAAAAATCTGAATTCAACTTTCTCACTAATTTATTGGTATTTGCAGTGAGTCAAACATGGCAACACAACTCTTCATGAAAAAAGTAAAACAAGCAACAATATGGTGCTAAAGTTCACGATTTAAACAAGTCAGAAATGGTCAGCTGATGCATGTTTATGCTCTCTTTTACGTTTTGCTTTCAAAATCACCTGCGTTGAAGGTATAACTTGTCTTCCAGCTCTGTAAAACTACCGACAGACGCTCTAAATTTTTTCTTTTTCGTCTCCTCAGACATCAGAGCAGAACGTTCATGAATAACTTCTCGCTTCGCCCAGACTTCTAAAATAGTAGCCTCACTAACTTTGTACTGCCGTGCGATGCTTCGTTTGCTTGGAGGATTTGTCTGGCTCAACTTGGAGATTAATTCCAATCTCTGTGGTTCATTCAAACGCTTGGCTTTACCTGGCATTATATGCAGGGGCGTAATTAGGGGGAAAAGGGGGCGCCAAGTCACTATGGGGGCACCATATAGCTGCGGGGGACGCGGAAAAATCCAAACAATGTCACAAGTACTTTATTCAACACAGTACATTTGCTTCGGAAAGACCTCAATTTCGAACATGGGGGCGCCAAACTTCTTGCCCCGGGCGCTATCTAACCTCGTTACGCCCCTGATTATATGNGAATAGTATAAGTAANCACTATGTGCCTTGCTAAAAAGATTAGCTTCAGTCAATGCAACAATCAGTCTCGAAACTTCAGCCCTACTGATCAGCAATTCAGCGTCTTCATTTTTGCTGACACATATACAGGCCTTCTATATTACNTAATNATACGCTTTTTATGTAGAGCACAAAGCATAATTGCTAAGTTCGCACATACTGCTCAGATTCAAGTTGCGAACTGAACTGGGTTCAGGACTTCGCTTTTTCTTGACNTCAGTCAGTTTATTNTTTTCTTATTTTTGGTTGATGTCCGTGCTGCTAATCGTAAACCTGAATCACCCCAATATCTTGAAATGTGAACGCTGTATTTTGTTGCTACCAGGGGCGTAACTAGAGGTTTGAGCCAGGTGGTAAACTTCGCTGAAGGAGGCCCAGTTTCCACCCGTAGGGGCCCACCCACCAACCAACACTCAGAAAAACAGTTGAGAAATGATAGTGAATCTTGATGTGGTTGTCTATACTAAAACCCCAAAACACTCTAAAAATCGCAAAACAACAGCCTACTGAAAACCAAAAGAATACTAAATACCGAAAAATAAGCTAAGTGGGGGCCCGTTTTTACATTTGGCTTGCCAGGGTAGCGGTTCGCACCCCTACCCCCCCGTCAATTATACGCTACTGGTTACTAGTGCAGTCTTGCCAGCCGACGGGTTTGAATAACCTCGGAAATCGAAATGTTCAAAAAGAGAAGGTTGCGGTCTGAAATAAACCAACTACAGCAGTTTTTCTGCCTTTTTTGATGATATCGTGTCGCAATTTTACCGGAGTAAAGAAAATAAATTATCCTCTCTTTGTACTCCCGTCGGAATGTCACGAGTGGTCTGCGGGCGCCAATCTGCACCGTAGACTCCGCGGCTGCTTTCGCAGTGAATGCTGAACTGGTGGCGAGTCAGTGGCAGCACCGTGCGTGAAGCTTTCCCTTGCACCCATCGATTAACGCCAAGTGTTAAGGCTGAGCAGTCCGCAAGTACAGTTTGTCAAGTCTTCGGTTTGACCCGACCATGAATCGAAACCAGCTCCCGTGCTGTGCGCTCTATCCGCGAAGTATCACATAGCCGGTCGTACCGCTTTATTGGAGTAAATTGTGTGAATTTAAAAAATAATGAAAATCCCGAGTTCCGCATACTGTGCCTGCCGTACATCCAACTCTGTCTGGGTTCTGAAGTTTGATTCCATTCAGCTCGCAAGAACAGTGAATCTACGTGAACGAGAGCAATTTTAGCCAGCTGTGCTGCACGCTTGCTTGCTCTTGGCGTCCATTTCGCACGCTCCAGCGTTTCATGGCTTTTTTTTATGAAAGATTACCTCCACATTTTTATAACGAAGTGATTCCCGCACCCGCTATATACAGCAAANTAATTCCCACTATAATTATGTATTATGGTGTCATATATGTGTGATGTCAAGGATTTCAAAGATTCCCAAGTGATTCCCTTGCAAACGTAAAGCGGTACTAGTTTTTCAGCCAACAAAATTTGTCTTTCTTCGCACCTTCTCGAACGTAAAAGCTCCCTTTCAGAACTGAGCTAGCAAACTTATTGATGCTTTCATACTGTACGTCAATTACATGAACGCACTTTTTCCGTTTTCTAGCTGCCACCCGCTTTTGTCAACATCGCTCAAAGCTTCGCTTCGCTTGCATTTGCATCGCACTCGTTAGAGTCGGAGCAGCGGTGGCACTGGTCCCGAACAGAGCATGTCAGATTTCGATTGTTACAACTGATTGTTCTCAGCAGAAACCCTTTTTATAGCCTTCTTGTGCTTCTTCGCAAAGGTTCTTGCTAAGCTCGGAGAGTTCAGCCAAGCCATTGAAACATTGAAGAAAGCGAACAATTTGGATCCGGAAGATAGAGCTATCCAGGTAGTGCTGACTTTTTTAACAGAGTTTATATCAGGGTTGCGGAATCGGAGCCGCAAGGAGTCGGGTGTTTTTGGCTGGAGTCGGAGTCGGATTTTTTTGTCTGACTCCGACTCAGGATGTCCAATTGGATCATTTTTTACATCACACTCTTAAATAGGAAGTTCCTGTTGAAATGGTACAATTTCTTTTGAAACATGTTGAAACAAAGGTTTCTTGCTGTGTATCACGATTTCCATGACTTTGACAACCAAAAGTCATTCCCTTTATGTTAAGGAGTCGGAGTCGGACATTTTGGAAAGTCGGATTTGAGTCGGCTATTTTACCTCCGACTCCGCAACCCTGGTTTATATGCCTTCAGCTTGGCAAATGCGCGACGCAGGCGCACAGAACACCACGTTTCGATTGTAGCTTGACTGCCACGAATGCGTAGTTTTGGTTCTCGTTGTTGCGAAATACATGTTGCCAAGGCTTTTTTTGTTACCTTTAATGAGATCTGTCAACGTTTCGCTTTTAAGGTCAGCGCAAATTGAAAAACGAAACTAAGAGAGATCATCCCAATGATGGAGTATGTCGTTATAGATGGGAATCACCGTTTCATCGCGAGGTGCCAGCAACATTTCCGGACCCTTCAAAATATTTCTTTTTCGCGCACATTTTTGCTGTCAGGATACTTTCAGTTTGTTTTAGCAGCAGCATGCTGAGCTTCTATGCCAACTACAAGCATTGGAACATCGACACCATGCAAAGCGTTCATTGTCTCAAGAAAATATTTTGCTGCTAGTGTGAAAAAAACAACTTCAGAAGGCGAGCTTAAAATTTACACACGCAAGACTACTTTTTAAGCGTTGTGAGACACGAGCGCATTCGCGGCATAACGTTTTAACAAGGCCTGCTTTTTAAGACGGTGCTTAAGTTTTTCTGATTCTAACAGATTTCGCTGCAGAAAGTTTTCCCTTCATTGAATTTGATTTGCAGTCGGAACTTGCAAAATGCTCGAAGAAGCTGCAAGATCAGAAAGAGTCTCAGAAAAGAATGTACAAACGCATGTTTTGGGACAATCGAGATCCTGCCGAGACAGACAAGATCCCTCCTAACCGAACTTCTTCATGGGTAATGGAACAGCTACTTAATTACCAGTTTGTTTAATGTCTGCTCCCCAGTGCATTTTAATGTCAGGTTTTATTTAACGTGTTTTTTTCGTTGCCATTGTATCACGTCTAGCCGAGCAACAAGCCAAGCTCACCTTGTTATATTTTTCAGCTTCCGAGTCGCAGCGTTCTTCTTGGCAGCTCGCTGGTGGCCCTTGGGGCAGTCCTGATTGGCGCCTACTTCATGCACCGATGAAAGCCTGTTCCAAATTGCACAGGCTCGGTACGCTTCGTTGCGCTCCACCGGTTTCGCGCTGGACGTCACTTTCGATCGCGTGTTTCGCTCTTCAACCGCAATATGCACTGAGGCGAACAATTTTATGCTCAACTTAATACGTCGCAGTATTCAGTTGCATTCTTCCGNCTCATTCCAGTTGCAAAATGACTTACTTCACAACANAAGCATGANTTCACCCGTGCTTGTCGCATATACTGGTAGTTCACAAAAAAATGCTGGANATTTTAGACCGTCCATGTAGAAGTCGTTTGTTTTGGGCGCTGCAAGCGCGTATGCAAATCGCTATTTGCATCGTNTGACGGATTTTTCTGCGCAGCGCCGGTAAATACTGTTGCTGCACGCACCTTAAAATGTTTTGCCATACACGAGAGTGTACTATAAGCCAAGGGTATCATCAAGTATGTGCCCGGTAATAACCTTGTTTTTGTGGTAACTCGACGAAAAGCTGTCTGTTCTGTATGCGTGGACCTCCTCCCTAATTCGGTTGTGTTAATGGTAATATGTTTTCAAACTGTGATTCCCATGTACCAAGTGCATCGCGTGTTCGTTCAAGATTAATACATTGTTTCGTTTGTTGCTTTTCGACAGTTTTTAGCATTGTACGGACCAGAGAGAACGGTGGACAGTTTGAGAAGCGCTAGACCAGAGTGCAAAACTGAAGACAGGCTATTCGAAATTCCTGAACTTTACTTTAGAGCTGGAGGAAGGGCGTCCCGTACTCCCTTCCGGGAGGCTGGTGAAAAGGGTCCCCCAAAATCTGACTGAGGACCAGTGTTCCCTCTAAGGTGCGCAAATGCGCGGTACCATCAGACCATTTGCGCAGTGAAATCTCATTCTTGCGCACTTGCAGCTTTCCAAACTTAATATGTTAATACAGTGGTTCTTAACCTTTTTTGAACCAGGCCCCACTTTTGTCTTCAAAAAAAATCTCAGGCCCCACCAGAACTACTACATGTCAATCAAAAGTATTTGTTTTTTCTCCGTCGCTACATTGCTTGCTACATGATGTGAGTTATAAATGCCCAAAGTTTACTGAAATTTATTGCGATACTCAATAATATTGTTAATGGGAGCTCTGCGCTTGATGCTGGTTACAAATCTGTTTGATTCGAGGTTCTAGTTTAGTCAGTTTCAGTCTCAAATCAACATCTTTGCAGTTTTCCAATTGATTTCTCTTAGCACGCAGCAATTCCACAACGCTAAACCCATTTTCGACCAAACAAGATGACGGAAATCTTATCAGTTTTTGCTTTGCCAAAGTACTCGAGCGAAGGTATTTCTTCTCGCATTCCTTGGTCAGCCACATCGTGGTTCCTTTGATCTTGAAAAGAGTCTTCACGGATTCATCTTGTTGTAACTCACATAATTCCTGTTGGCACTGCTCTGATACTGCAGATAAATCTACTAAAAGTGGTTAAGTCAACCAAGAAGGGAACTCCATTGCTTTCAAGTTATGAAATCTTTCATTGAAGTCATTGATCAGCATTACCATGTGTGCAGCGATAACTGTATTAGCCTATTTAATGACATCACATTCTTTTAATCAGGAAAATTAGACATAACTTTTTGACAAAATATTGCTTCCGCACAAACTGAGAAATGTCGCAAATGTCTGCGCTTCTGCATCGCAAAGTGTTTCATTGGCTCCTTGGAGCTTCAAAGAACAAACGTTCTCAAAAAAGTAGCCCACATAAGCTGTGCCATCTGTGGTCACCAGGAGAATCATTTCAGATTTATCCTTCAGAAACTCACTGAGTGGTTCAAACAGTTCCATAAATCTTTTACGGCAGTTTGTCTTTAATAGCCACCTTACGTCAGAGCGGAGGAACAATCTCCTATGATCAGTAGCGGAACTGACAGGGGCAGGGATGCAAACCGTCCACCCTGGCAAGATAAATCTACTTAGCTTATATTTCGGTATTCAGTGGGCCCCCACTTGCCTTATATTTTGGTGTTTAGTTTTCTTTTGGTTTTCAGTAGATTTATATATTTTTTCGTTTTTTGGAAGTTTTTCGGAGAGTTTTCCGCTGATTTTGGGTTTAGTATAAATATCCATTTCTCAATTTTTTGCAGAGTGTTGGCTGGTGGGCCCACTTCAGCTAAGATTTCCTCTTGCTCAAATCTCCAGTTACGCCATAGCTCATGATCTGCAGACAAGGTCTCACTAAACTTCTGGAACAGACGTTCTGTTTTGGCATTTGCTTTGATAAAATTGATACATTTGATCACAGAATATAGTATTTCGTTCAGTTTAGGAGCAACATTGTCTGCAACTAAATTTTCCCTGTGGATAACACAACGCACAACTAATATGCTTGGATTGTCGTCCTGTAGGAGTAAACAAGTGAACCAGCTTTATATCTACCAACCAGTTTGGTTGTGAGCAAGTGCATTTTCATTTTGTATTCCCACCAAAATTGGTTCATGATATCTTCAACCTCCACGCCCCACGTTGAGAACCACTGTGTTAATATATCGTATAGCCCTTTCACTGCTTGTGTGTTTGCATGGTTGCGCAATGGCATGCTCACTTAAACATTTGCTCAGTGTAAAATTTTCTTAGAGGGAACACTGCTGAGGACCTTTGTTACGGCATTAGACACACCAGAACTGATAGCACACATATTCCTTTTCAACATTCGTATTTATCAAATACGTCAAAGACATTGATCTTCCCACGACCCATAGCTTCCTGGTATTTGAGCCAACTATTGCGAAATGCATTTTGGATAGCTTCGTTGTCAGCATTTGCCTTGGCAAGCTGGCAGTTGTGTAAGTAACGTTGCTGAATCCACGTTGATTCTAAGCATGTTTAGTATAGTCTAGTAAGAAATCATTCAGGAAAATTAAGTTGTAGACCAGTGGCGTAACTAGAGGTTTCAGCCAGGTTGGGAAACGTAGCCGAAGAACACCCACTGGCCACCGTAGGGGGCCCACTTGCCAACACTCGGAAAAATGAGAATTGAAAGTGTAGCCGGGTGTGGATTTCTATACTAAAACCCGAAATCACCGGAAAACAGTCAAAAAAACGTCCGAAAAAAACAACAACCAACTAAAAATCGAAAGATTACTAAATACCGAAATGCAAGCTAAATGGGGGCCCGGTTTGTACATTTAACTTGGCAAGGTGGAGGTTCGCACCCTTGTATCCCCTTCAGTTACGCCAGTGTTGTGTCATCTCACTACAAGAATAAGGTATACTATACAATCATCTAAAATCGTATTCGTAGCCCGCTCCTGTATTATCCGGCATATCTTGCATCAGAGTTATCCAATATAAACCCAACACTTTGCACCAATGAGATATCCAGATATTTAACCAATAAAACTGTACGCCAAAATGTGGGCCGGTCAGCACTTATTATTCGGCCGTGTGTTATGTAAGAGCTAAAGTGTTGCGCGGGTTACGTGGGATGAAACATATGCTACTCCAATAGCTGTTGTTTGACGTTAACAAGGCATTGCTGTTGTCATTATATGATTTTTGGCAGTGGCATAGCATTGTTATGTTACAGATAACTGAATACAACGTAAGTTTGAAATGGGGCCTTCAAAAATAAGCACGGCCGTTTTATTACGACTGAAAGGGGGCTTGGGGTCATCATAACGAGTGTGCCGATCCCTGCTGTACGATATACTGTTGAACGGAGCTTCAGCAAGTTGAAGTTAATCGAAACGTTTCACAGATCAACTATGACTGATGAAAGACCAAGAGTGTAGTGGGGTGGGAACGCATTCCCACACCCTTTGCACTAGAGTAACGTTACTCGAAGATTTAGATTTTTCATTTCAATTTCTACGTGTAGCGGTTTGCGAGAACTAAAGGAGCTCTTTGCATGTGAGGGCATCTGAGCAATATTTGGTGTTAAGAGTTCGGCTTCAACCTAAATCAGGGGTGTAGTGGGGTGGAGCGGCGTTCCCACACCTCTTTTTGGCACTACACCCCTGTGAAAAACTAGCAAATCTGGCAATGGTATCCATTGAAAGTCAAACTGCAAAAACATTAGATATGACTGAGTTGACAAAATCATTTGCAACTTTAAAAACTTGCAAAAACTCATTTTCTTAGCTTGAAATATAGCACAAGCTAAGTCTGTCCGCTTTATATGTTGTGTTGATGCTGCAGAAGCATGCTTTTATAAACATTTGCTAAAATTATTCGACGTTTTTGTTTATATAAATATTACGTGCTAAGTGCAGTGGTGGGTTTAAAAGGATGCGAGCGAGGCACTTGTCTCGCCTCCCCCTGTTTAGAGCCCCCTCGAGGTGTTTCGCGAGTAAATTTTCCTCAGATTTGGTGAAAAACTTATTATGTAGTACATGCATATAATATACTCCGAAGGAGATCAAAAATAAGTAGGCCTACTCTGCTTTTAAAAAGGGGGCCCAACAGCAACTGTAATATGTAAGTAGGCCTACTTCGCTTTCAAAGGGCCCCCAATAGCAACTGCAATGTGTAAGTAGCCTACTCTGCTTTCAAAAGACCTCCACAGCAACTGTAATGTACTAGTACTCTGCTTTCAAAAGGGTCCCCAGCAACAACCATAATGTGCAAATACTCTGCTTTTAAAGGGGCCACCAACCAGTATTTTAATGTGTAAGTATCCTACTCTGCTTTCAAAGGGCCCCCACCAGCATCTCTGATGTGTAAATAACGAAAAGCTTCAAACCAACTTAATACCTTAAAAAACTGTGGGTTAAAATTTGTTCCAAAAATTTCTGAAAATACTCTATCAAGTAAGAGCAAAAATTTATACCAAATGACAATTGCTTTTCAGTGTCAGAGAATGAAGCTTATAATATTGTGTGGACGACTGTGAAAAAGGTGTCCCTGCTTCAAGAGCGTATGTAATGCATATGAAATTCCAAAAGTTTTTTTGTGTTCAAACATATACCTGTTTTGTACTCCATTTAGCTGTATCAAATTCAATTTGCCTTTTTGATTAAGTCTGTTGTAAATTGCAGTCTAATATTCTTTGTTTAATACTGCATTTTTTAGTCAATGAACACTGGCAAATTTTTACAAACCAGTGCAGACCTCGCCAAGGATTTATCGCCAAATTTGCTGGGAAAACCAACACTAAACCTAACCACTATTCGAAACTTTATCACTAAAACTACAGTAGCTCTCCCCCTATCCTAACTAGTAACCATAACCCCTAATGCGGTATAGAGAAGTGCGTAACACCGCGGTGGAAGTCGCCAACGGTGAAATGCGGTAAAATTCGCCAAATGCGTAACGATTGTGAAAATTTACCTTAACACTTCATTTAGTGTTTTGAGGAGCCCTTGTAAGTAAATTTTAGTTTGACATTTCATTGCAACAGGATTTTGTATAACTATTTTTTAAATTGATTATGCACTGTCAACAAAGAGTCTATGCTGATATTGAAAGCCCTCTACCAGTAAATCGCATTTTAAAGTGAAGTCAAATCACAAAAACTTTATCTACAAAATGTAAATAATTATGAATTATATCTGGGTGGTTTAATAGTTCTCAATGATAATTTTATGCTGGCTGATGTTACAATCGCTTTGTTTTATTGGTACTATTGTTTTGTGTTTAATGTTGCTGAATTTTTGAAACTTTATTGTGGTGAACAATTACTAGTTTTTATGATTATAATCTTTGTTATTCATAGCCTTGTCCCCGTCCTAGACTTGATCAAAAGATCTTATCACGGTTGGCTGAGTATGATGGCGTCATCAAAGGGGCCCCCTGTTCAGCCTTGCCTCGGGCCCCCTACTTCAAGTTCACCATTGGTTAATTGCGATATATTGGGGGTCCTAAAGTCCAGGCTCGGAGGGGCCCCAACCGCCCAGCACCGGCCCTGCTAGGCAGCGTGTTCACCTCCTCTGATTATGTGCCAAACGAGATCCTTTGGCGCATCAACCTGGCAACGATCTCTGTCGGTTTCTACTCGACTGCCAAAAACCAATCATGTTAGAAACCGACGGAGATCGTTGCCAGGTTGATGCGCCAAAGGACCTTGCAAACTCGCACCGAAGTCGCAGTCTGTGACCCAAGTCTTCTTTATGGTTGCGAAGTATGCACTACGTACCAGTCCCGTCGCCACGGGGTTTGGGCTTTTGTGGACTTAGCTCCCTCAAATTAAAATATGAAACGCTGGAAATCAGTGGAGTTTTTATCAATCGGTACTCTTCTGTCCTGTAATTTATGAACAGTGCAGTAGCCTACTTATTGCTGTTACCTCAAATAACATCGCCTGATCATTTTTGATACGTGTGTGAGTGAAAAAACGTATTTGAGCCTTGATTGAGCGCAAAGCGTCAGCATTCATTGCTTGAAGTGTTGAATGTGAAGCAGGCTAAGCGCATATGCTTAGCTGTAGGCTATGTGCCCGGAAGTCTGACCTCCTCTTGATCAACGTATTTTGTATAGCGATTGTGGTGAAAAAAATTATTATGCCTAACCCAAATAGTCTTCTCGTATATTGTCTGCATATGTTTTTTTTGTCATAGGCTGAATTGTTTTCGATATGACCGAAAAAATTAAGTTATTTCGGTCAGAATGTCTGAAAATATGGGCTGTGAACACTGAACGCTGCTACAGCGAGTTTTAATACAACTATGAAACAAACGACCGAAGTGTCTCAGTTATCAAAATGCCTCAACAACATAATGACCGAAATGTTCCAGCGAAAAAAAAAGCAGGTCTGCATAGAAGCAAGACAGCTTTCGTGCTTGTGACCAAAGCTACACGTTTTTGCAGCCTGCTGTTCAGACAGCAAGATAGAGTCAATAGTGTAGTTAGAAGAGTTTAATTAGCAATTACTGTTAAGCTTGCCCCCGTGCAGTTAGTGATTACGGATGTTAACCATGTTGCTTCCACATAAACCTTAAGTCTCTTCTTGTTAAAACCATTTTTACCTCAAATAGGCAATGCAGTAAATGTTAATCTAAACGTGTTCCATGTACCAGAATATCAACAAGTGCACACTGCTCTGACCGGCCTCAGATTTGTTCCTTCAGTAACATCGTTTTCATAACTGAACGACAGGTTTAATTCTAGTTTCTTGCAAATTTTATTAATATTTGCATTTCAATATAACATTTCTAAATAATCGCCGTCAATTAAATGACAACTGGTATGACCCAATTACTTTTGTTAAGATCGTTCAAAAATTTTTAGTTGCCAACTACCAGCCTATTATGGGTATATGTTCAAAAATATTTCATGATTTTATAATTAATTTGCCCACAATGTGAATCACAATTTGCAAAAGCTGTGCTGTAAATTTAATGTAAATTTTCAAAATGTCAAGCCCCCTCTACAAACGTGAAGCCCCCTATTGAAGACTTTCTGGCGACGGTTCTGCTGCACACTGACCACGCATCAAACCTCTCGAGGTCTTTGACATCTGATGCCTTCAGACCATCCTCGGTCTTTGCTGACGGAACGAAGCCCCCACACAAAACTTCGTCGCAGAGCTGGAAAAACATGCCTCGAAAATCCCTTCCAGCAACGGAAACTGAGATGGGTTGGGCATGAAACGTAAATGCAAACCAACAGGCTACCACGACAATATTTTGTGGTGAGCTCACCAGCGGCCATCAAGCCGTTGGAGGAAAAAAGAAGCACTGGATCAGCTCAAAGCTACATCAAAAATTGCGTTTTTCCTCCTTCCTAGATTGACGCATTAACTTCTGAGCATCGACGAATCCAATAGCATCCTTCTTGCTCCTGCAGATAAGTAATTATTCGATCAAGGGAATGTGTCCAAGGAAACAATCCAAGACACTTTTTTCAATATGTCTGCGATTCTTCTCATCAACATTTGGTCTTCGGACGGAGTCACGTGTGTGTCAACAAATAGTCACGTCGTGGACCCAACAAACAATCAGATTGAAGAAAAGAGAAGAAATGCCCTTCGCGCCGTCGTCGCCGTCATCGGCGGACTACAAAGAGATAAATTTTCTAATAATGTTTTTTGTATTTAGAGCTCTCGATTTGCTGTTGAGCCTTCGAGGAATTATCCTGCCACCCTTTGCTTTCATAACTTTGCGATGATTCTGACTGAACATATCCACGTTACAGCAACAAGACACCACAAGGCGACGCAGCTGAATCTGCTCGCAAAGTGTTTTTGCCAGGAAATCAGTTTATAACTGCACAGGTCGCATTCCCCGAACAATACTTGGTTGACTCATTGAGCGGCTGCTGGAAGTCAGCCGCTCTATTTGGTGTTAGTTGGGTTTTGGCTTTGGTGATAGCAGCATTATAGGTGTAGCGTGTATTTCAAAATAAAGTTCGCGTACTTTCTCTAAGTCTTGCTTCAGCTTTTTTCATCAGTTCACCCCATAGGCGTAGGAGCAGGCTAATTTTTGGGGGTGAGAAGGAATTTTGCCCGAATTCTTCCAAACTTGCCCGAAAAATACTTCAAAATAAGCTTTTCATGTCAATTCGGGCGCCATTACATGTTAGGCGCCAATTTTGCTCAGATTTTCTGGGAGTTTTAGAAGGTTCTCAGAGATTTTTCCCGGATTTTAGACGATTTCGCCAGGATTTTCCCAAAGCAAAACTTTTGGTGATGCGGTTGCACTCCCTGCACCCCCGCCTCCTACACCTGTGGTTCACCCGTAAGCTTTTGCTTGCAATTTACAGGAATGAAGATGCGTAATTGACGTGAAATCGATATCCTAGTAAAACGCTTTGTGAGCAGATTCAACTGTGCCGCCCTTGGGGTGTCTTGTTGCTGTAACGTTGTTTCGTCGTAGCCGGCGTTTTGGAGCGTCGCGGTCAAAAGAAAAGGGGGTAGTTAAAATTTTAACATTAGCAAAGCGTTCACAATCGCAACTGGGCATTTGAGTTTAAATGAAGTAGTCATTCTTAAAAGAGTGTTTCTCGCATTCGTTTTATGTTTTCGTTACGTCTGACAACCTTTCACAAAAACGCTACAACCTATAAAATTCTGATGATTGGTGACAGTAAAAGCTTGTTCATAATCTCTCGCTTTCATGTAGACCTATCAACACTTATAAAATCTAATTTTTACTGGTGGAAGAAAGTCCTCTAAGCAAACCGAATCGTAAAAAGATATTAGTTATTTTGAAAAACACTTCAAACTACAATTGTGGAATTTAGTCCTGAGATAAGGAATAACTGGTTAGCCCAAAGGCACAAAAATAAAGTATTTTAACCCATAATGAGAAAGGCTTGTGTTCGGACATGTAGCTCAATCAGTACAAGGGGATACACATATATTCTCTTCATTTCAGGTGTAGTGATCACCATGGGATTTAACGAAATCTTTTGAAGAACATCATCTAGCTGCAGTTTCTACTGCATTGCGCTGGGAGCTTTTCAGAAAACTAACAAACTAATATCATAGCGCATTTTTTTAGTATAACGTTTTTCACGCGAATTTTCCAAGCATATTGTACAGAGTAATTTATTTTCAAAACGCACGCCAATTATAACAAGAAAAGCATTTCTTCATCAAAAAATGAAAAGCACCTTGCGCGTGGGCAATAACAGGAAGTAATTTTCAGCTAAGAGGCAACGGCCAACAAAAGCAAGTCATAAACAATCACAAAAATGTTACTGCTTCAATCAAATACTACATGCTGGTAAATCCATTGCGCAAGACAGCGAAAATGCTACTTCAAACAACCAGAGATTTAGTAAATTCTTGAAACAAGAAACGTAAATTAAAATCAAAATTAGGATCAGGAATGTCGAAGTCGACCAGTCATTGCAAGCTTTACAGTACTAACTAAGAAACACTAAATTCAAACAATCGAGGTGAGTGGTTCTTAACCGGGGGGGGGCGGCTCCTTAGGGGTTCTTAACCGGGGGGGACGGCTCCTTAGGGGGTGTCAGTAAATTTCCAGGGGGACGCAAGCTGTTCAGCGCTGTACAACAATGGAAGTTTGATCGAAAATTTACCAAACAATACATTTGCTTTTGCTACTTATTTAAAGTCAAGGGGCTTGAAACAAAGGGCAAGTACTTAAGGGAGGAGTAGTAAATCAAAGGTTAAGAACCACTGTAGGTAGGGGAAGCTTTGCTAANAGAAATAACTACGATCAAGACACGAAGAAAGTGAGAGAAGCTTTTACTAATAACTAGTTCGAATGNAGAGTTTGGAAATAGATCGCTGAAGCATTTCTGCATTTACACATGAACGACAAACTATTTTATCAAAACCCATTTACGCAATATTTTTATGTTGGGTCAGGTGCAGAAAAAGTATTCAATGCTTTCTTTCAACCACTGTTTTTATCAAACTCCATAGCTCAACAAAATTTAGAATTAACATAGGAATGTTTTTCAAAGAAAATGTGTGATGGATATTTTCAACTTCAATATGAAAAGATAGTTTTTTAATATAAAATATTTTTGCAGTTGAAGAGCTTTCAAAATTTAATTTCATTTGCTTACTTTTACCTGCTATAATTTTCAGTTTTTTATTTTGCATTATATGAAACTCAGAACACTACGTCTATTCAAGAAAAAGACCAACAAAGTTAACCGGCAACCTTTCAACACAGGTTGACCATCAAATACATTCAAAATTTCAAGGACAAAGTGCATGAAAAACAGAGTGTCATACATACAGTATACCCTAATGCTCATTAATTCACTGTATAAATGCGGTTTATTTTGTGATTTGGTTGTTTCTTGTAGTTTATCCGCATGCCAAGTGAAGCACTGCGGAGTTCAATGAAATGTTAAATTTTCTGCGCGAAACGATTCGCTACGACGAATAAAACACCAATAGGCACTACCCATGGGCGTCGGAAGGTGGTGGCAGGGATTCTAAAATTTAATATTTTTGGAAATTGGAATTTAATAGTTTCCTAGTAACTTATATTAGAAGCGAGTTGGTAAAATGAAACTTTACCGCTGTTGGTCCCCCCGGGAAAAATCTTTTCGCCATCCCCTGAAAAAATCTATTTTTGCCCCCTCAGTGAAAACTCCTTCCGATGCGCATGGCAGCACCGCGTAATTAGTCAGAGTGCTTTCAGAGATTGTGTTAGGGCTACAACAAAAACGCATTTTGTCTGACCTGACAGCATTTTGGCATCTGAAGTCAAAAACAAATGATGATCATTTCATCATCGAATTTGGAAGTTTTTTTTTCATCTCTTTGAAAACAATCTTTTTCATCCCCTGAAAATCTGACATCAGTTTCTTCAGAAAAAGAAGTTTCTTCTTGGGATATATTACCTGATGTCCAATTGTGATGCTGTGAAACAAGGTTGTTCTTAGTAAAGGGAGATGTTTTTTTATCATTTTTATTCTCGAGTTGTTTGTTTCCAATTAGGAATACTTCATTTCCTTGTCCTGGAATGGTTTTGATGCAAATGTCCGTAGGAAGCTGGGATTCTGATTTCTCTTTATATTCTTTAACAAAAGTACGATGGTTACTATTTGAATGAAAGGAATCTGAAATATTGCCAGAAATCTTTTGATCGCATTTTGCATTTCGCTTTAGATCTTCCTCTTCATTGATTTTTTGTGTTGAATTTGGTTCCACCCTCGGATCGCTAATTACCTCAACAGGAAAATGTCCATCTCCTTTTGCATTTGAAGAAATTATGTTTTTGTGGTTGGACAGTAATGCAACCTGGCGTTGGACGAACCCTTGTTCCTCTTCCAAATTAAATTGGTCAACAGCATCGTTCTGTTGTTCGCCTTGTCGTTTCCAAAATCGGCATGCATTTTCCAGAGTGACCAGTTTTTGATGATATTGCACGATGGTGTCATAATTTTTTCCTAGTAGAGAGCAAAGTTTGCATGTTCGGTTTTTCTCTTCACAAAGCTCTTTTTCAAGTTGCTTTAGTCTTGTATCATGTCGTGCCATTTTCTTTTCCAGTTCACCCTTTTTCACAACAAACATTTTCCGCGTGTCCGAAAATTTTCTCAAGAGATTTTTGACTTCACATCTTTTCGTGCGTAGCTGTGTTCTCAGTCTTTTTCCTTGATAACGAAGAATCTTATTGCTTTCTTTGTAACGCAGAAGCTTTTCTTTTGTTTGCTCACATTTTCGATTCAGTGAGGCATTGCTGGCGATACATTTTTCCTGCAACGCCATTAAGTGCAATTTATTTTTTCCCAAATCTTCCTCACGTGTACGTTTCAAGAATTCCACTTCATTCTTCATTCTCTCCAACTCTTTGGTTTGTCGATCGTTGACCTCAGTTAGTTTTACGTTTTTTTTAACATAGTTTTCTAGCTCATTTTTTTGTTCTTCCCCTGTTTTGGTCAACACCCGTATACGTTCATTTGCAATTGTCAACTGTTTCTCGTTGTTACGAGCCTTGCGATTGGCTGCTAACCAGTAGACGTGGAGATCAATATTTGGCTGTTTAGGAGTCTGAAGTTTGTCAGGTAGCTGTTTGCTTTGACTCATGAATGACCCCTTGTTTCGCCATCGACCTTTTTCAAGAAACGGGCTTTCTTTAGCCGTTTTACCTTCCAAAAGCACAACTAGCTTCCTGGCTGTTTCAAGTTCTTCCTTCGCGACTGCCATCTGCAAAACAATACTTAAGTCATCAGCAAAGGTTCAGTTTTCAATTACAAAACAAGCACAGCAAGTTTCAAAACCGCGCTCAGGTCAGGTGACTTTTGACAAAATGCGTAATTTAGTTTTCTACTAAATTTTAAAAAGACTTAAAATTCACTTATTAATCTGATTCCCTCAGTAGCTCATTTTTGCAAGCCTTCTGTGGAGCAGTCCCCTCAAAATAGGCATAAGTTTTGTATTTTTGAGTAAGGGGGATTACTACCAAGATGGCAGCGCGTACATACCGTGTGACAACAAAAGCTGTGCGTGAGGTCCAGTGGCGTAACTAGAGCGTTGAGCCAGGGGGATAGGAAATTTGACTGAAAGGGGCCCACTGGTCACTGTAGGAGGTCCACTAGCCAACACTCAGAACAAACTTGAGAAATGATGTTGAATCCGGCTGTGGCTGACTGTATACCTTAAATCATCTGAAAATACTCCTAAAACGTGAAAACAACAACCTATTCCTATTGAAAACAAAAAGAATACTGAAACGGAAACATAAGCCAAATGGAGGCCCCGTTTTTACATTTAGCTTGCCAGAAGGGGGAAGATTCGCCCCTCTTCCCTCGTCAGTTACGCCACTGGTGGGGTCTCCAATGCCATTTCTGCTTAAACATGTCTGGCATTTTNATGGATGAGCAAGCTTTGTAACTGCGTCCCATGAGGGAATTCGCTGATAAGACAAGCTGCACCAANCCGCATGGCTCATAGTTAACCTCGGTTGTTCATGCTTAACCTGTAAAATAAGTTTTCTATTTTGACTGGAGGTACTATGCGAGCCTCCCACATTTTGGAAAGAAAATATGTGTTTTTCTGAAAAAATACATCCTGCGAAATACAAGTTTGTTTTTTCGGGTCAGATGAGCTTGAGAATAATTGCTGAGTTGCTGAAAAATGCGCCTGTGTTCCTGAAGCGTTTGGAATCATTTTGGCAATTGATACCTATATAATCACGTTTTTCTGGCTACCTGAGCGGATATGTATGATTTAAATATTCAATTATTTGTTGCCTATTGAAGCAATCTATGTACAGCAAAAACTGTTAAAGAATATTTTCGCTTAAAATTATTCTCGGCCACAAAAATCTTCCAAATGTAGAAATTTCAAAATGTGATGTGAGATTTCTTACTTGCTGCAATAAAATGCCTGATTAACCTTTGAAATATTTATTTCTCTGATTTCCTTGTTCGTCCAGGTTTTACACGTGATTATTTGAAAGTTTCACAAAATGTCGTGGAGATTTCCACTTCCATGGAAATATGTAGAAAAAGAAAAACACTGTGCGTTTGCATATTTCAAACCCCTGAGCTCCTGAACAGGAGAACAACATTTTAAAATTTATTTACGCAAGTTATAAACACTTTCACTCGGTTCGAGTTTGCACCACAAAGGTTTGTTTTACAGAAATGAAACGGTGGTAGGAAACTATATTTTTTCCGTTATTTTTTGTTTTGAGTGACCCAAATATTTTGCAATCTCAATTATTTCCTCGAATAAAATGAAAAAACTACACTGTTCCAGTTCGGAATCTTGTGTGCAGAAATATGTACGTGAAAATTCGTCAAAATTTTTAAGCAACTTAAGAAAAGATACTGTGCTTTGCAAAGGCTCTTCAGCATAACAGACATTTTCCATAACCCTTGAGGCAACCTCTACAACATTATATTCAGTATAAACACTGTACCTTTTCTCGCTCCACCTGTAACTGGAGATTCAATGATCTTGATTCCTTGAATGCTTCATTTATAGCATCGTTCACCATCGCCCGACTCTGCACATGGAATGACTCAAGACTTTTCAACAGATCATCTCGCTTTCTCCAGTAAAGAGCATCAGCCCGATCAGAAGCAAAAGCGGCGCGTGCATCTGATTTGCTTCCCCCATCAACCTCGTGCTTCATCGATCCTTGATCCCAATGAGCAACTGAAACGGAATGGAATCTCGATGCATGATTTGCGTGCCAAAAGTTTAAAAAGAATGTTGGAAAAGATCAAGTGTTGTTTGAATGCGTAAATAAAATCATTGAAGGAAACTTTCCGTGTTCAGTGCATTAGATGAAAGTGAATCTGCATTTAACCGGTTTTCTATCAATGCGTAATTTTTATTTATATTTTCTGAAATCAATGCCATAATGAGCTGTATAACAAGTTTCAAAAATAATTACAATGTAACAACATGTCAGCGCCTTTCCTTAAAACTCTTTACTACCGTGCAAGCATGATGTGCATGTAACAACAATTAAGAAAATCTAAAATTCAAGTTGACAGCCGTGGTTGAAGTGCTGTAAAAATAAAGTTAACCTCAGACAACGTTACCTCTCGATTCCACTGGGATTTGGCTGCAACTACTGGCATAAACCTAAACAGTCACCTGGATTGATTATTTGTGAAACATTGCTACTTTGAAGAAATGGTTATGGCTTGCAATAAACATGAAGTTGCTTGTAGGTTCAAATCNAAACTTTNTCATATTCTGCAAGATTACACATAGCATTGGCTTAAAAGATGTTTTATTAATCTCTCTGCTTTGCTTTATTACTAACCTGCTTGGTAGTTAACAATACTGGACAACTAACAGGATTAGCAAAACGTTTTACTTACCCATGTTGTCAAAAGATGTATATGTTGAAGCGATCGAAATCGCACTAACACTGCTCTCCCCGAAAAAATAAATGTACTTTGCAAAATCACGAAATAAGCAACCGATGACACTTCTGCTCTCACCCTCACCACTACTGTACTTCATCTGCAAATATTGCTGTGCTGCAGGTATCCATGCAGCTGCTAACTGGTGCTTGTATTGCGTCACAAGCCCGTCTGTTAAGTAAAAATGGTGCAGAAAAAAATTAATACAAGCTGTCTCGAAAAACTTGAGAATGCTTTTTATTATTACCGCTTCAAAGGTGTGCGACGAAGTTGTAAGCAACGTTGTCAGTTTTCTCCCAAAACGGAACTTGCACTTTATGCACTAAGTCTGAAAAGCTCACTCTGTTTTATTTGTTTGGTGGATGAGAAGATATTGCTTTCAAATACCATTTAAGCAACACAAGTTTTGGTTTTGTGATGTTTGAATTGGAAATTTTGTTGATTTCGAAAACAAGGGTATACCAAACACAAACAACAAAGGGGTTTTCTTGAGAATAGACACATGTTTCAATAAAAATTATTTGGCTGTGAAGCACAGATTTGAACCTAAACTCAAGCATAGGTTTTCTACCTGACAGGTAATTTTTTTGTCCAACAAGTAGTGCTTTCACCTGACGCAACAACCATGCTTTTTCCTAACAGGCAATGTTATTGTCCAACGCAAAGACCTTTCTTTCAAGGCCTTTGCTTCAGATTAAACGCCAATAAAGTATTATTTTTTTCCTACACATAATATTTCTGCACTACAAACATGGGCATCGGAGGAGAGGGCAAGGGGACAAGTCCCTTTGGATTTTGAAATTTGAAATTTTCTTGTTAACTTTTCAGTAGAAAAATGTTTTTTCTTAGTTTCGAGTTGCTAAGTTGAAATTTTACCACTGTTGGATTTGTCTCCCTGGAAAAAGATCTTTCCGACGCCCATGCCTACAAGCAGTAGCGTAACTAGAGGTTTGAGCCAGGGGGGGCAAAACTTAGCCGAAAGGGCCCATTGGCCACCGTTTGGGTATGCACTAATTAGTTCCCAAAAACTCATATACGTTAGGCTATTCCACAAAAGCAGAAAATAGTTGTCGGGTGATTTAATGTGGGTCACTTGGTAAATGACTTAAGTAGAATTTCACGTTTTCATGTAACATATCCTGTCTAAAATTGATACCCATCAGTGGCTTGCGACTGGGTAAGGTCGGCTTAT
>JGI24158J21664_10001601_pt1 | contig 25943 bp, 12 predicted proteins | sample Ectturendosymbi3_FD_21664 | JGI IMG/M metagenome (IMG submission 21664) | reverse complement strand
TTAAACTAAAAAGTTAGTTTCAGGGCAAGTTGTCTATTTTTAGGGCAAATTGTTATTTTCAGAGCAAACTTTTTCCGCCCCCCCAGTAAAATGCCTTCCCGTACGCCTATGCAGTCACGTGTTCACTTTTCTCAAATAAACATATTAAACAACTGACATGCGCACTGCTCATGCGATGTGATGTACACTGCAATAGCCAAATTTTGACTGATTAACATTAGAACTGTGGATACGTGGAGTGTGTAAAAACTGCGTCAATTTGGCATTGACTAGGTATATGTCAACTAAACGTATAGTAGCTACATTGGTCCAGTCAAGAATGAAAGTTTAGGGCTATATCGATGGATGCTACTGTACAACATCAGATGAGCTATCCTAGGTGGTGCTAACACTGTTTACATCTGTGAGGAAAATTATGACTATATTTTTGAGGAAATGTGAGAGTCTGAAAAGGAAGCAACAGTGTTCAACTTCTAACAGTGACTATCTGATGTACGTGAGTCATGTACGAGTTGTACCATGACTATAGATGTCAACCAATGTGTGTTTTTGAGATGCAGTTATTTGAAATTGGCGATTGCTTGGAAACTAACATTTTTCCTATATGTCTTTCTTATATTGTGTTATTATCAGGCATGCGGTACCATGCTTTAAAATCATAAAATTTCAGGTTAGAATAAAGATTATCTTAAGTAATTTATAAATAAGCGATACTTGCAGTAATTTGTGCTTACAAATTCCAGTCGTCAACTGGACACACAGCCGCAGTAATGCAAGGCAATGTGGCATTGCCAAAATGTACATATTGTTCACTGTTTGTTATTTCATTTGCATAAAAAATACAGGGATGTCTAGAACTCCACTAGGCATCCTTGATAAAATCTTAGCTATATTGAGCCATTCTTTCATGATCAATGAGCAATTTCTAGTCGTTACTTGCGAACAGTTTGGCCAATTTTGAAAACACTAGTAACACTGGCACCCACTCACCACTGCCGAGCGTGATGCTGGATAAGGCGCAAGTACTGTTTGTCAACCCTTCAATATGACCTGACCAGAAATTGGACATAGCCTACTAGCGTTGGTGCGCCAAGCAGAACCCAGTGTAATACTTGGTCAGTTATATTTATTAGTTAGTAACTTTACTTAATTGCTTGTTCCACACAAAAACATGTATATCTGTCCTGATCTTAAACGTTGGCTGATGTGGATTTCACAACTATATGCAACACACAAAGTAATTTTTTCTTTCAGTTTTGGTGACTACTTCTAAAAACAAGTTCTAAATGCTAATGTTTTACAATCTTTTGAAAAAAAAAACGTTTGAGATTTTCGTGATTTCTGCCTTTTTCTCACACAAAAAACATGTGCATAAATTCCGCTTATGAATTTGACGTAATGTTACAATCTCTTAAAACTTTCCGTCAATCCTGTCGGTATATGGTTGGTAAGNAGAGAGAAAAAATTAAGTGATACTTCTCTGCTTGCAGTCGCATAACCATTCAAAGGTAATTTTGTCTCAAATATAAAGGACGTGTTCAGAGAGTATCTTACTTACTAGCAGCAGAGGTGGGCAACCACCACTATAAAAGTAGTGGCGTTACTGCCATCGCTATTTGCTAAATATAATAGCGGAGCTACCGCTATTGAAATAGAAACAGTAACAAGCTATCGCTACCGCTATTCGCAATTGCTCTATCTGGTAGACTTTTAAAAATATTCTTTGGTGCTGTTTTACTGACGTAGGATCTAAGTTGAAACTTAGAATGCAGACACATCCATACTCGTAAAGTTCACTTAGTTTTGTGAGCGGGTTGCTGCATGGTTTATCACTCGTTTTTATCAATGCTGTTTCTCCCTGGAGTCGAATAAAGAACCCGAGAGAATGACAAGCAACAAAATGATCAAAACTCTTTTTCTTAGGGTTTTATGCGTGCGTAAGCTGTGTGACGTAAGCAATTGCCCCCGAAATTTTTATTCAACATTTTAGATTTTCAAAATAAGGTAATGTTGATCCGGGTTTCATGTGAAAACACCTGAATGAATTATTGATTACTCTTTAATTGCTTCTGCATGGCTCAGTTTATTCTCATAAGCAGCCTTGCGTAGAACATAGTTTATATAACCTGCGTACAAAAAAAGATTTTTTGAACATTAAATAGCGAATTGACCAATCACCGTTTTCTTAAAATTCCAGCTTTTTAAAATGGAACCTAACTGTTGAACGATTGAGCTTTACTAGGAAGAGTAAGAGTTCGCATCAATTGGAAAAATAACCCTAATCATCAGACTTCTTTTATTCTTGTGAAATTTTTGTTGCCCTGTTAGTGTCTTCAGTTTTTATACGTACTGTGTAGTAATATGTGGAAAAAATTTGCAAAAAAATCTGCAAATTTTATTTAACAACAAGCGTGACAAAGCAGTGGCGCGGCCCGCGGAATAGTATTTGAGAGACATGCTGCTCGAGGACCAAAAGACGGTGCTTTGGCTTAATGCTTACAGGTCTTTACAACTAAAAAAACTTGAAGGACCAAAATCATTAATTTGCTTCTAGCCGCAAAAGTCTTTTCCATTTCGTTGTAGTTTGGAAGAAACTTTGCAACGACAATTAACCATTCGAAGTCGGGATTTTGCACCACCTGCTGCAATTGAGAAATCTCTCAAGCACCGTATGTTGTGCAGGCCTGGCTTAGAACTTAAGGCACTCAAGCCACATACTCATTTCAACAATATATTTGCATTTCCAAAGTCAAGATCTTGTACGACACGGAATCATACCCCGTCTCACTTCATTTTCGTCATTCAAGGGCGTATTATTTTCCGTGGCAGGTTCGACGGAAGCGCAGTCGTTTGTGGAAACTTGTCTTCAGTAGTTTCATCAACAGCAAACCGCTATCCACCTTACTTCACCCTCAGCGGTGTTACATGAGGACATGTCCAATGGTTTCAAATAAGCCAACATAGGCATTGCCGGCGGGCCCTGCGATCAGCCCAACAACCTCTCCAAAAGGCTACACGCGCAAGCTGTCGCATTCAACGCCTCCCGATCTCTACCACGCCTGATCCATGCTCTATTGCTCTGAACATACTGTATTTTTCCTGTTTCCTTGCCGGTCTTTAGTCACTGCATGTCATTATGCGTTTTATTCTAACAATCATGTTATTTTTTCGCAACCGTTTAAGTCAGTACAACACTCTACATCAACCCTCTTATCTTCCCTTCACACTTTTTCAACCAGCTGTGGCCCCTCGCTATCCAGTTCTTGCCTTCGTTTCCAATCACATTTCACTTTTTTCTCAGTCTTTTCTCATTGCAAAGGGTCTCCGCTTTGCCACCTACAATGCCTCCATCCGTGTTCGCGCTTCTCGCCTGCTGTTCAACGCTGAACTATTTCTATGCAGAACCCTGATGTGCTTTGGTCCACATTCTGCAATACTGCACGCAACCGCGCCGCTTCCATTCGTTGCTTGTCACGAAAGCGCATTAGATCCAGTGCCGGATTCGCAGTAGTAGCAAATGTAGCAATTGCTACGGGCCCCGCGGTCTTCTGCGATAAATCTAATTTATTATATTACGCGTAAGATTTTTTCAGTCTAAGAAATCAATATTTTGCTAGATTTGCCGTAAGTAGTAAGCAAAGGTTTACAATTGAACGCTGTCTGTGTCCAGAAATTCTTGTTTGATTATTTTTATACAGTTAATACGTAACAAAAGGCACAAGGTTGCGGTCAGCAGTGTTGCCATTTTAGAGGGTCTGCTGCTAAATATAGCAGGATTTTCTCACTGTTAACTGCAAAATTTCCAATCTACCAGTTAGCTGGTTTTCTAGCAGGATTTTACCAACAGTTTGGCAGGTTTAACAGGTAACAAATTCCTGACCAAAAATCTTTTTCAACATTTTTCAAGATGAAAACGTTGACACCTTCTTCACCAAAAAGTATACTTCTCTTCTGTATGACGTTTTTAATTGGGTAACACCAGGACAAACCACAACGAGCTGCCAGCAATTATTTAAAATTTTTATTGTGATGCAACGAAACTGCTTCAAGCAGACAAATATATCATAATAGCAAATAATCAGATAGCTTGGTGAAGCTGAAATGATTTGCTTGTGTGCTTTGCTTAGTGAGCGCGTTAGGTTAAAAGGCAACATTGGTAGAATATGTTTTTATCCCACGACACGATATTTCCAAGTGGTTCAGTTACGCTAGGAAGTAGTAATGTCTGGTAAAAAACTTCCTGGTAAACCAAACCTGCCAAAAGTTTTGACATATATGGTTGCAAGATTCAGAACTCAAAAGTTGGTCAGTGCCTACTGCCTATCCTGCTAATTAAAGAAAAGTCTTTTGCGAAGTTTGCAATAATGCAATCATTGCGAAACATTGTGAGCTTGAAAGGCAAACTGGTAGCAAAAGCACTTAGATAAGACTAAGAAACTTTTTGCATGCCCCATAATGTAACACAACGTTTTAAGTACAAAGATCAGACTTAGCATGTTGTAGGGCTGAAGCTATGCTCAGATTGTTTATCGCTGAGCATTGTTCTATTGTATAAAAACATGCAACCATTTGAAAGAGATTGTCAAGAAATGTGCGTCATATGAAAAAAACGAGGTAAGCTGCAGTTACGTTGTTCAAAATGTTGACTGAGAGAAAATTGTGGACCGAAAAGTGTGGTGGTCAAGATCGGCATTTTCAGCCCATGCTCATTGAGAGTGAGTGCAAGACGAAAAACTAATACATTCAATAACTTCATAGGTTCCTTTTATTTATCTTTAAAAAACATATTTTTTAACCGAATTTTAGCTGAAAATTTGTGACAATACTTTCACAGCCATCTGGCAACACTGTTGGTCAGCACGATACACTCAGACTGTCATTTCACGATGCGAACTGGAGAGAGAATGCAGCGAATAAAGCTAGTAGCACGCATGCCTTGCCCACACACTTTGTGTTTTAGCAGGTGTCGAGGTGTTTTTTGTGTTATGACCCCGAGCTCTTGAAATGCTACAGGCCCCGCGCTACCTTGATCCGGCACTGATTGGATCGCATCCGCTTTCTCGAGTCCTCTCATGAGCTTGGACGTAAAACTCACGCCCTACCTCAAGTCACTCGCGGGTGAATGACTGCTCCGCTGCACTCGGAGCGTTTTCCCCTTTTACCGACCAGTCCCCTACGCGCTCTTCCAATGCATTTTTTTCAACGCTTCAAGTTCTTCGTCGATGTATTCAGGCCATCTCCTCAGCATTCGCGTGGCTCGAGCTCTGCGCCCATGCGACTCTCCATGATTTGCCTTCGGTAACATCTCGAACCACGATTCGTATCCGTCGCAAGCACAGAAAATCCCTGAGGAACTTCCACAGAGTCGCCGGTTTTTTAATCCTTTGTGGTTGGCAACCATCTCTACGTAGCTCCACCATCACTGCATTGCCGTTTGTTTCATCGCACCAGCGCCGCACTACTACGGTCCCTGTTCTTCGTCGGAGACCATGTCTCTTCCGCCCAAAATCCCCACAAATATTTCTCTTTCTTCAACACCCGGCCCATATCACAGTTTCCACTCACGTTCCCCAGCACGACGACCACCGGAAGTCTCTTCCCTTCACCACACCGCATTCAACTTCTCCCTGCTGCCACCGCGTGATAGCTCGTTTTCGTCTCGCTGTTTGTTCCCCGTTCGCCTGAATGCGCCACGTTTTGACACATCTTTTGGGGTCGTTGCGCACTGCACCTATTCGCACCAGTCGACACGGTACGCATTTCTTTCGTGTGACCTTGCCGTGCGTGTCCGGTCGTGATCATCGTCGCTTTTTGTGTCGTGTCAGGTACTCTTAACCTATCCACGTACGTTTTCACCAGTGGGAAACGCACGTCACATATAGCGGCTGTACGCTGTCTAACGTCGCCTTTCATGCTGTAGATAGAGCGCAAACTGTCATTACAATACCCTTTGTGTATATCGTAAGCGGGTCTCGCAACCTGTTTAACTTGTGTGTGCGTGCGCATGACCACGTGACTGTTTCGATCCAACACCTAGTGTGCCTTCTTTTCCGGAACACTTTCCATTTGTTTTCTGCTCTCTGACCGCAAGCCGTGTGGTCATCATAAGGAAGAGCTTCTTTCTTTGGCGCTTTGCTGTTTAAATAAAGCTGACGTCAGCCAAAACAACAAATGAGGAGTCTGGTTCTTAGAAGTACTCTACACAAATAAGAACTGCACTTGAGCAACTTTGACTGCAGCTGCAAGCGCTAGATCTATTTCTGAATTACGTGATCTCCACGAAAAATGCCAACCACACCCAGGCCCATAGTCACGGGGTTATTGGGGAGCATTTCCCCCAATTTTTTGTGCCTCCCCAAATTTTGCTGTGCCCAGAAAAAATTATTTTAAAGGTATCACTAACAAAAACAAAAATCTTTCCCCCCTACAATGTTTTTGCTTCCCCTAAACCTTAAAACCTGGCTACGGAGCTGACCACACCCTTAACATCCTCCACGCATAAACTTAGTGATTGCATCAAAGCAACCAGAAAACGCAGGTTAAAGTCTGAACAGCAGGTCAAACTTAACCTTGCGCGGCGTGATTTATTTTCTTTATTTTCTTTACCTCTGTATGATCATCTTGCAGGAATAAGAAAGTCGTAGGCATTAATGGCCAACTTTCAACACAAATGTACAGAAGTTGAGGCCATATTGGCAGGCTTGCGAAAAAATGTTAAAGCCGCCATAGTTCTACGCTAGTCAAATAATAGGTTGTGCCAAACCTACCTGTAAAAATAGGAAAACGCGAGGATGTATTGCGTATCTACAGTAAGAACCCGTTTGCCCATACGATTTGCGATCCACACACTCTGTCTATCCTACGCTGGTACTGGGTTCTGTAGGAACAGCGATTGAAAAACAAGTATGGATGAGGCCAGGTCTTCTTGTGAAAAAGATAAACAAACGTTTGGCTGCCTGGTCGGAGATTGCTTACATGAAATGTTCTCTTTCGCATGTATGGTTGAAGCTGTGTGGGAAGGGCCCGGTTTCCTCTACACAACAGCAAAATTTAAGTAGAACATCCAAGTGGAAGTTTTCACGAGCAATTAGGCCTGCTGTTTCATTTGTAGAAGTAGTACTGTCGGAACTTTTGTTGCAGTGCTGATGCCACTGCGCTCGGAAAACATGTAGTGCCAAACGCAAAACATAAGCACTTTCAAAGCCCAGCGTCTACATTTCCACAGGAGCTGAGATGCATCGTGATAGTATACAGCACGAAACCATCCGGCTCATCGATGAGAAGAAAGAATGAATCTCATTTCTCAAAGTATACCAAGCCGAAATCGGTTTTCAATGATGATCGTTGCAGATACGAAAGTTTTATTTTAACCCTGGAATACTTTTGTTCAATTTTTGTCACAACTATTTCGTCGGATTTGATGAGCCTGGTTTTCAAAATAAAAAAAATATGCTTTCCTTCAACTGCAGATTATCACAAAAGCTACACTGAAAACACAAGTCTCGCTGAGCAGTTTGAGCACTAACAAAGTTACTTTGCACTCTAATATCATACGATTTTTGATGAAAATGTAAGTAGACCAATATAGTGAAGGTGTCGCATATGCCTGAACTGAATTACTCATAAACAAAACATTTTCGGCCTGAAGAACTTCTTATGTTGTATACTGCTAACACGACCATAGAAGCATGCGCTGAGTGAGTTACAGCCACCTGGCGCTTATACCCCCTTTAACCATAACGTGGGTCTAGAGTGCCCATGCCACCTCACACTAACCATTTCATCGGGTAAGCTGAACCAGAAATCACTCCCTTTGCAAAATCGACAAAAATCGTGGACGACCGCACGCACACCTACTAACTCGTCGCACAAAAATATGAAGCTACTGAAACGTGGAAAGTGCGCCAACGCGCGCTTACGTAGGTATCACGTGGTGACCTCATTTGACCTGGGTTTGACAAACCCACAAAAGTATTCCAGGAAATACTATTTAATTTATGTTTTAGAAAGGCAAAAAAAACTAATGATGATTAAGTAAAATTCAGAATGAAAGCATTAAATCATATTTACGACCCGAGATGCCCTCAACCACAAATCCATACATACGTATTTTAGGCTTTGAAGGAAAAAACGATTTTTTGGTAACCACAAGTGACAGACGGTCTTGTGATAACCGGATGTGACGAGTCTTCCGCCAACTCTTGCTTCGAACCTTAATAAAATACTCTCCTTCCTCCATTGCCTTGAGAGCCATATCTGGTGAAAGCATGCAGTCAAACGTAAGTCGTTGCAATAAAACTGACATCGCAAGCACACGTAAATGACTTTAAACCTAAGGTAATCCTGCCATTTGCGTACATGAACACCAACAGTCGTAAATAATCCCCTCAACCGCAATGAATACTGCCAGATGTTCCTTGTATCAGGGCCGCAAACAGCTGACACGTTTTGTGGGAGGGACAAAATGATTGCCTCTTGCTTTGCCTCACAAACAAAAGAATGTTGACGCTTTCAAGTGTTTTTTTTACATTTGAGGCACCGGTTGCCCCTTGGTTGCGCGGCTGGTTTATTTTTGTTTGTAAAATCCCACCATCAGCCCAAATAAACGTTCTGGTTAAAACAAACAAAAAGCACGACCGAACAGGTTTAATTACATTTCAGAATTACAAGATCTGAATGCAACTGCGAAAGTCGAAAATACATATGAAGGACTCCAACTCTTACTCTGGCTCATCATATGGGACAAACACTGAGTTTTTCATGGTTTGATTTACGTATTAGGGGGAACTGGCAAGTGATGTTATGCAAATGAAAAATTTTTTCAAATGTCCTTCCAACTCTGCATTTATATGCTACCGCGTAGGTTTTAAAATGACAGATGTTTAGTTTGATTTTAATGCACTAATTGGTGTATAAATGTCACTGAAGTGAGGTATACCTTTAAGTAATGTGTTACCCAATGCGGTATTTGAACTTTTTGGGACTGAATCCTAATTAAACAGAAATTATTCCACTCTGAATAAAAGAGGATATATATATATATATCGAAACATTTCCAGTGCAAATCAAACTACTTTTACTCGTGCCGACTTTTTCATTCTGACGCTAGAAAAAAGAAAACTAGCAAGATAATGTCAACAAATCAACAGCCAAAAATAGGTAACCGTGAAGAAGTATATAGAAAGTTGTTGAAACTGCGCATTTTACAGATTCGGCAAGAAATCTTGAAGAATACAATGTACAACGTAGCAAACTTGAATAAACAGAGTCAAGGTATCTTAGTTTCAACAGGGAAAGGTAAACGTTTGGATAAAATCAATCAGCAAGAAAGTTCACTCACTTACGAGCAAAGCACGTAGTAGTATGTAAAATAATGGACGTATTTTACTATACGTAGAGAGGTTGCAAAACATAGCAGGGCGCGGTATGTTCCTTTGTCCATCACAGAAATAGCAACATGGGGTAGATGTGAATTCGTAACAAACAAGAGGTATAGTTCCGTGCTCAGTCATTTACTACTCTAAGCCAGTGGTTCTCCACCGGGGGGAGCGTCAATAGATTTTAAGGGGGGCGCGAGCCCTTATGCGCTATGCAACATGGAAGGTTTGATTAAGAAATTAACCAATAAATACAGTTGCTTATAAAACTTGTTCATTGTCAGGGGGCTTCACACAAAGGACAATTACTCAAAGGGAGCTTGGCAGAAAAAAGGTTAGGCAACACTGCTCTAAGCAAATTTATAGCAGATTGTCGCATAGTTCACAAATTCAGAACATATTACGTATTTTTGCTCTAAATGCGGCTAAAACCGCAAGTGTTACCATGATATACGCATTTATGTTTTCAAAATTAGTGACCAAATGTTTTGAGATTGAAAGAGCAACGTAACAATGTGGAATAGCACTAAAAATGACACACTGAACTCAGCTACTTTGTTCATTACAACAAATTCCGGCAGGTTTTTATATCAACAGAGATATCCTTTATTTTAAAAGCAAACATACTTCAGGATGTGTGACCTTTACAAACGAACCGCATATTTCACGTATTTCTTTTGCTTGCTGCGTTGTTGAGATTGCATTTCCCACTACAGATTATTAATGATAACGATGTTCGCATGATTGCGTCTGTCTTTGTTACGAAACTATATTTAACTGCATTAATCGCACATTTCACATTTTCATTTTGAGTAGAAATAACCTTTACTTGTTGCATATCGTTATTCTTTGCTTGCTGCTTCTGGGCAGCGCAGCACTTCCTGCTGTGCACTACAAACTGAGTCGATTCACAAAACACAGTCTCCGCAAATATATTTTAAGTAACGTTTTCGATCCAAAACTAGGTCAGGCAGTGTTTTGTGTATGACAAACCTTGCGCCAACAGTAACTTGGCAATAACTCATCTTCAATTCGTCAAATACTAAAAATGTCTAACCCAGGTGGAAAGCCATATCTCAACCATGGACAGCAGTATGACATTAAACAGAGTAAAACTAAGTCTCGGTAACTGCAGTAGCACCAGAAACTACAGAACGTCTATATCCGGAAATCCGAAAACATTGATTGCAAATGTTCGCGAAAGGCAAATCCCATTACAGTCATTGCATTGCAGAAGAAAATTGTGAAGGAACATACCATCAACGTCCTTTCAGACAGGTACAGTTTTTTTTAAACTGTTTTCCAGCAGGCGGTGGAAGAGTAGGTGTCCAAATCTAATGTAATTCTAAGCCGGCATACTTAAAAGTAAAAATCTGCAGCGACGTTCTCATTGCGTTTGTGTCTTTTGACTTCGCATTTTCAAAACAAGAAATTGTACACATGACACCGCCCAGTTGTCAACAATAGAAATGAATGTAATACTGTTGGAGATAGGGGTAGAATATGTTTCTACCTGACTGCTGGCTGCAATTTCACGATAGAAAGTTGATGGTATCAAAGACTACACAACTGTGTTAGAACAAGAACAACCAAATGCATCACTTCACATAAGCAATATACCTCTTGTGGTTTACTTCACCTCGGATTTTGACAACAGACGTGCAAGATAGTGGATGATAAAACTAACAGATTGGACTGTACAACCGTGGTCTGACGACGGAAAGACGTATATGCTCTTCAGTTGCGACTTCGGATGCATAAATTGCCAATCATATTTTGCAACGTATTGTGATATTTCAATTGGTAACTCAGATGCTATAAATTGCACGTGGTAAACTGCGGTACACGCAACAAACAAGCTGCTCCGAGAAGCAAATTCATTGCGATAACCAGATTTTGCGGTTTGTTAAGACAAACACAAGTTAAACATATTGTTACATTGAAATCTTTGCGCGACCTAAAAAAACTTCACAACCTCAGGTTGAGAAATGCTGCTCTAGTAAAAATAGAAGCTAGTCTCGGTTCAAGTTAGCCTGAACACTAACATTTACTGTGAAAAGCTCGAGGAAATATCAGACTTGATGATTTTTCCTGAATGCTTCCACGGGCCACTGAAAATGCGGTGGCGGGCCACATGTGACCCGCGGGCCGCTAATTGCCCACCCCTACTTTATATGATTGAACTTAAAGCTTATAATATTTTCAGACAACATGTAGCTGCTACATATTACAACCACGTCTCGCCGCAAACCCTGGATATCATTCAGTTTCACAGCGATCTTACTCTGTTAAGTCCTACTTTTGAAATAAAATGCTGCATGCTACAAAACCAAGCAAACCGCTTGCTCTCGTGGGCCAACCTTACAAAGTACAAAGCAACGTATAATATCTTCAGAGGGAGTCGGTTCGTTCCAACAGGGATATTGTTGAGATGTTGCGGAAAACATTATACTTTAAGATAGAGCTTTTCGTTTCTTACGCGCATTGTTTTTGGCAAGAACCGGCTTTTTTGTGTAAAAAGAACGGATGGATTGAGCTAAACCTTGGTTTTCCCACCCTTAACCTTACTCTCGTGTGTCGTTCCACTTTTGAGTCCATACTTTCGTTAGCGATTTTTGTCTTATAGAAATATCTTCAGAATTTTGCTTATTTTTCCCTGAATGGGTCCTTTTTACAAATAGATTTTTTTTGCAATGTGAAAGCAATGTTTTTTACTCAAAATAGTTCTTGACCACCCCATAGCAATCTAAAAAGACTTGAGTGAAGGTATGAACTTTTATAATGCACGTGACAAAAACACAAAGAACGCTTGCTGAGGTGTCTCATATAAATGTTGCTCGTACTTGTGCGAAGTCGACAGTACGGCAGAACTGTAAAACTGACAGTTTTCAGTCTATGGAAGTACCACTCTCAGTAAGAAAACGCTGCACAATTAAAATACTGGACAAAGACACACCTATTTCTGTTGGCTCGTACGTGTTTTCGTCCGGCTTCTTTTGCGACCTTTTACCCTGAAAAATAAATATCAACATTCAAAACATGTGCTGTCACTGAAATCGCAAATAGTACGTTTTTACTTTGTGCTGCATGTGTGATGGATAATGGTCCACGGGCCAGATAATGGTCCATGGGCTAATCAAAACCGATGACCCCTGGATTTCTCAAAACTGCTCCCGTACCCCATCAAGGGTTAAATGAAATGGTTCTAGAGTATCACCTTGTTTTCAGCCTATATCACATGTCTCGATTTTAAACAAACCTGCATTTTGAAAAGAAACAGAAAATTACTTTTTAGTGAATGACATACGGGATGGTGTAACTTGCACCTCTCATACACTGCGGTTGATGTGCTTTTCCAAATCCATTAAAAATTAGAAGAGTTTTCTACTGGTCCTACCGTTCCGATTTCTGAGTCCAGTTGTAGTCTTGCTTTCTTGGGGAATTTAGAAGTCAATCGGGATTACCCTGGGATTGCTTTTTATTGCCCTGAAAATTGTTTTATTTGCTTGATTTTCATATCTCTCATGCCACTAATGGGGTGACTTCTTCCCGATTCTCTGAACCGTACGGCTATGCTGTTACGAATTGCTGCAAAAGCACCTACGGCCAGAGCTGTGGAACCAGAAACGGAGCCCAAACAATTTTGGCTGGATGAATCCGGAGCCAAAAACTCTCAGATGGTGGAGCCGTAGCCTGAAATTTGAGTTCCCGTTCGACAGACATTGTTTGTGAGACAAGCGGGTTATACAAATAATACAATGTGTTTTTCTGATCTTTTGGACCAAATTGTTCTGGAGCGGGTAGCCGGAGCCAAAAACTTCCAGACGTTGGAGTCGGAAGCAGAAGTTTTGGATGCCCGGACCTGGAACCGGATCCTGAAATTTGAGTACCGGCTCCACAGCCCTGCCTACGGCATCGTTCGTCGTTACTGATGTGAAAGTTAAAATTCTTTCGAAGTTTTGAAACAGTAATTGCTACAGGGCCAAAACCAAAGGGGTCTAAGGAGTATGTTTCCTCCTAGAACAATACGTGAAATATGTATGCCGCGCAGAATTTTACCAGCCGTAAATTAGTTAAACATTTTTGAGGCTCTTTTCATAGCACTAGTCAGGCGCTCAAAATAAATAATATGTTACATACGGCGTATCACATTTGGGTTAAGTTGATCATTGTACAAACGTGTCATGGTTACTAACGCATGAGAACTAAATTGCCTGATTCACCATCGGAAGTCAAACAGAGTTTGTATTGTTTAAAAGTTTTTTAAAGAGACACAACTCAATACTTGCAAAACGGCGATAGTGAGTGATTCTCCGCTTTTGTAGGCAACAGACTAATTTCCGATCAGAAACGTTTCTTCTGTCAATCTCTCTCACGGGAGAGAAATCCGCAGACTCACAAACATCGCACTCAATTGAGCCCGCAGGATCGGGGCTGAGTATGACTGATCTAAAATTTGCCGAGGTCAGCATATTACGCTTCAGGCCCGTAGCCACGGGGGTCTTTCGGGGGTAGTGCCCCCTAAATTTTTTTGTGCCCAGAGGAATTTGTTTTGAACATAAAATAAAAAAAAAAATCTTTCCCCGTTAAAAATGTATTTCTCCCCAAAAAAAACTTAAAACCTGGCTACGGGCCTGTTACACCACTTTGGCTGGAGAGTTTTCTAAGCAACAGCGAAATTATGCTCAAAACAACGTAATCATTTCCATGTCTACACCAGCCCACCTTGTTTGCATAGTTTGTATTATGCGTACTTTTTTCACAGATGTTTTCACTTCTGAAAGATGCAGAAAGAAATTTTAAAGCCTCAAAGCCATTACATAATCCGTAAAATGAAACGAAGAAACGTCGCTGAATCAAAAAATTACACGTTCGTCCGAAATGTTTTGTGCTTAACTCAAAACGAAAGTGTTCTCTTTTGGTAGCATTTCTTTATAGCAATTTTTGAGAAGTCGTTTGGAAAACGCTTGTTTCGCAGAACCAGTGAAAAGTGTTTTGCTGACCGATTGCGTCTTTAGTACCAAGTCATAAAAATGTACCTGTTATCCAACCTTCTAAAGGTAGATGTACTACACGCTTTTCGTAAATTTTGTGAATGTTGCTGGGACAATCTTTGCTTCGGCCTACAGAACGTTTTGCATTTCACGATATATTGGTGATAATGTTCATCAACACAAAAGTTGTAAGCAGTGTAAAACGTTAAGTTTTTTTAAACGTAAACGCCGATTTGCTAGGACTTTACGAAAGAATGGATGATGCTGTAGTGTAGATACAGTGGTTCCCAACCAGGCGTGTGGGACATCATTCCAGGGGTGCAAGAATCTTCTGTTGGAAATGATAGGAAATTGATATATTTGTTACTCTCCTGCGGCCTTTTTGTTTTTATTTTGCAATGTGTTATAGATAAAAACGCAAACTTCGTTAAAACGTACGTGTTGCGATTATTCGCATAAATATTAACTGCAATCATTCTTCTTATCTATACGAGCTTTTAGTGGTTTTGCTCGCTATAAAGCAACATTCCATGACGAGCTAACGTTTGTTATGATAGAATTGGCAACATTACCGATGGTGCTCGCGACATTTTCCCGTGTTTCCAGAGTAAGTAGTCCTTTTTCGTGAAAAGTTTGCAAAGTATCAGGAAAGTGCGGTAGGAACAGAAACACTCCAATGATTGTACCACTGAGAGCCCAAGGAAACTTTGAAAAGCTACTGTGCTTGTGCCATTCGTTGACGAGCAAGTTTCAGATAAAATTTTTTAATTCTCTACAGTTGGTTTTGATGACGACCATTTGCGGCGGCAAGAATCTAAGAAAAGAGAATTGAAAAACATAAAAGAGATGCTCAGTTTGTAAAAGTTGCAAAACGCTTATAGTTGTATACGTTGTCGGCTGTTTAAATCGTTTTCAGGCAAACTATACTCACTGAAGTTGTAAGCATAACCTAAATGCGTTGCTTTTTTAGATAGTTCAACTGTCCATATCGAATATAGCGATATCAATAGAATCGTACAAATCGACAAGAGTCCGATCTTTCATGACTAGACGAAACGATTTGCCTTAATTGAAAATCAAGAAATTAACCCGATATTAAACAGATACACTTTCGTACAACGGTAAACTTTGCTAAACGTTTTAAGTGAAATATCTGAATTGAGATCATGTATTCAATCAATCGACGTCTTGTTGAGGATTCATCGATTGGGTAAGTACAAGCGCAAATGCTTGCTAACTGTGCGCTGAAAACTATTTCAAACGTTTTTATGTAAAGGAATTGCAATTCTTATCCTCTTACAACACCAGACTTACAATTGGAAGGTGGCAATTTTTTATAAATTGCGTTTACAAATTCTAGGTTGTTTCGGCTGTACGCAGAAAAACTTTGCAAATTTTACATTAATCGATGCATTGCGTGCTAGTCGAAATATTTCCTTTTCAATTTCCAAATGATCCACATGCAGTTGCTCATTTTCGATGTTGTGTAGTTTTTATGTCAGACACGAGGAACGTTGAATATTTTTGGACAGTAATATATGATATTGCCTTCCCTTGTGCAGCTGTTGAACTTTGCGTCTGTCAACGCCACTGCAATACTTCTGGTTCTAGGCACACAACAAAAGCACGTCTTCAGGCACACAAAAAAGATACAATATTTTTTTGGAGGTTGCGTATGCGTTTAACCAACATCTTGAAATACCACTAATGTTTCTACGCCGCTATACGTGCAGCATGTATATCAGTCTTCCGAAAATTGATCTCGCAGTGGTCAAAGCGCTGTGATGCTTTCAAGTCGCGTGGGCAAGACTGCACATTTTACATGCCATTCGCGGTATTTCAGACAAATTACGGAAAAATGCCTGAAACGCAAAGTGAACCAAAGCCAGTACACGGTTGGACTGCATCAACGTGACAGAACCTCAAACTGCTGCAACCTTAAGTAAACACGTCTCACTTTCACATTTTCAGAGCTCCTGCTGCTGAGCACTTTCTTTTGCAGGATTAATTTTTTCTGAATTTCATTGCCTAACACTTGCCGTCTGTTACAAGACATTTTTTCCATAATAACCTACGATTTGTATCATCCGATCAACTTAAATTGAATAGAACAAGGACGCAGTAAAAGGCTTCCGGCAAAACGAAGGCTTCAACGGAGCGCAACGAGAATTTTAGCGAACTGACAAATGTGATTAGCTGCCGCACATCTCGGTAAAACAAGATGGCGAAGATGATAATTTTCACTTTGTAATGTGAAAATTAGTTCTGTGCGATACGTACCTGCGACCATATCAACGAAAAACATTTTAGGTGTGCCGCAGCAACTGAAGACACTAATCATAAACAGAAGGTTTCAGACTGGGTAAGCCCTAAAATGTAGTTTATTTCTACTTCATTAGTAGGAAGTCATGGCAAAACGGAATTTTAAGGTATATCACGAAAAAGGCAATCCTCTCACAGTACGCCAATTGCAACCAGTAACATAAGATGTCTGGTGGACCAACACGGTCTTTGACTTTTGAGTTTTTTTACTGGCTTAGATGATTTAGGATGCAAGGCATCGGTAATATTGATTTTGCCACAACACCGGCTTACCTTCTTTAACTGTTTTAGTATTTTAGTTTGTGAAAAGCTGGTGTTTCATAGTGTTCAACGTTTATCAGCTGAATATCTTTCAGTGGTTAAGGAACTATGTACAATGCATGTACAGAGTGTCCATGAAGTCTCTTTCCAATTAAAAAAATTTATTACAGGGTCACTACTCCTCAAGAGAAGGCACAATGTGTATCACAGTTATTGAGACAAAATTTGATGTACAGACTCAACGAAACTACAGAACTACGTCTGGAAAAGATCTGCCATAGCGTCGTTCAATTTGTGTATGGTACAGGAAGTTTATGGAGAGAGGGACAGTGTTGGATAAATGGAAGAGTGGGCGACCAACAACATCTTAAGAAAACATCGATTGTGTAAAACAGTCCTTTGCCCTGTTCTCCCAGGAAGTCCATTCGTACTGTTACCACTTACGAGACAGAACTTCTGCGTTCAAGAGTGCACCAGGTCGTGCACATGAACTTGCGACTATTGGCTTACAAAGTGCAACTGTCACAGGCACTCGAGCCAAATGAGAAGCCAAAATGAAGAGAGTTTGCAGTTAACATGCTGGAACGAATTTCCGAGAATGAAGCAGTCCTCAGGCGAGCTTGTTTTAGTGATGAAGCAACTAATAATGCCCGTTTAGTGGAAAAAAATTGACAACCACTCTTTGCATTAGAACAAACCTAGTTGACAAATCTTGTCAACTGCCTTTGCAATAAATTTTGTATATTGTGAAGTGACTTTCTGGACTTGTATGGATTGAACAATATTTGTTTTCGGCTGCAGTCAAAATTTAGAAAAAATATTAACAGGGTTAACTGGAGGCTACGCAGGTCAATGGACATGATGAATATTTGCGACAAAAGGTACATTTGCGACGAATGATAAACATTTGCGACAAAAGGCAGAAATGCGAGTGATGGGCTAAAGATTGAAATGCAAGCGACGAAAGGCGAAGCAAACAACAAGAAGCGTGTGCGAACCCAGTGAGCCAGGATAGCTCGCAAGCCAGATATCTGGTTCCATTGCCTCTAACCATTACCAAACCATTACCAAACACGCTAACCCAGAGGTAACCAACATTGTAATTGTGCGGCTGGTTCCGCGGGCGCCAGCTCGCCCGCAAAAAACACGTGGGTCGCCATTGCGCCTGTTATATAAATAACATCAACACGATCAATGTTTTCAAATAAATGAATATCATCAATTATTAATAATAACATAATAATTAAAGGTAAATTGAGCGAATTTCTTATTTCATAAGTGTGTATGAACCTGGTAGCCCTGCGCATTAATCGATACCCAAGATATAGCTCTCCGTTTCAAAAACGTTGATGACCTCTGCGCTAACCTAATTCAATCCATGCAAATCTGGGAAGTAGCCAGTGTGATTTGCAGGTCACTGACGATCTTACTAAAAAAATTGTCACGTTCTTCCTAGCATGGTCTATTTCGTTTGTTAGTTCAACAACTGCCAATGTAATGACCAAAACTGATGATTTTGACCGTTTTCAACTTCTCAACACCTTGAAAAAAAACTGCTTCCATTGATGTCTACTTCCTGCATCGCGTATCAACTCCGTAGCTATTGTTCTGCCTACCAAAGTTCAACCTGAAGTCTGTCATGCATGGGTTGACATTAGGCTAACTCAAGACGAGTAACGTTGGCATGAGTTTGCTGTACATACTTAACCATAACGACTAGAGATTGCTGCCCACAAGAATATACGTAGAGTACATCATGACCATTTGAACAAATAGTTACAAACCTTAAAACATAGTTTTCAGCCGTGCTGTAACTGACACTTGATATGCTACAGCTACTTGCCACTCCCGCGGGTCACATTGTTGTTGAGTGATCAACCATAAACTTTTCACTGACGCGTCTTTACAATTCAGCGGGCCTTACATGGAGACCGTACGGACAAAGCAAATTTTCGAAACATGATGTAAACACGCTGTTCTATTTCGCACATCCTTTGCTGACAATCTCGTTACCACTGAAAAGCTTTCATGGTAGTGCATTATTGATACAACGCTCCTCGCTAACATTCACAACAAACGATTGAATTTCGCCAAATAAAGAAAACCCTAGTTTCACGAGGAAACAGTCATACAAGCGCGATTTTAACACTAGCGTAAACGAAAAAAACATCCCGAAAACCACACACCACTGCGAATATTTCTTCCGGAAACTGTAGTTGCATTCTCAACGTTGAGTGACTGGAAAGCATGTCAAAATTGGCACACTTTCTCGTCGCCGCAGTTTGAAAAGCGCTCCAACTAGTAGCTGCCTTAGCTGTCTACAGGCATTAAAGTAAACTGCAGAGTACTACACTTAAAAGCACTAATGTTTCTGTATGCTTTCGAGGAATCAGCCGACTGCCATCTGCTTTCGTCTTTTTGCGATGATTTATTCAGTTATCACTATTTGACTTAAGCTTACGCAATGATTTTTTTGTCGCTCAATTAACGCCTTGGAATGCAGCGCAGGATATCAGTACCACTGCATTTTAGTGGTTATCATTACGCGTATTTTCTCATGCGCTGAAGTTGTTCATTTTTGCACAATATAAATTATGTTGCCTAGTTCAATAAAGGTTTAAATTTTGAAGGCCATAAATAAAAACCATAAAATTCGTTTTTGCCGTTGTCTTCGCTACTTGGAGTCGTTTTTCGTTGGAAATGTACATTTTTAAGCGCATGAAGAATGAAGTTGATTGGCAACTTTTGTTTAAATTTCAAAACTGTACGGCTGAATATCAATAAGCGATGGAAGAACTATCGCAGCTTCTCCGGCCTTATTTGCCTGTTTTTTAGCGGATTTTACAACTAAAAGTTCCACATGCATGGGATGACCGCCCCTTCACAGTATGGCTGTTTGCTGGAACGGACGAAACCGTTACAGATCGTTCGAGCCATAGGAACTGAAAGCTCAAGCACTTGCACGCGACCAGTTGACATTTTATTTCTGGGAACAAATCGTTTCGTGTGGATCTTAGTAAAAATTCGCAAAACATCCGGAAGCCCTAAATTACAAGTATTTTCAGCATTTCAAATGACTTACTTGGCATATATGAACGGTTGCCAGCAGAAAGTCAATAACGGGAGTGATTTTGCCCTGCTGGTGGCCAGCAGCGTGGGAATGTGTCTTGTTGCCTGCGGGCAAGTCTTCAAATTTATGTTCCCCCAATGTTTGAAAAATTACAAGATGCAAATTTATTCACTTAATTCTTTATACTTAAGTATAAATTAGCCATATTGTTCACACGTAATTTTAACTAATTTCAGTGTGTCAAATGAGTTCTCTCAGAAAGGTCATAGCGATTATGTTTAATTTTCCAGATTAGCTCTCCTGTTCGGAAACAAGTTGAACCGCTTTCTGTTTGACATATGTCAAACGGAAGAGATTGTTTTTCGTTGCTTGTTAAGGCCAACATTGTCTCTTGTGATTAATTCACCAGTGATGGATAAAGCAGAGAAATACATTCCACGAAATTCTCGAACACAAAATCCTCCAATTTGGCTGCAATTTCTGCGATAGTTACTTTGTTGAAAGTTTTGCATGGTTCCGGCGGTAGTGTCAACGAAATGACGTGGTTCACGTGGTGAAACTTTCAGAGTTACAATTGCTTGTCGCTAACTTTGAAATCCGAATGGTCCGTGAGAGAAATATGTTACTTGTTCTCCCAGTCTGATTCTTATTGACGTGATAACATGCACACGTCTCCCCTTATTTCCAGTACCCACAAAAGCACCGTTTGCTGAACCATCACTGAGAGATTGCAATAGGGTTGGGGAGGTCAATGACTTTGAATAGTTTGACACCAGTGTAGCCCAGATGAAGTTAACCATTTTCAAAAGATTTCCCAACTTTTTGATTGATAGAATCGTCACTGACAATTACGTTTTGAGAGCAATCTTTTAAACTAAAAAAATGCGATATACCGTATCTGCTCGTTTCAAACGCCATGTGTCTTTTGCAGGTCTTCAGGTTTTATCAATTAAATCAAGATTCGGCATAATGATGAGAACTGGACGTAATCGCTGAAGCAGTATTTTAGTTACCGATTCTCTCACACAATTCCTTGCGTGTACTTGGAGTTTTTTTGAGTGTGCATGTTTATCGTCACCTTTGTGTGTTTTTGCTAACCCAAGTGATAAGAACATTTAGTCTGAAAAAAGCAAATCAATAAAATTGAAAAAACGATACAGCACAGATAGAACTGATGGTGATCACATTGCAATCCGGTGTTGCGTGCCGAGACAAATCTCGAGATGCGCACAGAAAACAAAGCAACTAGACGTTCTCTCCCATATCGCTGCAATTTGCACAGTAAGTCAGATGAATGTTTCGATACTTCATTGGATAACTACCAGCACAATCCCCCCAGTTTTTGACAAAAGGCACACAATATATTTTGTTACGCCTAGTATTTTTGATAAAAAATAATGTAATTTTTCAAATTTTGTGTTTATATTACTGTTGGAAACCCCAGCATAAAGCAAATGGATAAATAAGAAAACTGGACATTATCATTGGATTACCTGTAGACACTGTGTACAGATTCACTATGTAAACTGAATTATCATAATGGTTGATAATTGTGTTCGCTAATTTGAATTAACCAAATCGGTTTGCGCATGTGTGCATAAATGTCGATGAAATGATTTCACTGATTTGTGTCTTCTTCTTGTGAGTCGAATTCCCGCGCTGGTCTCTAGCCTGCAATACACAGAACACGGTTGCCACTGCTAGTCGTTATCCAAAAGATCTTGTGGTTTTTGATTTGACCTATCTATTGTAGTGATTTTAGTGAGAATCCTGTGGCTTTTAGTAGCAGTATATATTTTATTTCAGACTTAACCAAATTGTAAGTGGTTTATCACAGTTTTTAGCATTTCCATAATTTGCCTCCCATTTTGCCAATTTTACAAAAATGTTATACTACGGTTGAATGAAATTGGTGACGATATTATATTTTCGTGTGATATGCACAATAACATAAGCATATTACAGGAAGTTTGTCCCCTCACAATTTTCTAGCAAACTCGGTCCATGACAACTTCTGTTAGGTCATAAACGAAAAACCTGAAGAGGAATTGCAGCATTCACCCCATGCTTCGCATAATTTCAATGTCTTGTCTAGACACAGACGCATTCACAGCGACAAACTGCTTAAAACAAATGTTGGTGTGTGGCCCTTAAGGTTTTGTTGAGCCTAGCGTATGTGCAAAACTAGAGAGCAGTGTGCGAGGAAGTGCTAGCCTGCCATAGCAAGGGAAATGACGAGATCGACTTTAACAACAGAAACTGAAAAGCTCAAGGTGGCTGCGGAGAATGACCAGAAAGATCCAATTGTCTGAGCTAAAACGCCCCGACTGAAGTTTTTTCTTAGCAATACTGTCTTCACTTGAGAACTTTCTCAACTCCTTCGTGACGAGTTTGGCACTTTTTAAAGGAAAGTTCGTGGCATATACGGCAAGCCGCACGCGAGTGCAGGAATACTGTAATAGTAGGAAACAAAATTAAGATTTATTAAAAAACACTTTTTCTTCTTTCCTTGTGTTGCTTGGTTTATGCTGATTTTCAAAAATACGTGGATGGTAACGCGGTTTTCGTCGTAACCCGGATTTTTTATGGTGTACTGAACCTTACTGTAGCAAAAACAACGCGGGAGTGCGTCGCATTGTAAACACTGCACATGAAGTACATCTAAAGATACACTATTTAAACGAAATTTTTCGCACCCAACATCCTAAACTTAAACTCGTTTTTTACGTACCTTTATAGGAGCGCGTTCGTGAACTTGAAAAGTCATAAACTGAGTGCGTCGTGAAACAAGGATCGCCTGAAGTAGCTATGACAAAGTCAGGCGGGGCTCGTTAATGCGGCGCATTCGTGTGAAGCTGTGCCAAAAATATCCAATGTTGTTTTTACGGAAATAATATCACTGTCACATCTCTGAATATTTGAGTTCCAGCGTCGTACCCAATGTTTGTGTCGTCCAAGTTGGAGGTATAACTGGCCACACCCTCAGGAAATTGCTAAGTAATGATATGTTACGTTACAAAAAGCTATCATCTACAATAATCCTTGATTTTAGCGTCGTTACCGTAAATGTAAAGAGTTGTATCGACAGGAGTTTCTCCCCAGACTGGCATAAACCTGCAGTTCGTGTTTTGCTGAAGAAATCCATCGTTAACTACACATGCTACTGTTCCGTGAGTGTTCAATTCCATAAATGTAAACAGTCTTCTTAGAGCTAAAATCCCAAGTTGTTATGAACGCAATCCCTGATATATAGATTTGTTACGAAATAGTTTGTTTTATAGTTGTGTGTTAGGAACCCGGTCTTTCAAATCTAAAGGACGTGTTCTGTTATGACAGGGGTGGGAATCCTGCGGCCCTCAGGCCAGATGCGGCCCGCGTGAACATTTAATATTGCCCCCCAACAAAACTTTCGTTACCCAAGTCAGAACGCAACATTGCGTGAAAATGAAACTCAATGACAAGCAAACGTGTAGACAGTAATTCAAGGGAAGTATCCTTCGCTCTTTGACATAGCTTTCTCTGCTTATTTTCCAGGGGCGTAATGAGGTCAGATGGCGCCCGGGGCAAGAAGCAAGTTTGGCGCCCCCATGTTCGAACCTGAGGTCTTTCGAAAGCAAATGTACTATATATTGAAAAAAGTACTGGTGACATTGTTCGGACCTTTCGGCGCCTCTGCAGTCATTCGGTGCCCCTGCAGTGATTTGGCGCCCCCATAGTGATTCATCGCCCGGGGAATTGTGCCCCCTTGTCCCCCTCGTTATGCCCTTATTATTTTCCTTTGGAAGATGAAGGTAGAAATTTAAGATAAAATTATTTATGTTTTGCGGCCCGTCAGCGGCATTGCATAATTCAAGTGGCCTGTGATAGTAAATAGGTTCCCCATCCCTGTGTTTTGAGGAAGTGTATTATGAACGTTGTTTGCAATAATATAGTCCGTTACGAAAGTGGTCTGTTATGAACGTGTTTTGTTGTGACCTGGGTCTGTTATGACATGACTTTTTATGAACGTGGTCTGTTGTGAATCTGGCCCGTTATGAGCGTGATCAGTCATGAACGGGCCTATTATGAACAGGTCTGTTAGTAACGTGGCCTTTTATGAACAGATCTGTTTTGAAAGGAAACCGTACAGTACAGAGGATTAATTAGAAGCCTTGAGTGGTGTCAAAACAAGTACATCTAGAAACCCTATGCTCTCAATAGTGAAGCCGGGCGCTTCATCACACGTGAGCTGCTGGAACTTACAATTTCGTAGCACTTGCGAGTCTTTGCTGGAATCGAGGAAATTCACCTGCCCACTAGCAACTACAGCCTAAGACTCTATGTATAACCTTGTCACAATAGCATGATTTTTCTCCCAAGCAGGGAGCGATAAGAACTGGTGGAGTTCATAGGCGCAGTCAGAGGGGGGCCTAGTGAGACATTCCTCCATTTTTTTGTATTTCTAGGCACTTTGTGCTTTGAGAAGCGGTGTCCCAAATAAAATTCTGTTGGTCGTCTAAAGTCAAACAGTGTTATCCCCCAAATTTTTGGCCCCTCAAAAATTTTGGGCTGGTTGCGCCACTGGTGGAGTTGAAACTTAACGAATCGTTTCACAAAAATGTTTTTACGGACAGGTTCACAGATATTAGCTGGGCACATACAAAGAAACAAACAAAAAAGGGCATGGAAATGGATCAGTTAGACGCCTTTCAGTTAAAACCCAGAACACTATATAACTTACGACCCATTTTTCGCGGCGGCTCTAGGGGTGATTCTAGGACTCAAGTTTCCCCAAAATGACTCGTGAGGAATTGAAACTGACATAGTAGGTCAAAATCAAAAGAATTTGCAAGGCATCTCTGCTAAGTATTTCTAATAATCATTTGCAACATTGACGTTAACATGCTCATCGACGCAAGAAGAGCATAAGGTTAAGCCCCAAAATGCCCAAATTTATTTATACCGAACCTAGGGGACTTTCCGCTAATTTAGAGGGTTTGAACAGTTCCCTAGCTCTATCAGTCGGCAAGTTATGACTGGATAAAGTCTAAAGGGGAAAATGACTTCTTGTACCCAACGCGGAAGTAAACGCTGTCTCCGGATCTATAGTTGTATTTAGCGTTTCTATTATAATGTGAAGAGTCATGGACTTCGGAACGATTTCGTCAATGAGGCAGTATTTTTCTAGGGAGGGCCAAAAGGATTTTTTCCAGGCAGGTGCCCATTTTACCAACTCCGAAACTGAGAGAAAGACATTTTTCTACTAAAACGTTTTGAACCTAATATCACATTTCAAAATCCAGGGGACCAGTCCACCTGGCCTTTCTTCCAAAGTCCATGTCAACAGTGCTTATCGACGACAATGCATTAATCCTCAAGTTGTGTGGACGAACCGAGCACATATGGTGTAAACGGTTTGCGCAAGTACGGAGAAAGAGATAATTTTTGCTGTTTCACGGGGTGGCCATTTTCGCGGACACCCCGGATTGTAAAGGCAGCTTCACACAGAATCCGGTTACGGCTTACGAACCCGCTTATGGCCAACGTCAGTCTTCCCACACGCAGCAAGAACACTTATCACCGACAACCACGGCAATCCGGCTTACTTAAAACAATTTTAAGTAAGCCGTAAGCCGGTCGAAACCGTGAAAATTCAGCCCGATACAGCCAACGGAGCATATGTGAAGACTGGCGTTGGCCATAAGCCGGATCGTAAACCGTAACCGGATTCTGTATGAAGCCGCCTTGCTCCGCCCAGCCGGAACTTTATTCGGCCTCCTTTGTCAAACCTTGCCACCTATTACTTATAGGATGAGCTACACACAGTTTGTTTAGATTTGACCAATGGTGACTGCAAAGAGATTACCGGAACGAAACTATTTTATCTAAACACCAAGAGGGTCGGAAAGCAAGGTTTTGGTGCATTTTTGGTGGTGATTG
>JGI24158J21664_10001598_pt1 | contig 25948 bp, 19 predicted proteins | sample Ectturendosymbi3_FD_21664 | JGI IMG/M metagenome (IMG submission 21664) | reverse complement strand
GCACCTGCTAGCGTTGTTGTAAGATAACTGTCTTGACTTGCTTCGTTGTGCTTTCTTGCGCAAGTTGTCTGGATGCGTGAGGAATATAACAGCGTTTTGTCAACTCCTAATGAGGCCGATAATCGGTAAAGGCCGATATATCGGTCGATCTCTAATCAAAACCTTTCCTCAAACTTACGCAAAAAAGTATAAAACTCAATGCAGACGGTGTAACGAAAGCAGACCAAGCAATGGGATGTAAAAGACAGTAATCAATAACTAATCCACCCACTGTGTTACCCTCTTTTTTTCTGCTACCCCGCCTAGTGAATCGGATGCACATCACCTGCCATCTGCAGAAATTATGTTCGCAATGCATGCTGTTTACGGATGCTTACGGGTAAAAAACGAGCACAGCTTTGCAATCGATGCCAGCTTACGGCAGCGCAGACAAAAAATGCTATCGCTGCTGCAATCAACGGGTCTTTCACGTGACCGAACTTTTTATAATAAACAGGCAGCACACGTATGGTGCGCAAGTTTCGACAGCGTTGATAAAATAAACCAGACAACCATTTCAAAGTGCAGATTGCGCTTATTAGGTTGCAAACACTGCCGACAATCCTTCAAACCCGATACCGATAACCAGCTTGCGCAAAACTGCCATGCCCCGAGCAGTGGTTGGAATAGTTGGCAAGTACATAATGCTGCGAATGAAAGCACGGAAAGATGTCACGTGAGACAGTCACGAATGCTTTCAGAAGTTCAATGCAAAGAAATAATTGTGATTTTTCATTATTTGGCAAGTAGCCGAAAAGCGTGTAGGATTGCCGGCTGCCTACTACTCCCCGACCATACTGCACAAAACGACCGGTCTAGTTAATGACAGTTGATGGAAGCCAAGAACGTTCCATTTACAGGCAACACGATTGTCAAATTAGGGCTTCACTAAGTGATTGTCAATGATCACAACAAAATTTCAAACTACGTTCAAACTGCACTGTAGCGTTTGAAGGTATGCACGACGAAATGCAAGGTCTCGTTGTCTTTCTACAACAGTTCTCTTCTTCCGCCTAATCCCAACTGCATTATCTCCACGCATAAACAAAACCGATAAGAACAGCCGCAAGCGATATCTGAGATTTCCCGTAATGCTCGCACACCAACTGGTAGTAGAACACTAGGTATCCAACCTACATCATTACCATCGAATAACTGCTTTTACAGCTCAACAAACTAATTGCAGAACAAGCCAACAAAAAAACAGTAATAAAATTGAAATCAAAGGGATTAGCATTGTATCTAGGATTAAGGTGCGGTCGGCTGCAGTGATCACATGCAAAACAAAATGATGAGCGATGAAAACTGCACTCACCCGAAGCCCGGCTCTCATCTTCAGCTAATGGCGCATGAAAAAGAAACGCGAGTTAATGCATCGGTAATTTGGCCGGAGCTTGGCACTACTTATGCTTCGACAACCTCGTGCTCTGGCAGTGACCAGTGATTAGAGAACGGTAAATTAAGTGAAGCAACTATCTCTACTTTTCTGCGTAGGAATATTGACTAAACAACAACGTCAGCAAAACAATATCAAAAAGAGAATCTATCATGGGTTGGATAGGTGACGACGTGCTTGACACAATGATGCAGCTTGCAACAACTATAACCTGAGCACACTCCCAAAAAAAACGAGTCGCAGGTCGGTGTTAGAGCTGAAGCGCGAAGCAGCACAGCAAAATCTTAAAACACACGATGGTTGTTTTACAAAAGCAGATGGAAGTACAGCAAGCGCGAAATTTCGCACGGACGGGAATGTGTAAATCAATGCTGCACCCAAAGCCTCGATTCATCGCGACCCTTGCACTCGCGCCTCGGAACAGTCCGGAACTGAACTATGTCCCGCGTTGATCACGTGAATGTTTCGCAAAGCAACGTGGTTGGAGTCCTTGCTCGATGATATTAGATGACGATGCACTGCTATTAAAAACAGGCGCACCACCGCATTGATATCAATCCAAGCAAGGCGAAGTAGGGCCGAACAACAACAAGCGGACAACGAACAATGTCCAGAAAGACGATTCACAACGCGTATGAATGTTACCGGCAGCTGGAAGCAGCGAAGCCACAAAACGACCGCTCAGCAGGCAACTTGAAAGCAGACGTATCATGACAGGCGCAAGCAAGCGCTGGTTGTTAATAAAAGTTTTTCCAATATTTTTTCAAGAACTCAACATTCCTTCAGCCAAGTGTAGCAGCGACGAAGCACATACAGAAAGAAAATGCATCATGAAAAGTACGAAGCCCTTCTCGATGAAACTGTATCCGATTGTTTTTTTTTAAGTATGATATTATAAGCGAAGTATAAAGTTCACAAATCACGGTACCGTTTCAAAAGACCAAATCCCTTACCGCACCCGACGGTTAAGCCGAACAACAATCAGTGATGTTGTTACGTTGCTCCGAGAAATACTTTTACATTATGAATTTTTCTTAAAGCCACAGAAAAAAATATTACTGCATACAGCAATGGTCAGAAAGAAATTCGTGAAATCCACAAAACGCTAAAATAATTACAAGACTGGTTTCGCAAAAAGACACAAACCAACCTTTCAACTGGTGAATTGTGCGTTGGTGTTCGGTTAGGCAACCACCAGCTGGGGCCTCGACTTCCGATTTTGCTGAAACGAGGGAAGGAGTAGACGAAGACGATTTGGTGCTCGCTTTACGGGGTCTGGTCTCAACAATCTACCAAGAAACAAATTGCATTTCATAATTACGTGAAAAGTAAAAGTTAGTGCAAAACCAACATCAGCAGCACACCAGGCACAGTGGTCAGATCCCTGTTAACAACGTCCAGCATTTGTTCTTGCCTAGCGGCGGTAATGCAGTTTTACATGACCGCAAAAAAGAAACTTCAACCAATTCCATAACACAATACTGGTGACAGCTTCATGATATCTATTAGGAACTTTTGTTTGCAGGCGTTTCCGCAACCACAGGCTTTTGTTAAACAAAGCGTGCTCTGCTTTTTATAACAGAGCAACCGCTTTTCAAAAGAAAATATTTAACTTAATAACTTATACAGGCATTCCTGACAGTGGTGCACTCTCCGTGTTGTTTAGCAGATGTAGGTTGCAACAACGTTTGCCGCAAGTTTCGTGCGATCAACCACACAAAAACCGCAGTCATGAAAGAAAATCGGTCTGCACAAATAAGTTTTTTTTTCCGATCCGCGCTGTACGATCTCCTTTTCGATCGAGTCATAAATACACAATAGTCCAAATCCTAACTTCATCATGTCAACATGCAAAAACGTTTTCCTGATAGAACCAACTTCGGTCGTTTCTTGAGTAACTGTTTTCTCCCAAATCAATTCTTCCACCTTTGATGCTTTTAACTTCTTTTCGGGAAGCTGAAACGGACCACAAAAAGGCAATCTCACCTTAATATTTAATGAATCTTTGGTGAACAAGGCAAAGAGACCACAGCGCTACCGTTACCTCTGGGGGTTTGGCTTCATCTTCTTCAGGCACAACACGTAAGTTGAGTTTTGCTTGCGGTACGTCACCATTATCTAAATAAAACCCGTTTTTCGTTACTGCTGCCAGATGCTTGTGGCAAGCAAAGAACCATACTGAACAATCGATTTGGAGAGGTCGCAATTTCAACACGTTAAGTAAGCCTGAATGAGCCAATAACCTTAAACTGAAATGAAGCTAATGCAAAACAACCAACTGCAAGCAGTGCGTAAATACTCTTTAGCAAAACGTGGTTTCTCCAAAAAACGAAGAGTCTACTTAACAAGCTACGGTATTTCCTAGAAAATGGAAATTGGATTTAGTTTTCGTCACATAAGAAAAGGTATTTTCCCAATTTGAAACACTATTGTGGTAATAAAATCAATCTTGACCAAAACCGAATTGCCTGTGAACTTTCTATCATGATTTGCTGAATGTATACATCAGCATCACTACGCCCCGACCTCGGAATCTTTAATAACAGATCTCGGCGCAAGTGACAAGACTGAACGGGCCATTGAAAAATGCCACGCCATGTAACGTGAGAACATAGCTCTGGGATTAAATAGAAAGGCTTACAACTTGACTTACCGGACCTCAAGCGTATACTGTGGTTCCTAATCACACTGNCTGGTGTCTTTCCATGTTGTCCACTCGCTGCTCTTCTCGACTCTTGCTGGGTCCGGCCGCTGTAGCGAAACTTGGACCCCGCCCTCAAAAACCTCGACTGCGACGTTTTATCGCTTCGCGCAAGCCTAACGCATACAGATTGTTATTGTCGAGAGAAACATGTTAAAAAGATGTCGTTTCCATTTTGCTTTTATCTTCAGCTTTTGTTAACGAATCGTCTGTTAGTAAATAACACGTCGTGCGATTGCACCAGCAGAAAGCACACTGCAATAAGCAGCAGTAGGCGTGGGGCAACAACAACATCAGATTCACTTAAAAAAACAACACCGCCACGAAATAAGAAGTGAACATTTTATCCATAACACCTGAAAAACGAATGATGTTCGACGCCAGATTTCCACAGTTTCTTCGCCGCTCGGTGGTTGGGAAGTTTGAAGCCAATCATACTTAAATGTGTTTCACCCTGAAAACAAGCACAAGCAAATGTTTAACAGACAGGGTGTGTTTCTGCTTTTAACCAATTGCAATGACCAGAACTCGAAGTATGAACCAACTGTTGCAGCAAAAATCAACGAAACTGCTATACAGGAGAAAATACTGACCATGCAAATGCTGCCAAGAGGGGGCCTTGAACTACTTTGTTTTAAACAAATAAAGGCTGATTTTGGTGGAGTCAATTTTTAGAAGAGCGGTCGGCAAAAACTTACGTCCAGTGGTCTGAGTGTGACAAAAAACTTGCTTCTAACATAAGACAACTTGACAACACGCGGCCAAGAAAAGCGATTGATTTGAGTTCCATCCCTGTACACCAAAACGCCATTCCAGCTTATTCCGACCATTATTTCCACACCTTCGGAGTCCTACAAGAACACCTAGTTAAAAACTGAAAAAGCGTAAAAGGATACATCAGCAGACCAAAGCATACATCTCAGTCACATTCGTCCACACGAAGTCAAAATTACAACCTACCATTTCACCATTCCTGACGTCTATCGCATATATGGATTTTTATGGCTTGTCACAAAACCGCCAAATTATAAATAGCCAAACTTATAAATATTTAAAGTCGCTTACGTCTTGTTATCACTGGAGGAGGAACAACTACACGGATGCTGCAAACCGCCATTCAAGAAAACGCTACTTCGAGTACGTGTATGCATAATCCTCGGATTTTTCAATTTTGTTGGGCATATTGTACCTTTCTAAGGGACAGAAAATCATGTTTGTTGCTCCTAGCCATAATTCCAGTTATCATAAAATATGCTAATGAAGAATAGTACGTGAAGTCACAAGTAAACGAAGCATATGGATCGACCATCACCATCAGTGTGATTCACATAACATAAAATGGAAACAGGTTCAAGCAGTTATTTGAAATTTCACTGAATGGGTCAAGTAGTCGTTCAGAAAAATTTTTAGAATGTAAAGAACTGAAAAGTTGAATCCAGACGATGGATCCACCATCAGAACAAATGAAATGAATTCAAAGTATCACCAATAACACAAACATTTTACAAACAAGCAAAAAAATCGGAGACGGTCGGCTATGCGTTCAAGATCGGTTGACCAAGAATGACCGGCATAAACGAATGTCTAGGGACCACAGCTGCTTTGTCTTACTATGTTTTCAAGTAAGTAGTTCGTTTATAATGTAAACATATCACAAAAACCACTTTGACAGCCCTGCAAAGGAAGGAGTGTGGGTTGAGAGCGAGACAGAGGCAATCTTCTGAGCATCTATTGATTCCTTCCCCGTATCAAATTGCATTTAAGGTGGTTTCTACGTATATATGTGCGTGTAGTGAAGGTGCAAGCACCATGCCACGAAGTCAAAAGCAGTGCAAGGCACACTGCGACTTACTCATGAAGGCGCTTTTATCGGAATGTCTTCCCCGATGAAAGATTTTGTCTTCCTGAATAACACGAACAGTACAGCACCACAAAAACACTTTAACAGAACTGTTTCTAGGTCTCGGTTGCATGACTTTCCTTATGCAACACAAACCGCCTTTATTGGTTCAGACTTAGACCGCGCGCATATTAGCAGGAACATCCATTACGTAAGGATATGCTTTGGCAGAACGCGCAGGTTTTGCGGACGTGCCATACCATCGCTAACATTTGTCTGTTCAGCTTCCTTTCTCAATCGGAAAGCTGGTGTGGACAGCTACCAGAAATGACAAGCTAAAAGCTTAGCGGCAGTCAAAACAGATAAAGGATAGCCATAGAAAACTGGGGCGCAGGAAGTCCAAAACGGCCTTCCGGAGTTTCCATACAAAACTCCCTGTTGTCATGCTTGAACGAAGTGATCAGCTGCACAGAAAACAAAAGACCCCAGACCCCACCTAATTGGCGTTTCAGAAATGCCGATCGGTCTCCGAAAACACAACACTATTTTCTAGTAGTGACGGTTCTGTCAATGGGGATTTAAGCCATTACCGGGAATTTAACAGCGCTACCAACTACGGATAGGTGGTGGCTTCTGTAATAACGTGAGCCATTTTCTTCAATTATCGGCAGGGACCCTTTGAGCAGGGTTATGGATCTTCAATCCTGGCAAGGTTTAAGAAGCGGTTTTCTATGGGCGAAGAGATCAAGACGGATGGTCTAGGCTTCACTACTACGGTCAAATTCAAACCAAGATGCTTGTTACTTTTACCGCCAATTTTTTCGAGTGATTGGTTATCCCTTCCACTGACTAAAACGAATGGTTTCACGTAACGGAGAAAAAGTGGGGAAACACAAAACATTCGCAAGAGCGTCAATTTGTTGTTTGATAGGTCATTGATACATGGTCAGCGTGTGTTTTCTTGATCATACCAGTTTTCTTCAATGGCATGTGGTCATGACCTAGTTCAGATCACATAAAATCACATACAACACCAGCTGGCAGAGCACTTTGTAACTTCCAAACACTTCTGCACATTTTGTAATTAAAGCTAAACTTCTTGCTGATACACAGAGTGCTAGTGCTTATTATGACGTTTAAACTGCTGTAGACACCAGTTTAACCACTTACTACACAGAACATTCATTTTGTAGTTACGTTCTGCAATACCAGCTAGCTCCTGAAACAATTGTAACTGCAGAGCGTCGATCGTCTTCTCAGCTTAGATCAGTGGTACTCAAACTGTGGTATGCGAATAAGCCTACTTTCTGTTTTCTTCACAAAAAATGTCAGCTATAGCTTGTACTTCTTAGGTTCTGCTGATAAATTCCTGAATTTTTGTGTAGCCTAATCCCCTTGTTGGTTTCTGAAAATAGCCATTATTATTTTCTAGTCATTTTGTTCATGTTGCATTTGTGTCAATTTTGGTTTGCCAAACGTTTGATCGAATGATACTTGATAGATTGAGTTTACCTTGAAAAAGGTGGTATGCAGTGGCAGTACAGGACCCACAAATGGTACGTGATCAGAAAAAGTTTGGGAACCACTGGCTTAGATGGTCTGACTGCAATGCAGCCTACAGATGAGAATGAAATAAATGCGTGGATTTTTCTTCTAAGTGAATAATTTTCTATGGCTCACAGCTGACACATGGGGTTGGCACAACTGTTCAGCTCTGGCACAATCGAGAAAAAACAACAGCTCTGTTATAAGAGACTATAGTTTGACAAGCATTTGCTCACTACAGCAGACAATACGTGAACAGTCAAATGTAAAACATGTTAATGTTGTATAATGAGTGGCAAAACACAAGTGGACTTTACCTGCACATCATGCATATCGACGCCATACATGGACAACTTCTTTGCATGCTCCAGAAAGTTCAATTCTGCTTGTTCTGGTGTTTGACCTCTGAAAAAGACAGAAGTCCTTGAAAAAAAATCAGGAATGTTGATTTTTTGTGACGTTCCCAAAGTTGTCTGCAAGACCTCTGGATGAAAACCATCAAGCACACTGACAAAATAGAGTTCTGTGGCCCAATCCTAAGGCACTGGCAAAATGCTATCAGACACAGAAATACTGATTGCTACTGAATATTTTCTACAACTTAACATTTTTTGACAACTATGCTAGTAAGTCAAGGTACCTCAACTTTCTACAATCTACATAAAATATCGTATCGTGTTGAGGTGTGTAAACATGTTTTGAAAAACAATCAACTGCAAGCACATGAGTAAGCTGGATGGCGAACTATGTTATGCATTTATTGCAGTTAATGTAAAATAAGATTGTTTGATGGCATTGCCTTGTAGAATATGTGTGCTGAGATTGCTAAGCAAAGAAGCAAAGTGCAAAAAATGTTTCAGCTTCTTTATTTAGAATTGATATAATTTCATATGTAGGCATGTCTGAAATGTATATTAATAATCATGTCTAAAAACCTGCTTAAATAGAAAGCTATAATTTAAATCTAAAATTTGACTTCTTGGCATTAATAAAAAAAAAACAATCCAGTACCACGTTTGAAAACATGTCAGTTGCAAATCTTCCATGCTTCAATCTCACCATTGCCAAAACACTGTTTTGAGTTTGAAACTAAACATCGCAGCACATTCCAACACTGCAGAAAGCACATTGAATGGGAGAAAAATATACACAAAAATCACATGTGCACATTTCTGCTTATTTTAATATAGATCATGATCGTAATGCTGCTAAATGATTTTAACATCCGCTTACATAATTACACAAAACAAAATATACTTCAGCCAAACACCTGTTCATTTTGTGTAATTCCATAACTCTCTGTTCCAATTCAGGTGTTTGATTAGGGGCAAACGAAAAGCTAGAAACATAGTTTTTCTTCATCTCTGATCGATCATAATCACCAAGTTCAGACTGCACCACGTATGAACCAAGCAAAGCATGTGTTACAAAAGAGCATGGCAACCTTTGCAACAAAAAACATGTAGTAATTGTAACACTGTTTAAAAAGGAGAATTTTATTACTAGAGTTGCGAAAAGAAACATGCACCCATACTATTATTGTTTACAGTGACAACTTGTTACATGGCAATGATAGATCAAAGTTCTAACAACTGACAAGTTTCTTAATCTTAGCAACACACAATTAATTGGCTGTATAAAATTTAAATACATAGTGTGCATACAAACCTTCCACCAACAATGTCATCACGAATTTGTAAAACCATGTAATAGCGAGTAATGTCTTCCAAAAGTTGAGCAGGATTGGGTGGGTAAAATTTCACAGCAAAATAAAAGGACCATGGGCCATCTGTAAGAACATCATAACTATTATCAGAAAAAATTGCAATAGTGATTGCAGACCTGATCAAGAATAAAAGTTTTGTTCCAAAACCATTTATAGGAAGTGGGTACTTCTGAGTTCTAAGTTCCTCTCAATAGAGCTTTCTATACATATTATAGCGAATAAGATATCACATCAACAAAGTTTCACTCACTAATGGAATCTTTGAGCAAATTTGATACTTCATCAAAATACACTTATTCTACAGAAACTGCCAATATGCAAGCAATGTCTTAATCTGGTAATACATTGCAACACCACATTATTCTTCAATATTAAACATACAAAAGCCAAACCCAAAACATAAAAATACACATTAATTTTTAATTCTTCAGCTGTGATTTAAAAACTAACGTCGTACGCCATAAAAAATTCAGGCATGGCACCATTAACAAGTACAGTGTTTATAAGTCAAAAATCAACAAAACTACACCAAAAAATAACCAAGCTACTTCTATATACAAGGCACTGGTTGATCTATGCAGGTTCCACGAACTTTCTTACTTTTTAATTGTTTTTTGATTGACTTGTTAGGCTGAAGCCAATATTTATGGTCAGTCAAATCTTTGAAATATAATCCAAAGTAATCATGTTCCACAATGCTTAGAAGTTCATATACTTGTTCTAGCAAAGCAGAACCATTGGCTTGTTTCTGTAAAGTAAAAAAATGTCATTACTCCTACAAATTACTAGGATAAAACAACTCTGCTTTTATTTCCACTCTTAAAAAATTTATGCAAACAATTTTGATTACCACTTTCAATAACTGTAGCATGTGAATGATAGCAACTGAAACATACTCATACATAAAATCACAAGACTAACACAGTGTAATGCAACATCACCAACATTAACATAGTGATAGTGATACACAACGCAAATACAATAGACAAATGCCTGAGATCATTAACCACCAGTCAAGTTTACATGAAAAAAAAACAATAATACATGCATTTAAACATTAAATTAGATATGCTGTATAAGCAAATTATATATTATTTTTTTCACAAAACATTTGTTAAAGACATGTTGTTACCACAGCAGGCTTTGTTCTGAGCTATAACATTCTAATTGTGACGTGATTCAGTGTTCTATTCTTGATCAATTTCTCTTTCTGGAGTATGTTAACAACATTGACACTGTTGCAACCTCTCCGGTGGCGTTGCATTGAACGTGTGATTCACCACGAAGGCGTGAAGAACAACAATATGTATACGTGGCACGAACAAGCAATAATAGAGTGATCCCGATGGAGTGATCTTGGTGAGTGACCTCTAATAATGCTTGTGACCTGGTGAACAGTTGATTGTGCTTGCTAACAGTGACGACGAGAGTGATCTCGTCGGGTGATCTCCATTGTTGCTTGCTGCCATTGTGCAAAGCTTTGCGGAAATGCCACTCGGGATTTCCGATCACAACAATACAAACACTAAATCTTCCATTTCTTATTGTGGATGATGCTATTATGTTCTTTTAAATATATTGCTACTTTGCATATTATCTAATGATATGAATCAGTTGGAGTCATGGTCTGATTTGCAGAGTGTTACTTTTAATGCTGCAAAAACTCAAGTTCTTATTTTCGCAACTAATTCACCTCTTCATCTTCCATTACATTTTCATAAACAATTAGTAACTGAAGTCGTTTCCTTTCGAAGTTCAGATATTACAAAACATGTCTGAGGTGCCGGTCCAAGACTTTTTGAAATTGCTTCGCATGAAGTCACACTCGCACATCACAATGTGGGTGCACCCGCAGTCAAAATGTGTTCAGATTCAAAGCATTCTTATAAAATGTGAAAGTCAAGAACTTCACAATGTGCCCGAACAACCCAGCAAAGATTTATGGGTGTGTAAAATTATAAAACGTGGCCAAAGCATTTTTACAAAATCTTGAAGTCAAGAAAGAATGTTTGTTTGCGCGACATATAAATCGTGAAAATGCGCCCACAACTTTATTATCAATCGTGCAAGCGGAAAGCTTGCCAAATGCGTCTGAACCTCACAGCAAACAGCTTCATTTTTGGACACATAAATCATGAAAAATTGTCCAGAACTTTTTCTGTAAACCTTGGAGGTGGAGCACTTCCGAAATGCATCAGGCAAACAGTTTCATTTTTGGACGCACAAATCGTGATAATGCACCCTAATTCTTTTCACAAACCTTGCAAAGCAAGAACTTCCAAAATGCGCCTGAATTTCACAGAAAACAACTTCGTTTTTGAACGCATAAATCGGGAAAATGCACCCAGAACTTTTTTTACAAAGCTTGCAAGGTGAAAACTTCCAAACGGCGTCTGAACTTCACAGCAAACAGCTTCGTTTTTGGATGCACAAATCACAACTTTTTCTGTAAATCTTGCAGGCAGAGAACTTCCAGAATGCGTCTAAATTTCACGGCAAACAGCTTCGTTTTTGAACGCACAAATCGTGGAATTGCGCCCACAACTTCTTCTTCAAAACTTGCAGGCAGAGAACTTCCAGAATGCATCTGAATTTCACAACAAACAGCTTCGTTTTTGGACGCACAAATCGTGGAATTGCGCCCAGAACTTTTTTCTGTAAATCTTGCAGGCAGAGAACTTCCAGAATGCGTCTGAATTTCACGGCAAACAGCTTCGTTTTTGGACGCATAAATCGTAAAAATGCACGCAGAACTTTTTTCACAAAGCTTGTAAGGCGAAAACTTTCAAAAAGCGTCTGAACTTCACAGCAAACAGCTTCGTTTTTGGACGCACAAGTCATGGAATTACGCCCACAACTCTTTCTGTAAATCTTGCAGGCAGAGAACTTCCAGAATGCGTGTAAATTTCACGCCAAACAGCTTCGTTTTCGAACGCACAAACCGTGGAATTGCGCCCACAAGTTTTTTTGTAAATCTTGCAGGCAGAAAACTTCCAGAATGCGTCTGAATTTCACAGCAAACAGCTTCGTTTTTGAACGTACAAATCATGGAATTGCGCCCACAATTTTTTCTGCAAATCTTGCAGGCAGAAAACTTCCAGAATGCGTCTGAATTTCACGGCAAACAGCTTCGTTTTTGAACGTACAAATCATGGAATTGGCCCACAATTTTTCCTGTAAAAGTCGCAGGCAGGGAACTTCCAGAATGCGTCTGAATTTCACAGCAAACAGCTTCGTTTTTGAACGCACAAATCATGGAATTGCGCCCACAACGTTTTCTGTAAATCTTGATGGCAGAATACTTCCAGAATGCGTCTAAATTTCAGAGCAAACAGCTTCGTTTTCGGACGCACAAATCGTGGAAGTGCACCCACAACTTCTTTAAATCTTGCAGGCAGAGAACTTCCAGAATGCATCTGAATTTCACGACAAACAGCTTCGTTTTTGGACGCACAACTCGTGGAACTGAGACCACAATTTTTTCTGTACATCTTGCAGGCAGAGAACTTCCAGAATGCATCTGAATTTCACGACAAACAGCTTCGTTTTTGGACACATAAATCGGAAAAATGCGCCCACAACTTTTTTCATAAAGCTTGAAAGGCGAAAACTTCCAAAATACGTCTGAACTCCATGGTAAACGGCTTCATTTTTGGACGCATGAATCGGGAAAATGCGCCCAGAACTTTTTTTATAAGGCTTGAAAGGCGAAAACTTCTAAAATGCGTCTGAACTTCACAGCAAACAGCTTCGTTTTTGGACGCACAACTCGTGAAATTGCGCCCAGAACTTTTTCTGTAAAACTTGCAGGCAGAGAACTTCCAAAATGCGTCTGAAGTTCAAGGGAAATACCTTCGTTTTTGGACGCAAAAATCGAGAAAATGCGCCCAGAACATTTTTAACTTGCAAAGTGAACACCTCTAAAATGCGCCTGGACTTCACGNCAAGCAGCTTCGTTTTTGGATGCAAAAATCGTGAAAATGCGCCCAAAACAATTTTGTAAATGTTGGAGACGGATAACTCAAAAAATGCATNTGAACTTCATGGCAAACAGCTTTGTTTTGAGACGCAAAAATCGGGAAAATATCCCAGAACTTCTTTATAAACCTTGCAAGCGAAGAATTTCCAAAATGCGTCTGAACTTTTTATATGCTGTGACCTGAGAACGCTTCAATCGGGAAAATATGTCCCGTACATCTTCGAAAAAATATTTAAATTGTGTTTTGTGAAATTTTCTCCAATGAAGGAAATTGCATCCAAAAAATGCAAGTGCCGATTTTCAAAATTTTTGTCGGCTGGCATCCAAAAAAGGTGCCGAAAGTGCCGTTTTTTTCGACTTAGAGGGAACACTGCCCTTGAATAGCTATCTAGCGCAATTGGCAGAGGAGCTATGGCGTTGGTAAGGCAACTGAAAACTGCTGGTTTTAGGCCGAAATCTAGGTCCGAATATACCGTATGCTGCCATGCCGGCTCGTAAAGTGTTAACACTTTCATCACCAGGTTGTTTCCCTCCCTGCGATGATATTCATGGTTACTGCATGGTTTTGGTGGAAAATTCAAATCCCAGAAGGTTGATACTATTAGACATTTTCCAGCTTTAAGCTATATCGGTTAAGCATGGCAAACGTTTTGTTGCCTTTACACCAATCAATTAACAACTTACCAAATTATTTCCCAAACATTTCAGGTTACATACCATTGCAACAAGCCTGGGCCTACCAGCACCATAATTTTGGCAAAAGTTTCACTTCATTGGAAGGAATTTGAGACACAGAAAGCAGCCAACACTGCCATTAGGCAATTAAACTTTATCAACATCCCTAAATATACTTATTAACGTTTCCTGCTTTCCTAGCATTTGGCAGCATATCAAAGCACTTACATCATTGCACAAAATCACAGTCACTGTTACAGGATCCTGGTCCCACGTAGGTGGACCAACTCAAAAGAACCATGGTTTCAAACAACCTCTGAACCACAGTGAGTTTGGATTCTTATTCCAATACCTTATATTATTTAAACTCAGTCGAGGTCCTAGGACCACATTTTCAGACCCTTTCCAGTCAAAAAACGTTATAACGAGTGCCCCAAAACACAATTTTCAGTAAGGACGAAAATTTACATCTGCCAAGAACAGGTGAACAAATACCTCAAATGTAGATCTACGACCGCCAAGAGCAAAAATTTCAAAAACAAACTGTATCTTTTTCACAATCCTCGTTTTTTTATCAACTTCACATATAAAGAATTTTTTAACTTCAACTTTCAAATTACATGTGCTTTGTAATAAAAAAAACTTGTGTGCCCCTACATAATGCTTCAGTTTTTAATCAAGTTAAAATCAACCCTGAAACTAAATGTTTGAATTCTGATGAAGCCATCATACAAAAATTAAAGAAGGATTTAGGTTATGAGAACCTTTTCTGATTATAATTGTTGTTCCACTAAGTACTCTTCATAAGCGGGATAAAGCAAGGAATCGATCAACACATTTGTTGTTAATTATCATCACCATAATTTTTATTACAAGAAAAAAATTTTAGTTAAAGGGCATTGAAAATGGCCAACTGATTATTATCAACAATTGATTGATTGATTTCATTTTTCATATGACTCAACTAATAAACAGAAACAGAACAAACAGGCATCATGCAAAAAGGAAACCAATTGTCAGTAACATTAGGATAAATGAAAACACAATTGGACAAAAAACTGATCAATGTAAACAAAGAGTATCACTGTGTCACATAGGATTAGTGAAGGACCATGGCAATCATATATATATAATGGTAAACCAACCCCGTTTATTACTTTTTGATAAGTGTTGAAAAACAACACTTGGAAATAAAATTGGGGGCGGCAATAGCTCAGTGGTAGAGCTTCCACCTCTCAATTGGAAGGTTGGGTGTTCGATCCATGGCCACTGAGTGAATTGCTGTAGCACTCCTTGGGCAAGAGCGTTCACCTCACCCGCCCTGGCAAGAAGCACAATTCAGGCTTTGGCCTGCCGCCAATTGCCGTCACCAAAATTAACAAAAAATAATAATAAATAAATAAATTTTAAAATAAAATAAGCACAGTTAGAAAAACAAACAAACAAACACAGAACATGAAGTAAATTTACAGAAGAGAGCATGCCTATATACTAAAGGAGTGGATCAAATTTAATTGAGGAAATTTGGTGTGGTTAAAGAAATGTTAAGTATAAAAATAACAAGGTTAAAAAATTAAAAATTATTGATGTGGTACAACAGAAAAACAAAACAAATAAAATTATGGAGTGTAATTTTATGCAGAAAAAATGGGATGTGCACAGGAAAGAACAAGAAACAAAAAAGTAAAAAACAAGAAGTAAAGGATAACACAGGTCTACAATTTTAAATGAATTTCATGGGGATTGGGGTTTGAGAGTGTTTTTGGGATAATTTTGGGGCGCTGATTTCAAAACTGTTGTCAGATTCTCACTATGTGGTCAAGTTTTTGAGCTATTTAGCATTTTAAATTTATGCAGTTGTAGCATTTTAAGCATACTGTTGCACAAGAGGGCTGCACATTTCGTGATTTGTTAAACTGCCTAACATGTTATTTAAGCACTACTTCTTGTAGTAACTGTGATTTGTAAACTAGCTTCTTGTAATAACCGTGATTTGTAAACTAGCTTATGAAGAGCAGTGTGCAGCATAGAAAACATACAGAGGTTAAACAAACACAAAACTTCAGTTAGTGTATACTGTATGCTTGCAAATTTGACTTGCAAGACACAGATGAGAAACTACACAGGTATTACGGCCTTGCAATGCAAAGAATGTGGTGACAAAACAACGTTAAAATGCAAAGAATAGCCCAAACATGATAACATACTCTTTTTTCATGACAGAAAAGATTGCACGGTTGCTAATCCAAAAATTGTCTTTTCTGTGTTTTTCGGGAGTAGCTACTGCCAGCAACCTCTTTCTAAGCACCAGCAATAGTCTGCCACCATGTTGGTATTCCAGCATCCCTGGTATCTTTTCTATTGTTTTTATATCTTGGTTTTATATCTTTGTTTTTATATCTTGACTCTCCTTGCTCTTCAATCATTGCTTCTAAGTTTTCAGGAAAATAGTTTACATGACTATGAAGAAAATGAACCTTCACACTCACATTGCACCCTAATTGTTGGTAAGAATTTAAAAGCTGTTTTGAAAGGTCGTAATAGTTAGGAGCTTTAAAATATCCAAGGAAGTTTTCGACAACTGCTGTAAGTGACTGCCAAGCATTTTTACAAGGGTTGTCATGGCAAGTGGAAAATATTTGTTCTGTATTAAACGTTGTATCTAATAACCATAAAAAATTCCAGCCCTCAACTTTTCAGTACTCAGTACAGGTAACTTTTCACACCACTATGCAAAGCAGTCACTTTTACCTCTTTAAAGCTTTTGCAAACTGTTTTCATACTTTGATATGGAAAGGAGGAAGTAACACCTCATTTGGATTAATGAAAGGGAAGTGTATAATATTTCTTTTACCCATCTCAAGTCTTTCTCTCTTTGGCCAACTTTCCTTAGTCCAATGCTCTTGGTAAGCCCTGCTGTCCCACAGACACAATAAACACAGAAAGTTTGTGTATCCATTTTGTTGCCCAACCAATATGCACAAATCCTTCTAATTTATTGCAAATCACCCAGTCATGCTCATCAACTGTGGTACCAGGCACAGATTATTCTGACATAGGATTTTATTGTAGTTACTGCTTATAACAGGCTACCACTAACTCTCTCCCTATGAGCCTACACAGTTCAACAACAGCTGATAAAGTGTTTCAGCATTGAAAAGCACAACTACTAACTACAAAATCTGTTTTCAAGTTAAAAATGGTGGGAGATAACTTGTGGTGAGGTTTTTCAATATTTTCTGAAAAACTGCAAAATGTATGCCCTGTAGCGGCTAATCCTGACCAGATGGACAAAAACAGATGCGATTTTTAGAGTCAGCGCCCCTCAAATCTGTTACAAACTTCAAGACCCCAAAAATCCTGCATACTAGTGTAATCAAACTATCCAAACTCAGCTTAACAAATAGTTTTGGAGAAACAGCTGATTTCAGTGAAAGCATGAAAAATACAACTTTTAGCCAAGTGATTTGTCACAAAGCTTAATAGTGTTATAGCATTTTTCTTAACAACTGCAGGCTGTTACTGCAATAAATAAAGGTAGTGTCTAAATGATAATAATTGGTTTTTGCTTTTGAAGGACTAACAAACTATATCCGCCTTTGTACCACACATAAAGCTGAGTTTGTGACGTTAGCAGCACTGCAATAATGGTCGACTGGGGAGTGTCTGTAATTGCTATGCAAGGGGCTGTTGGTTTGACTCTCACCATAGCTGTTTTGGCTTTGATAGTACGTATGATACTATTGATGTTATTCGACATATTATACATTTCAACAATATTTTTAAGAGCGCTTTCAATGTACTTTCTTAACAATATTTGAAAACCAGACACAAGTATAGATTTAGGGTTAGCGTTTAGGTTTAGGGTTTAAGGCTTATGGTTAGAAAAAAAATTAATTGCCAGTTTTATCCTTTACTCTGAAAAGTAACATGACATACAAGAATTGGTCAGATATGTTGCAGAGGTCAGCAATTTCGCTTTATATGGTGTTTTATTCCTTTGAAAAGAAAAACCAGATAAGGGCATTTCGACACCGCCATAAAGGTTAAGTTAAGTCAATGAGAAAGAATTTTAATAAGCTAGGTAGTAAAGTAATTTTAAATACCTACTGTATTCAACAATTTGCTTCATATGGTACAGTGACATGTAGATCACACTTACACGTATGATTTTTTTAAGTGCAACTTTTCATATTATAACTAAGAAAATCAAAATATCAAAAAGCCAGTTTGTAAAACCAATTTAAATTGAACTCTGATAATAATCAATGCAGTTAATCTCTAATAAATGTCTAGCTAACAACTAATGCAATAACTCTAAGACTCACAGAAACTTCACAGCGATACTCTTGCCCATTCAATAAATATACTTGGCATGTACGTTGTTTTTTTGGTGGTTTCTTAGGTTGATTTTCTTCAGCAGCTTCAGGATATCCTTTGCTCATATTTGTAAAAAAGTTTTTTCACACAGCGAAACTATTCAATAGCACATTCTGTAATTGCAAAGTGAAATATGTCACAACGTTGTGTCTTCATCATCACAGGCCATGCCATAGTCAGGATAGCTAAAAGCAGGAGCAAAACAATATACAGTAACTCAATTGCACAGACAAAGGGTCTCACAGAAAGCTCAAAACATACATACACAGGCACTAATTAATTAAATTTTAGTGAGATAGGACTAATGAGTGAATCAGTAACTCGTGACTAGTGTAGGCCTACAGTACATAAGTCTACACAATATTGGTCCCAATACTCATACTGTAGTGTAGCCCAAGGGAAGGGCCACCAATCCGGTGCCCGCGGGCACCAGGTCGCCCGCAAGGACCATGTAGGTCGCCCGTGGGCCTGTTCTAAAAATAACATTAACATGATCAATTTCTTCACATTTAGTTTTACAAATATCAATACTAAAATAATTGAAGATGAATTGGGCAATTTTTATTTCAGAAGTGTGCATTAAACTAGTAGTAGCCCTCTGCACTAATCAGTGCACAAAGTAGCTCACAGTTTCAAAAAGGTTGGTGACCCCTGCTGTAGCCTATTCTACTGCAACGTAGATGAACAATTCTTCTACTCCAACAGTTGTGCAATGTCAGTGAAATTATTGCAGTTTGAGCACCCAGCAAGATGCAGCAAAATGTTAAGCAGCCTTGTCACCACAATCAGCATTGCCACTGGGGTAAGTTTCATTAAACATCAGATTGCTCCTTCTTCAACATCAGATAGATAACAGCAGATTGTATGTCACACTTTCAAATAAGCTAAATACTTCTGCTACCACTACAGGTACCTAAAAATCGCGATAAACCTCCTTGATTTCGAAACAGGGCGAATTGTCGTCATTATTATGGAGAAGTACAAGTGAAGTAGTGAAGTACAGTAGGTCATGCACACACAGGATGAAAAAATGTTACTCTCAATCACTCAGTGTTGCCATTCTGTAGTTACAAAAGGGTACTAGATTTTATGACAAAAAACACTACATTCACAAGAAAAACACTGCATTACAAAAGCAAACTTACACTCAGTGAAAATGCCCAGGGATAACACTAAACGGAGGGCCGGCGGGCTGGAGGGCCATGTTGCCAATTGAAAAACATGAATTTTCCAGGGGAAGGCGAGTTGCACAGGACGGGCCGGCAGGCTGCACTACAGGACGGGCCAGTGGGCTGCACATTGAGGCGGGCTGCAGATTAAACTGGGCTGCAGAAAAGGGCGGGCCGGAGGGCTTCCCTTTTCTGCGGTCCAGCCTGTCCTTTTCCGCATCACGCCGGACCGCCCTTTTGAGCAGCCCGCCAGCCCGCCCTTCTGTCTTCTGTGGAGCCCGCCGAAAATTCACGTTTTTCATTTGGAAACACGGCCCTCCAGCCCTCCCGGCCCGCAGACCCTCCAATTAGTGTTATCCCAGAAAATGCGTTGCAATGCCAAACATGAATCACAGACATTGCGCAACTCATTGTAAACCAGACACAAAGAAAAAGGAGATAACTGCAAAACTTGTGTTTGTTTATACACGTCACTGAAACTTTTAACAGATGACCAAGTGACTTCGCAGCAATTTAATTCAAAACATATTATATTGTCTTGGGCAATTTAAGATTTTATTAGGTAGAATTTTGTGGCAAATTACAACTGCACTAAATCAAAAGGTCTCAATTACAGTTACAATTACCAAAATTGTGCAATTGATTACATTCAGCTCACTCATAAAAGACACTAGATAGCCATAAAAAACACAAGAACATTAGATGAAATGAAAAACACTAGCCTACAGTAGTAGATCCCAAGTGCAAAACACTAGGAGACTAAGGTAAAACCAGCGCGACTTATCCAGTGGGTGCAAGGTTCGTTGCGGTGCGCGTCAAAATAGATAAATAAAAAAAGATTTCGCTAGATTCATGACACTGATGCACTTGCACACACCTTCAACATCACTATCCTGCTCAAAAATTTTCAGGAATCGCAAGTTGAAGTCACGTAAACTCCGTTCGAAAATGTCTACTCATATGACCATATGTGAAAAATCGGACATATCGAACTTATACAAATCAACTTTCCACAACCCACACTACAATGATATTGGTACGTGTTTATACCCTATAGCAGATTCATGCAGCACAAACATCGCGGGATAAACTTTTAAGGTGAAGTAATAACAAAAACATTAGCGGTTCTCAAAGACAATAATTTTTTCATGAGACCAAAGTCGTTATACCAGAAAAAAAGGAATTGTGTAGTTGTTGAGTATAGTTGGCAACATCCAAGGCACGAAGCTCATAGTGAAGACCCTGTGACCACACTTACAAAAATAGCGTTTCCCCAAATTAACTGCAATGTGAAAGAAACACTGTGTCGTCTGCACGAAAAAGAATGTGCGATGTAACAGAAAAGCGACATTTCATTACAAAGGTAAGTTGCAAGAAGTTTTTCGTGTTGGTTTGAACGAAATTAAAAATGACTACGTAGATTCCAAAGAACATTTTTATCTACAGTATCATGTTGCAGCAAGAGGCATGAAAACACTTTGCAAAAAGCAAACGACATTTCCAGCTGTGGCGTACCTCGGTTTCCCGCACCTGGGGACAAACTCAGTTTATGCGCTCCCCAGCCCGTTCATGGCAGCATAAAATAAAAGAAACGCTGCAATCTGATGCTTTACTTGCAATTATCTAATTGCACGGACAAAGTTTCCTTGCTTTTGCTGCTGAAAATTTACCCACTACTTTGTCAAAAAGCTGATAAGATTTAATGTGTCACATATTTTAACCTAAAAAATACCTAACGCCAGTGACTCTATGTAAGAAGTTTTGCTAGCAATTTTGTGATCTGAATTTCGATAATCATGTCTGTGGAGATGCTCAGTTTGTAGGTGAAATTACATAAAACACAGGTATCAGCCGAAGCAGCGGTAGGGCAGGGGTCAGTCAAAGTATTGAGGGAAATGCAAACTTACAAAGAACAAAACATTCTTCACCAATATGTTTGTTTCTGTTCAACAACAATGTTGACCTCAACAACAATAACAGACAGTGTAGAAAACCATTCTGCAATAAATTTGTTTCAACTAGATCTTGTTAACCATGAAATTCCCTATGATACTGCGATGAAAAGTTAGCTCCGCCCCGTCGCCTTCTTTTTGAAAGAACAGGGAAGCAAGCCCCCACTATTCGTGCGTCCCTGAGAGTAACTGAAAAGCACACAATTATAACTAATACCCTCAACGCTGTTGCCCATTTGCAATTAGAAGTTTGCAAAATTAGTCAGGATTTATCTAAACATCCCACAAATAAAAATCGTCATACTTGCCTTCAGAAGCACATCAAATCCATTTCAACATGAAGTTTGTGAAACCATCAAAGATCAAATAATTTCCTAAACATCAGATTTGTTGTTGTAACAACCTACTGCTAAGGTTTATCGCGCCCCTAAGAAACCATGCGCAGTTGCATGCACTGTGAAGGTTGGATTCTCGTCGATTGTGACGCAACTATAGAATGAGAACGAAGTGGGAAAGTTCGCAAGCCTGGCTAACTAAAAGCATTGTGACGCAACCGTCAGTCAAACCACATGCGGGCACTGGTTGCTGAAGACACAAGCGACGTCTTAAAACGTCACTAAGGTTCATAATTGCTCCCTTTGAGAACCTTGGTGATCTTGATGAGATTTTGCAACTGGGTAGCAGCGACTGGTATTCGACATTTTGTAAATCGTAATTACTAGCATCCGCTGACATTTGACATTTTGTAATTGTTACATGATATTCCAACTTCAATTTACGCCCTCAAAAAGATGCGCCCGGGGACAAATGTCTCCCCTTCCCCCTGGATACGCCACTGTCTTCAAGACAGAATCATAATTTTGCTTCAAGTTGTGCATACAGCCAAATATGCTGAAGTCCAACCAAGTTGCAAAAACTGTCATACTGACATACGCTGCACTTCAAAACAAAAACTGTGGTTGCACATGCAGCGCAATGTTGAACCCAGTGCCATATTTTTCCAAGCATTCATTTCAGCCATACACAGCTTTACTGGTAGCAGTAGCCAATGCTTCGAATCCCCAACTGCTTTAAGTTGGTCGCTGATGCTGAATTTTTACCGAACTAACGTGGAACCTATCGATCAGGTCAAAAGCAGCCTGAGCTAAATCTTTCCTAATTCTGCTAGGTCACCGCAAACAAATCATCCAAAATCAGCACAACACAGTGAGAAGAGTAGTTTTTATCAACGTGTGCTGACGGAAGAGCTTTTGCGAAATTTTTCCTTTGGCCACCGCTCATTCCAAAGTAGCGAATAGAGGTAATGGTAAAATAGTGGTAGCTCTCTACAGCATCTATTCTTTTTTCAAAAAGGAGCGTCGCTACCGCTGACGCTACTGCAAAATTAGCTCGCTACAGTAGCTCGCTATTTCAGTAGCTCGCTACTGCCCAGCTCTGCTTCGGGCTTCAGCTCCAGGTCCAGGCCAGAGGTGATCATGGAGCCGGAGTGAAGGAGTGGACTCCGACCAGAGTCTGCGATTTTTTCCAGAGCCAGCACAGGATCCGGAGTCGGAATTTTGAATAAAAACCGAACCGGGAGCTGGAACAGAAGTGGATTTTTTGTTTTCACAAGAGTCGGATCATTCCTTTGAATAAATTTTAATTTTCTCTGACAGACTAATTGTTAGATTAACATTCTGGTTGTATTCTCTTTCTTTCATTGACACAGTGAAAATTTAGAGAAGGGCGCAGGCTGGCCTGGGTGAAAGAGAGTGGCAAGCTGTGGGCTTGGTTCAGGCTGGCAAAAATCCAATGCTCAAGTGGCAACTGCAGTATCACATGAATATTTTTCTATTTTGTGGATATGACAGTTACTGCACTGAAAGTTTTACGTCTGCTTTCTGTCTTGTTTTAAGCGGTATTAACAATTTGTTATTTTTAGTGAGATGCACTTTACCTCTTAAGTCCCACACGGGCCACTTCTTTGACCCAACTTTTCAAATCTTTGCAACTCCATAACTCGCCAGCCGATTGAGCTAGAGAGCTGTCCAAGGCGTCTACGGATTCAGCAAGTCTTGTAGTTGAGACTGAAAAAAAATTTTGTAGTTTTCGGTTTGGTGTTTTCTGGGGATGACGTCACAACGAGGGCATGTTCTTGCGACGTTTGGGCCAACTTTACCTGGCCCTGGGCCTCAACTCAATGAGCTATATTTTTGGCTCAAGTTTTTTTGGAAACTAGGCTGTGATTTAACCACAAGCACAGTGAAACAAGAAAAGCTGTAGTACTGTTGTCTTTTCACTTACTAGCCTCCACAGATGAAGCCACAGTGTTGTCTTAATACCGTCACTTAATAGCGGCGCTCCCGCACCCGTTATGAATAAAAATAGTAGCGAGCTATCGCTACCGCTCCTTTTGCTNCAGTTAAAAAAATATTTGGTCTTGTTTTACAGACGTAGGATCTATTTTGAAAAACCTAACCTTGAAATGTTTTTTTGAAAAAAGTTGTTGAAGAAAAAACGTGATCTGAAGAAAATAGTCATTGAATAGTTATGATACAGGAAAAATTATTTTACAGTGCATGTACACCTAAATGAAACACAGACTGCAGAAACGCCCAAGTAGAGTGCATTTAGCTTTGAGAGTCGATTGTTGTAGGTTAGCAATCGCCTTTATCAATGCAAGTTTCGCACAGTGTGTACTGTACTCAAGAGAATGGTCAAGCAATAAAAGATCAAATATGTTTGTCACAGAGTTCAATGTGCGTGTGAAGTGAATTAGGCCCACAATGATGGTGGGGAAAAAAACGGGCAATCAAAGCCTCCCACGAAATATGTATGCATTATTTTAGATTTAAAAAAATGTTATGTTGATCTATGTTTCATGTGAAACCCCTGAACAAATTACCGACTACTTGTATTTTCAACTGAGCAGTGCCGGATATTCAGGGTGATCTGCGTTGAGTTTTCCTGAACGTGCCTTGGCGGCTGGGAGGACATGCTATTTGTTGCTTTGCTTACTTTTTGTCGTTCTTCCTCATTGATTTGGCTAATTGTTGTCGAAATCTGTATGGGCTAATTGTTGTCGAAATCTGTAAGATTTTGTAATGGTAAATGAAATTAATCAAATGTTGTTTGTGTCCCATGCTGTCGTCGTTCTAGCTTACGTGCTGCGCATGGTTTGATGATTATAATCAACTGCCAATCTGTTCAAGTGTTCGAATGGCTTGTGGTATAGGCGTCAACCACCACGGCTGGAGAACCTTCACAGTTTTGGGCTGGTTGCTAGCCTGGTGAACACCCTATCAAAACGGCCATCGTACGCCACTGAAACTGAGGTCCTTGTTTCTGTGTGGTTCAATTTATTCGCGACAGTAGTTTTGTGTTGAAAGTAGGTTATATAGCCTACATGCAAAGAACGGTTATTTAGATATTCGAGAGCGAATTGACCAACCACCGTTTCCTTTTATCATTCCAGCTTTTGAAAGTGCAGCCTAAGTGTCGAATGCTTTAGTTTCAAAGGTCTTTCGAAAATGCAGCCTAAGTGTTGAATGCTTTAGTTGCAAAGGTGTGCAATGCGCATTAAGCAGTCCGCATTAGCTCTAAAAAAGTAAACCTAACATGAACAATTGAAACCTCTCGAATTACTGTAAAAAATTTCGAGGAATCTGCCGACGGGTCTGCTTTTATGTTTTTACAATGATTTAACAAAGTAGCGGTTGCCCACCTCTGGCCCGAAGTTTGAGTTTTGGCTCCACAACCCTGGTTCCAACTACTCCGAGTCCGAACCTTGCCCTCGGCTTGTTATCTGCACATTTTTAAACCAGGTTGAAAATTGGTCAGCTGAAGTCGTATGCAGTGTCGCCACTGCTGTTTTTTATCACTAGATCTGGTGTTTTTCTGTTTTATCTGCGGTTCTGGGGTATTTATTGAAAATCTGATTTTTTTACTCTGGCAAAAAATTTCTGAGATGTATGTTGTATAACTGTATTTTCCATTTAAAAATGCAGTAGTTTCACACACAGACGTAATTAAATGTGCAGAATCAGTAGCCAGAACACAGGGATACCTAGAATTCCTAGATATTCCTGGCCAGTACATTTGAGTAGGGCTAGGTTTAACCAAATTGTTTAAAATCTAATGTTTTACAGATTAAGCACTGACTAGGCGTAGTAGGTCAGCACTCTAACCTATTGCTGATATGTCAAGGGCTGCTTGTGCATGATTTTGGAATGCTCTTTTGGTTTTGAAGATCCTGCGATCCTGCGGCATTCTATTTCAATAAGATTCTATTTGAATAAGGTTTAGGTATTGTATTGCTAATTGTGTTGCTAACTGTCAGTTAATTATATAACACATCACTTACCTGATGTGTTGTACTGAACAACATGGCCACCCGCAGCAACAACAAGAAAGGCAACAAAGAAGAAATTCAAGCAACAAAGGATTTTATGAACTATGAAAAGAATTGGCCTACACTCTCTCCACAAACATCTGTGGATAAATCTGAGGAGTTGCTGGAAAAACTAAGCCAGCTTAACTCAAAGATGTCTAGGCTAGAGTCAATTCC
>JGI24158J21664_10001597_pt1 | contig 25949 bp, 14 predicted proteins | sample Ectturendosymbi3_FD_21664 | JGI IMG/M metagenome (IMG submission 21664) | reverse complement strand
GAAAATCTTCATGAAGCTGTTTTTTTTACATGGTTGTTTTCATCATGCTTGTTTTATTAACCAATTTGAAAAAAGTGAAGGTGTGCACTGCTTACCTGGAATCACATACCTCGCTTTACCCAACGGTTGACCTAAATTGCAGTCAATCTCCCAAATGCATGGACGCTGTGTTAGTCTTGTGAGCCTGTAGCAGCATTCTTCTCAAGCAGTGGTGGCGCAAAGCGTTTGGGACTGCTTTTTTCTTCGCTTTCTTTGTCGAAGTGTTGCCGAGTGGAATCTGCTAATCAAAGAATGGTGACATACTAGTGTTCCAAGCTATTTTCCAGTTGTGGATGGTCTGATGTTGGTTGCAAGTTGCACGAAACATACAAGCACAAAAAATACATGCCCATCAAATACTTCGTGTGTGACTGAAGAGTAGCCTCTCGGCGTGGCTTTGCCGAGAGAGACTTTCCTGCATGGCCAATAACGCCCTGATCGCACCACAGAAATAATAAATGTAAAGTCTTTTCTCATCACTGTCCTAAGTTTTGGCCAATCCGTGCGTTGATGTTTTTATCAAATCGGCCAGTTCAACATGTTTATCAAAGCTGCCGTTTTTTTTGCGTAAGGCTAAAAATAAATCGAAATGCGTGATGTTAGCGACCCAGAGAAAATTTATGTGTACTGGCGGACATCCAGATTAGTTCATAATCCTTTGACGATAAAGTTGAAGCTTGCATTTTCAAAATCGATAACTGCAGTGTTTCAATCGATCGTCCGCCTGTCTAAGGTCGGGTCTAACTATCCCACTGTCTTGTAGGATATACCTGTGCGCACCAGTTGTGGTATTTCCGAAATACTTTTGCAACAAGACCCTTGAACAAACCCTTGTCTTCTCGTAGATCTGATCACGATTTTGCTGAGGCAAAAACAACGTGTTTCCTGAGTTCTTGTTTCGTTTTAATTCACTGCTCCTCCGTAAAGCGCGTTTGCACCCAGTGGCTTGGGGAGTTTACTTTCTCTGTCTCATAGCACGAAATGATGAAGACGAAAAGCTGCTTCAGCGCAAAGCCCATTCTGTGCGAGTGCATGGCGTGGATCGTGAAGTGTCAACTGTGTGTGGCTGAGCTCGCCCTGGTGATTACGCTAAGGACTCATAAATATACGGCAATGTCTTGCTTGCAAGTTTTAATTGATTTCAATTGTACTTGAAGTTTTGAAACTCCAATTAAAAAAACTTGGTTCGTTTTTGTGGTTGAAGGAAACAATGTGGTGTCTATGGATTTCATGGAGTTCGGTTATGAAATTTTAATGGCGCCTGTGCATACATAACAGCCAATAGACATTACCTGATAGTGTTAGTAACACTTTGAAACACGTATGAATTTTTAAAATAAAGTTTTGCAATCGGAAGATTTTGATCAGAAGAAAGCGCAAAAGGCATTTCTTGTATTGTAATCGGAACGCACCTGCGAGCCAAAGGAAATACTAAACAATGGGTGTAAATTAACTGCTGGAAACGAGACTTCTCGCCTATCATGGTTTACGTCTGTACATCGCACATTGTTCGTGACTAGCGTAGGAGTGCCCGTTTTTGTTGTCTCCTTGCTTCAACCTGCATTTTGTCGGCAGCCTCCGTACTTGCGTTTATGTCTTGGAGTTCCCCATTACGCTTTCTTGAGACGATACCGTCGGGAAAAATGGCAAGGAAGCTGGGTGACAGCTGGGTGGGAGTGTGTGCAATATTTTAACCGAATTCTGCGAAACTTTTTGGGAGTTCCCTGCGCCACGATAACAACTTCACATCGAAAGGCCAAAAAGTGCGTACGTTGTATTCTGGTCGCTTTTAAACAAATTTTGTTGCCAACCAGTTAGTTTGATTGGACATAATAGTCGGTGACACTTATGGCGATTTTCAAGTAGTTAAATTTCTTCCACGCACATGAACCTTGAATATGTTGTATAAATCTCTGGTAACACATTTTGACTTGTTGGCGAAGCATAACCGTGCTTGTTCTTTTTTCGTCCTGGCTCAGTCATGTCTACATGGAATATCTGTCGATTTGCTTTCAAGTGTTGCCTAAGCTTCAGTGGTTGCTGTCATAGCGATAGCTGAAAGCGTCTACGTCAGATTTAATTCGCTAGTCACGCCGCACCGTTTGTATTGGCTGCGGAGCAACCTGGCACATGGACTGATGTGCAGTCGATCACACTGTTCACTGCTGGTCAACGCCGATCTAGATTTCTTTTTCAGGTTTTGCTTTTGTTGGTATCGACTTCTTTATGTTCTCTCTGGAAATAAAAATCGGAACGCAAACAACGAGCTTTTAACTTGGGCATTCGTACAAAGCGAAAACAGTCCTTAAAAAAACTTTACTGTTGGGGAATACAGATGTTTTGAAATTTCGTCATGCCTGTGATGCTAGTCTATAGTCGTTAGATGTGCCGCAATTACATATTGCATGGCCTACCAAAGGTATTATTAGAAAGCAGAAGTTTGATTTCTGCTCGTCATAGCCTCAGGTAATACTGTGTGTTGCCAACGTATGAAGATGACTCAAGCACAAGGAAAAACTTAGGTGGTTGGAATCTTCTCGTTGTGCAGAATTCATTTTTGATTACAACCGATTTACATATTTAATTAACCTTTACTGCTTAGATTTTTGTACCTTTCCTTTTCGTGATCTATATCGCATGGATTAATACTGCAGCAGCAGCAGAAGCAGCAGCAGTAGTAGTAGTACACCAATAATGCATAAAATGTTTAAACGTTTCATGAGCACGGAGGAGTACACGTGGGTATTTACACACCAGCAATACTGGAAGAGAGTAAACACTTGGCAAGAATGCGCCAGCGGCTACAGAAATCTCATTATGCAGTTGTTTTACATAATGTAAAAAACGAAGGCTTGTGAAAAACGTCAAGCGTTTGAAGTGAGCGGATGAATATTTTGTATTAAGATGCTCACTGCTGAATTATTAATTTTGATCCACTTGATCCGTTGGTTGTAACTAACTTATTCCGTGTTTTCCTCAAAGTAAAGATCTCCATTTTAGTACGCGTTATGCATTCATAGGTCTTCGTTTCGCTAAGGTCAATTCAAACAGCTTCGCGTAGTTTTCGTTAGGCTAATGTTTATTTTTATAAGACATGGATTCTGACAAAACCTACGCTGCCTCGTTAAACATCCGCAGTTTGTAAGACTGGACGCAAAGCAGTGGCGCTGAACAGCCTACCCTGGTTCTACAGTTGCGATGGTAGCGAAACTCATGCTGTGGCTGTACTCGCCAGTAAATTTTATATTACTCACGGGGCGTATTCATCTGGTTGTTTAACGTTTCCTCTCCATTTCGCAAGATTTGGGTATTGCCTTGCAAATCACGTTTTATCTGTGTCAGTCCTGCGTCTAATTCGTTTAGCAAATTGCATGTGGCATAAACCGCAGGAGTTTGTAAATCGAGGCATGCGGCAGCTGTATTCATGGGTTTCGTTTGACTCGATTCGTGGCATTTTACGCTCACTTGGCGTTTTCGGTCTATTCGGCAGTGGTTTTCTGCATGGCAGTTTACGGTTTTGTAATTTTTGCCGACTGTGTTCAGCTTTCCAGCGCTATTTGCTCTTGCGGGGGCTTACGCGATACAGCATGCAAAATCGCTGTTGAACCTCCAGCAGGAATTGCGTCGCAGCAAAGCATGCGGATTTATCAATCGGTCATTTGGATGCAGACACACTGCTTCGTGTGTATATAAATAAAAAATATGCATATGTAGCAGTTAACAAACCATACGCTTTCATGTTCTTTCTGTATTATGCAAAGCGTCTGAGGTGTCCGCAATGGGACAATATGGCCAGTTTCTTTTGCGAGTTTGTTTGTTTTAATCACATAGAGTCAACACGACGGCCTGTGTGTCTTTCCGCGCAACATTGCTGTATCTTGTACAGTCTGGCGACAAGTTGTAGAAGATATTGTCGCGGTCGACGATATTCAACTGCGCTTTTCGCGCCGCGATGGAGCTTTGCTTCGTATTTATAATGGACATGTTTATGAAATCAGCTAATATACCGAGATCTTCGAATACGCTGAAGCACTTTTGTTTCGCTAAGTGCGTCGTGATGACTCGAATCAATTTTCTGCTAGTTTGGCAAAACACCCCAAGGAAAAGGAAACACACAGCGACGAACTTTTTCAAAGATCTGGTAGTTTGGTCGACAAAGGAAAGTTACCAATTATTTCATTATTTTATCACGACCACTGGGTTATGTGCACCACGAATGCCCAATCGAAACAGATAACTGGAATTTAAGAGTCCAAAATGTTATCATTTTTTGACGAAACTGCGGCGTCGAAAAATTTTGTTTTTCCTCCATCCCTTGTGTTACTCGAATAGCGAATATTGTTTTAAAACGTTATACAATGTATGTATGCAAGTTCTGAAATACCGCGCTTCAGAAACGCTGAATCGGCATCGCCTTCCAAAGTCACAACCGTGTTGACGTGGACGAGAACGAGAGGAATTTGCGCGAACAAGTGCTAGAAACACCCGGGCTATTCTCGCTTTGTTTGCGTAAGCGCCAAGCGTGATGAAGCGTGACAAACAATCGGTGAATGGGAGAAGTGATAGCGAGGTGGTCATTGTTTGAACTCAGCAGCAGCAACCGTGACCTGTAAAACGGCAGCTTGATTTTAATTTCAAGTGAAATCGGTGTTCACTTTTGGGTGATTGCGACTTTTTCATAAGTAACAGTTGCTGGTGAAAAAAAACAACAACGAGCAAACGAAATACAACTGAAACTGCTTGTACCAATGATGCCGCAGAAGCAATGTTGTGCTTTGTTAATTGTGTGGTTTGACTGATTAGTAGTTGATAAACGCATGGGTCTTGCTCAACATATCATACAGACGATTGCAATAGACTTGTGTGAGCCACATGCGAAGCAATTTTCATGCGTACGTGAGAACAATGAATTCTATCAATCATGGGAAGTTCCAAGGAACATGAGCAGTTTCTATAAAGTCGTTTGAAAACGGCTGGCTGAAGTGGTTTGCTTGAGCAGATGCGAGGGTGGTTTTGTACGTATGGACGAATTTTCTTTTGTCGGTTATCTGGTTTGACCACAACAGCATTCACGGTACTCGCAGTCTGGGATCGATTGGCATTTTTAGGCGTAAGGCCGGTGACTGGTCAGTTGTTTGGCGTCACCTATCTTCGAGTAATCAACCACCGTGGTATTATTATGCTTTTATTTTGTTGCAAACACGGACTTTGACCAGTTTCTACACAAAGCGATCAATACCGTAGCTATTTCTGTAAAATACCATTCGGTCGCGAAAGTAACGCACGTATTTATGGGTAGAAGCATCAGCTTCAAATTGACTTATTAAAGTAATATTTTGCACGTCCTAGTAGAACATTCACCTGATGTTATGTCTCGTGTTTGACAAAAATTTTGGTCATGTGAAATACACTATGGCAATACGCTGCGCTCTCGTTATTTAGTTTTTTTCCACTCTTGAGGGTGTGAGCAAGCCAGCCTTGAGCGATATCGAACGCTCCAACGAAGTTTAGTTAAGCTTTGATTTTATCACTTGTATCTCACGCGGTAACAGAACTGATGACGCGACCGAGATAAGCTTCCCGTCACCGATCACGATCAGTGTCAGAATCCTGGCAAGTAACTAAATCTGGCTGGGTGTGCTTCGGCATCGTGCGTCGACTGTTGCCGCCGCTCAATCGCGTCAATTAATTTTTCACTTGTCTACTCTCAGTTTGCCCGAAGCGTTGATGTGGCATGGAGGATGCCTGGCGATAAATAATTCACGGACAGGTTATTGCGCCTGGCGCTCAAGGGGAGCCCAGAAGCGTGTTAGCTTCGATTCACTTCTATCTTCTGTTGCCCCGCAATTTCCGCCCGATATCGTTTGCCGATCACCAGTTACTTTTTGCATTAATTTTTGTTGTAATGATGAGCTGTTTCCGTTCATGCATGATTAGGCTTCTTGAAATAAGGCCAGGTAGGAAGTAACCGAAACCAAATTAAAATCTTGTTCTTGACGTCAATGTTTGAAACGTTATTGAGAGTTGTAGAGGTGTATCTGCGAGTGAGTTCATGGTCCATGAACTTAAGTGTTAGCGGTTGAGATAGCACGAGAACCGCGGCAGTGTTTGCACTTGGTAGTTTAATGAGTGAGTGGAACTGCGACTGTTGATTTAGTTTGGCTTAAGCTGAGCTGCGTTTGTTCTTATCTGGCGTGCTCGCCGACTATGTAAGCTATTGACATCTTGACGTCGATGAAGTGTTCCTTGCTAATATCCTTATGCCTTCTCTCTTGCATGTTATGACACTGACGCAACGTTATATTTCTCGCTTTGTGCCCAGCATATTTGCAGTGTTCGCATATTTCTTTACTTTATACAGTGAAAACCCGCTTAGTCCTTTAACGCACACGCATGTTGGTCATACTGTGCCGATTTTTTTGCAAACAAAATCAACCGGAAAGTGGTTTATGCGTGTGCGAATATTGGTATCGTTGCACGATAATCACTTATTCCTTAAAACGAAACGGTAGTTGTGCTGCTTCAAAAAGCCCGAAAAGTAATTGGCGTTTTGCATTTTTGCCGAACTGTTCGAAGCGTACGTATAAGTTGCAAGGAAAAAGAATAACCTGATTTCTCAAACAGAAGCCCATCTTTGCCATTTCGAATTACTACTTTTCGGCGAAGACGGAATTTCAGGATGGCTTTTAAGGCATTCCTCCGTGATAACGGACATACCAGGCAGCCCGTGCTTAACGCAGCATGAAAAAGAACGCGACTCTTTCATGTCGTATCGTGTCGCGCGCAACATTATGTTGTGATTGTGACGTAGCAGGCGTAATCATTATTCGATGGTGCGATTGAGCGACAAGACATTTTATTGCATGATTGCCAAGAAGCACTTGATAAACAAGGCTGCCGCCAGACTTCTGTTGGCAATTCGTTGCTCGAAGTCGTAGCGTTCATTTTGTCATCCTATTCAACAAAAACAAGGGGTTTTATAAAGGTTTACGTCAGAAGCTACCGCATCATAACGTTGCGCGTCGACATTACGCAATGCAACAAATCTGTGATATTATTAGAAGGGAAATCGCATAAAGCGTCTGCAAGTATGTGTGTTTGGTTGCGAGAGCAATGGCGCGGCATTGGATAGTTATTAATGTGGATACGCATGCTTGTCTGCATTGCGAAAAACAGGCAAGCAATCGCAGATTCATAGTGCCCGGATTTCACAAATGCTGCTTTTATTTGAAAATTGCGAGTGCCGTTGTAGTTTACGTGGATTTGCTTTGTCTCAAGGAAAGTGTAAAACGGTGAGGCCGAGTCCCGTTGCTGCCAGACACAGTTTGATCATTCACGTGTCAAAGGAAGAACATGGCCAAAGTGGTTGTTTTCAGCGACGTATGTGGTTAGCTGCTTTGCCTAGCTCGATTTCATGGCAATGTAACATAATTCACCAATCGCAAGTAGGCGCAACGAAATTACCAGTACCGCGTTGATGTTTTTTTTTAAACGAGGCCCCTCGAAGCTTGTTCTTGACAGACTTCCGGATAAGCGCACTAGTAAAAAGTGACATTTGCATTAATGAGCCGGTTGTGATGCCAACCCACAGGCAACCCCGCAAGTACTCTGCAATTCGGAGAATCGACACGTTTAACAGCGTGTTCGCTTCTGCCGCCGCTGTTTGCCACCCACTCATAATATCGCTCGCGGTTTCTTATTTATACGGGTAGCGCCAATGCTCCGCCTCATTTTCGCGAACAAAAATCTAGCTCCTCTAGCGGCAAATCTGCTACTAAACATTTGAAGCACGGCATGGCAGGCAGATTCCTTGAATACCCTGCTTCATTATCGAAGGCTTTCGTATTTTCGACTGGGACATTTCTATACACAATGAATTTTTACCGCAACCCGGTTTTGTCTTGGCATTTCTCCAAAATTAGTTGTGGTAACATTTGCGAATTAAAGATTGGCTCATTATGTTATGAACTGTGTACGTCGAAAATTCCAATGCGCACGCAGCTCGTTTATACTTGACTTTTATATTTACCTGGCATGTAGTTTTATCAGTTTTCACTTATTGCATAATCGAAATGCATGCATTCCCGGCAAGGTACTTCACTAAGAAATTCGCATTATTTGTGGACTGTCAAAAGTCGGTTCGAACTGGACTGCTCTCAGTTAAAATGCCAGTTGAATAAGTTGAATAGTGCATTATTGGCAGCGTTATTGCGCTCCGACGTCGGCTTGCTTGCCCATATGTTTCAGTGCAACGTTGAAGCGATTGTGCATACCGTGTTGAGGTTGATAAATCCGCGTCATCTGACGCAAACACTGGGCGTTTGTTTTTGTTTCGCCTCGTTTGTTTTTGTTTTGTTCACAACGATAGGTTGAGCCAAAGTTGCAAGGCTCAATTCAACCCTTGTATTGTACTTCAGTAGATAACATTCATTGTTTTCTACGAAATTGTGCTGAGACAGTGCTCATGTGTGTACTGCAGATGGTCTCGCGTGTAGGTAAAGACCAACCGGCTTTTCTTTACTGGGTCTATGGTTATTGTGACTGCCCTAAAGGTTAATCTGCATAGACTTCCGCAGAGGAAATATCGTTGATGAAAAGCTTTCTAGTGACGGGTCACTGAACAGAAACATGCGCATTAAGCGCATTTCTTGTGCAAAACACAGAGTAAAGTACCCGCCGGCTGTACTTGCTGTTTTTGTTAGCTTGCGAAATTTCTGGAGCCGACGGCAGACTCAGTTCAGTGTGATGCGAAAGTTGAATAATTCGCGTCAGACTTCCCGCTGCAAGATAATAGAAGAAATAGGAGTGCTCCCAGAGCAAACGTTTTCCTCGTCTTGTGCTAGTTCGTTCAAATCGCTCCTGTGTTGATTTGCGCTTGTTAAAGCAACGCTTCCCCATCCTTTCATCAACTAACGCTGATTGCTTTTGACGTTAGCGGCGTGCAAGGCGGCCACTCGACGCTCGTGTTAAAAAACTCGAGGCAGAAAATCGCATAAGGATCGTTTCTAACTATAGCGTTAAGTAGCATGACATCAGGGTTTGTAAATGGTACTTTCTTAAAAATCCTGTGCACTTCGAAAAGGTATTTTCTGAAAATAATTTTTAAAAATCTCGTTTGGTGATACGTTGCGTAGAACGTTAACTCCGAAACGCGTCTTGAGGTCTGCGTTTCGCTGGCCAAAGTTGAATTTAAAATTATTGCTGGTTTTTGTCATTTCGCCATTTTAATGGGTGAAATCTGGCGCCGAAGCAAATTATCATTGCGATGTTTGTACTGGAAATTAAATACCGCGCTTACAGCGAGTCGCCTTTTGGAAGCCGCGCTTCTCTCGCGAGCCATTGACCACTACCTCTCCTTACGAGCCATTCACGCGTCGCTGCCGAGCTACAAATACCTTCATTCAGAGCTATGTATTACTTGCCTTTTGTTTGCTATCTCACCGTGAGTGCTGTTCTTTGGCATTGTTTACTGAGCCCTGACGTGCTAGCAGTAAAAATTAAATTGCTGAAAGCTGTAAAAGAAAATGAAATAAAGTTTCTTTGGTTGTACTCGATCTCCTGTGCCAGCACGAAACACTGGGATTTTATTTTAATGCAGCATGTTTGATGTGTGTCACAAAATAAAGGAAGCAATTTTAGTGAAAATAACTCAGACGTTTTCAACTTCAACAATTTACTTAAAATAGATCGCTTCAACATGTTTGCAGAGCGAAGCTGTCTAACTCAATACATAAACTCAAGCTTTGATAAGCACCACACCTGACGTCAGAACCGCAAAATGCGCTCCACTATTGGTGGCTTGGTAATGCAAAGAACGGGTTTACTCTGTAGGCATAAATTTTAATTGATTCACCGAGCTTGATAAGAGATACTATTTTGTCATGCACTGTCCATTGTACTGTTGCGATTGAAAAGAATTGAGATGAAAAGAAATCAGACCCCGTGATCTAGTGACGTGGTGCTCTGCTTTCAAATTCTGAGCGTTGAAGCAGTCGTTGACAGAGAAGATCCCTGGTAATGGTGTTCTCTACAACTTGCCATGTCATCTGAGTACTTTTAATGTTTTTTAAACGAATTCGGAAAGTCATGCATTTCCTGGAGGAAGTGCTCATGCTGCGTTTGTAGAATTTTATACAATATTTATATTTATTTATGGCGTTGAACTTGGCAGCAGATGGTGAAAAGTAGCATTCTAGCTGTTCCGTTTTGATTATTGATTTTTTGCAGACCCCACCTGTACCATGTTTCGAAACCGACGTTGGGTTCTTCATTGTACAATGTCTTTTAGCATACTGAGTATGACTTTAAATCCTCGTATTTTTTCTTCTGCTGAAGCGTGACGGTTGTGATCACAGCAACACCTGTCACTTTTCAGTCAGTGTGCCTCTTCCAACAGAGCGTGCAAGTTTGTACAACGCGACAACGTGTTGCCTGCTTCACGCTTAGCGAACACCTTCACACTGCTTTTGAGCTCACACCACATTAAATCGCTTTGCAAATTAATGCAAATCAGACTGGGTGGTGCTGTATGTATAGCATAAGTCATTTGGGAAGATTTAGCGTATGTTTTTGCTAAGATAGGGGTCACATGATGCTGTTGGAGACGAGGCATACTCTACGAATTTACTCCCGCGAAGGAATGGCGCAAACTCAGAAGTTTTCCGTTGTTCAGCTGAGGTATCGCTAATACATCTGTCGAGCGCATGCTGCTCGTTGGTCTATATCTTGCAGCAAAAAACTATTCCTGTGGCGATGTTTTCATAATTTTCCTGTTTTAAGGTAAACAGTGGAAGGAACTTTTGACATTGTACAAGTCGCCGTTTTGAGTTGCAAAGCTGCGCTTACGTCTATAATTTCATAACAGTGTTTCATTGTCTGTTTGGTATACACGATGTGGTAGTGTCTGCTTAGGCCTGGTCCGTTTACATGCCGCACCAGAGAATTTATCCTTGTGTTGTGAGTCAGCAATGTCGAGTTGCATCAATTGTGCAGATTTGTCCTCGACAAACGTTATCTTCAGGCGCTATCGACTGGTGGTAGTACCCACACTGAGGGTCTCATTCAAGCAAGTTAGCGCTGAATTGGCTATTTTTCACTTAAATCAGCAGTCGGTTACATTTTTAGTGTACGGACAATTGTCACATGAGACAATTTTGCGTTTTGTTCAATTCGTCGGGTATGTTTGAATGGATAGAAGAAAGATATGGCATGATATCAAGTATCCTGTGAATGACAAGTCAAAATGACACAGAATCACTGAAGTTGTTTCCCTTCCCAGACATCCCAACTGGAATTAATAGAGAAAAGTAACGCTTGGAAATTTTATCTTAACTTCCTTGCATACCCTGTTTCACCTGTATCGTACTGTTTGTTTCGTCGCTGTGCCGTATACGCGATCTCGAGGAGTTGCGCGAATCAGTGTTTCTTTGCTTTTGCCTGCACGGTTGATAGCTTTCCCAGCACGAAAAACAGGATATTTGCGTTGTCCCACTCTCGCGTGAGTACCATGGGGTGACGGATTGCAAGGTTTAAGTAGCATATTCTTTCTCGGCCTCCCATTGCTGAATGAGGCAGTGGCTAAAGGGTTAGTCCATGTAACATCTCCGTTGGCAGTAGCCTCAGCAGGAAAGCTGTTGGAATGCTTTGCAGGGAGGACGGGGTGATTGAAGTTGACCTGTTGACGTTAACTGTAATGGTGTTGGTTTTGCAATTGTAGCAATGTCATTCTGGGTTTTTGTTTTCGCTGAGACATTACGGTCATTTGTTCGAAATAGCTTGAAAACTTCTGAATTTCTTTCGGATATTTTGTATGACTGAAGAAAAGCATTATCACCGAAGTGGTTAAATTTTTTTCGGTCATTTAAAAATTAATCGGTAAATGACCGAAAAAAGCCAGTTGTCATACGAACATATCGAAGTGGATGGAGTTGACATAAATTCCGCTGCACTTCATGCTCTTTCTGCTGCGTCGCTTACTCTACGTGTGCAGCGCCCAGAGAGTTTGATTTAAAGAGGCCAGGAGAAACAAAAGACAAACTGAGAATGACGTTGTTGCACAAACAACCGTTAATCTCCCTTGCAACATTTCAGAACTCTAAATACTATTGTGTGTTGATCAGCTTCAAGCTGAAGGTGCTTCTCGTGTACTCATTCTCACTCGTTGCGTTTTCTTTGTGTGGATTGCCTCTTCTAGTGTTCTTAGTTGTGGGTGTAATGTGTAGCAATCTTGTATGTGCAGTATCCATTTCTCAGGTGCTGTCCCTGAATGGGTTTTCCTCTTCAGTATTTAGAATGTCTGGCAATAGCTTTTTGAAGTAAGTTCTTACGTCGGAAATACTATATTCGATTTCGTGTATTACAACGGATGCATTAGTTTTTCAGAAACAACAATTTTATCGAGGCAAGTTCCTACCGAATGCCAACGCGGCAGTGTGCAAACTCTAACGTCAACACGTAAGCGGAAACGTTAAGTTCCGTTTCGTATCAAGTCTGTAGCTTTTCTGTAGAGACATAGAGCGGGCATGAGAATGCTTATTTAGTTCCGCAAGGTGTCGCCATGCGGCGAAGTTGTACTTCTGTGTTTGGCATGAATCAGTTCGCTCCATTGAAGGTGTTAAGAGGTGATTTTAGTTAGTCTCACAACATTTGAATAAGGTTCTGTTTTCATAGTAAGTAGTCACTTCAAATGACAGTAATTTTCTGTCAATTGTCACGCGAAACCAGGTATTTCGAACAAATACTACGCAGACGCGAAGTGTGTAACGACGCATTACACGCGCTCAATAAAGGTGCAGCTTGTGTTAGTGATTCAAGTATATGACATACTCATACTGCGAGTTTTTCTGTGGGATTTGTGCGACCACATTATTGTATCTTTCCAAAACGTGTTCTTTTCGACGGAAGGTACGATTCAAGGCAATTATTTTCAGTGTTTCATTTCTGGGAGGAAAATTACAGCGCAGTCGGTTACGCACGACCTCGCGTTTTGAGTTAAATGCCTAAGCACTTGGTCAAGCCTGTGGCTGAATGGTTAAACCTGCTTCCGAGTGCTGAAGCGCATGTGTCACTAGCAGGTATCCCGCAATCATTTGCCATTTACATTGCATAAACCATTATTTATCCTTCTGTTGCGACTTTGCTGTGGTTTTACAACAAAGCTCAGCAGTAAATCTGTAGTTCGCTTATTTTTCGTGCTCGGCAGATTTTCAAAGCACACTTTGCCTCCACCACGAGCCTTTTCCAGCTTGCCCGGTTTAAGTCTAATAATTCGTGAATTCGTACAAAGCCTGACGAGGAAAACTCAAATCTTATAACTGCATTTTGTACTTATACCACTTGCGACCGCTATTACTTTGTTTACGTCGCGATCCAGACATTCTGACACGTTTTCCGCTCAAAAATAAGACCCGGGGCCCGTCATTATCTTGTTGCACTCATTGTCAGAATAAACGAACCGCGTCATAGGCGCGCGATTAACTCCGGCCTTCCTGCGTAGTTCCCAGAAGTAACTGTTTTTCTGAAAATCGTCTTGTCTATAGATAAACTTGCTCGTTTTTTTGCTGATGCACTAAAGCTGTCCAGAAATGGAAGTGCCGGTATCGGAAAATTCAGAGCACAACGCCATTCGCCTTGTATTTCATTGCGCGTGAAGATTCATTTATTACTGAACATGGAGGTTACGAAACTATAAAATGTCTTTCAAATGAAACAGGTGTGCTCCGCAACTTCTTCACATGCGGCCCACACACATTTTTTAACTTCAAAACAAACTTTAAAACTTTAGAAATTTAATTCAGTGCGATATATGTGCTTATCGTAATGATCACAATCTTCGAAAAAGCAATCGAATTTGACCCTCAATCTCTTTCAAACGCAATCTTTTTTTAATTTATCAACAAAGATGAAAAACTTTGTTCACACAAATACGTTGTGTGCAAAATTGAAGCAGAATTTCAACAGCTGGTTCGAAATTTGATTCCGCTCCTCTTCAGTCGAAATTCAAAACACATCAAGAGGAACTTCGCTGAATTTAAATCTCAGAGTTCTGTCATTGTTTACTTGCAGAGACAATTCTTTCGTCACGTTTCAGCATCCGTAGCAAATGGGTTACGGATCCAATCATATTGTTTCATGGTAATTGCAAAACGTAATAGTAATACTTCTGTTGCAAAAATGCCAAGCGTTCTTGGGCCAAATCCTGCAAGAAATCATTGTCAATCTTTCCTTGGTTGCTTTCTGGAAGCGTTTCCAGTGATTCTCGTCATTTTGCCGAAGTACTATTTTCTGTTTGAACCCGTTAACTTGTCAGACCATGTAAATATGTTTTCATTTTACCTTATAGTTTTTATTGAGTTTATTCATTTATTTCGTGGCGGAGCTCATACAATCTTTTGAGAACTTTTCCTCAAGAAAGCCAACGCTCAGTGGTATAAATAGCAGTCATTGATGTTCTAATCACATTTCTTCGCAGAGTACCGTTATGTGTTTAAGGCTCTTGCTTTAATGATGTGGATACAATAGTTCGTCGTTTTTGGCAGTTCGTTCAGTAAAATTTTGATTATTATTAGCGCTCCCCTACCTATGCAGCAGCAAAACCTTTATCCCCTCCCATTGTTGCTGACGCAACATCGACTCAAATGCTAATGCAGTTACTCCACACTGGATGTCAAGGGCTGTAATAAAATCGTTAGTTACTCGAAACATTTCATGGCCAGATCGTTCGCTCTGGAAGCTCTTAGCAAAATAAATACTTCTCTATAATGAGTCTCCATCAACAAAATATATCACACCTAACAGCTCTGCTCTTTTTATGTCGGTTGTTTCATCGATTTGAAGAGAAGATTTATGAGATGCTTTAAGTTTTTCAATTCAAGTTTCAAGAATATCGCTGAACAGTGAACATCTCGTTCATTCTTTTAATAGTATCCCCAGATAACGACACTTTGCTGACCTCAACTTTGTTTAGATCAAAGGTCACCAAAAATATGGCCCGCGGCCCAGAGTTGGTCCACCGCTGCGCTGTGTTACAAACGAGCTAAAATATAGTCATTTGCGAAAGTACGGGACCACCCAAACCACAAAGACATTTTTCGGCAAATTTGGAACTAATGCATCATTCTATTGTCCAAGTTATATTATTTCATTAAAGAGACACATAATTGCGTCATGTGGTCAAGGCTGGATACTTTTCGAAGTTCTTGGTTTATGAACAAACATGAGCAGCAGAAGTGGTCTACGAACCAAAATGAATAGGACAGAGAACAGCACTGAAGATTCATATTTGGCGTTAGTTGCAACTCAGATGAATGCATGGTTGAAGGGTTTTTCACCGTTTGTAAAACTAGCGAAAATGGGTAAAAAATTCTTTATTGGCTGTTGGGCGTGCACAGGTAGCAACTTTGCATATTGAACGACTCAGAAAGGCAGATTGCAAAACGACTACGATTTAGCAAAAGTGCATTCACCGCGCCACAGAAAAGCTTAAGAAGCATGGAATTCATGGCGACACGAAAAATGCTGGTAGATCCCACAATACTTCACGAAATGATGATCACGCCAACAGATGACCTGTCATGCGATTGCGATCTCCACTACTTTTCGCAAATTACGGTGCAATCTGTGAATCTTTCGAAAAAAAGCAGTTTCAGGTCGTCTGAGAAGGAGTTCGATTTTCTTTGATAACTATTTGATAAATATGTTTGTTGTCTTAATGCTTTGTGTATTTACTACATAGCAGCGAACAGAAATAATTATTCGGTCCGCACTCGTCATTCTATCAGTTATCTGATTCGTCGTGTAAAAGTTCGTGACCCCTGGTTTGAACCAAGCACCACTCAAATGATATTAAACATACAGGTTTTAACAGAGTTTCGCCAATAGTATGAGGTTCTTTTCTCAACGTGCAGTCAATTTTGCAACGTGGTAACTAGCTTCTAATGCTTTTCCTGAGTCTGTGAAAACTGACTTTACACAGCGCTTTTGCTTCTTATTTTGACTTAAAATTCGCTTGAAGGATTTTTATGCTTGTTGGAATGAGTTGCATGTTTTAAGTGGCAAACAAGTTTACTTGGAAACTTTGCTTCATTTGCAAGTTGTTTTCCACAAATTACGCGTAGTGGTTTTGAAGACTTCAGTGCTGCACCAAGAAAATCCATACCGATTATAATCGCAATGTTTTGCTTATTAGCAATTTTCTGATTTTTTTATAACGCCGCTTGTGCAGGGCACATTGTCTGGCTTGTTATCACCTGTTCTGATTGGTCTCTTCCGAAACTTTATCGATTGCAGGAGTGTATTCTGTGAGTATATTGCTAAGGTTAACAAGGATTGCTCATTTTAACGAGATAAAATTTTGTTTATTCACATCTAATAAATCTCACTAAAAACAAGTTAAAAAAGCACAAGCAAAATACAAACTACTACCTAATTGAAAATTGAAATGGCCAATGCAGTCTTCCGCATATGCAAATTTCACTTTAAGTCGAAGACGGTAAACATTTGTCTTACTCCTCTGTGAAGCAAGGTGTTACTCCTCTGTGAAGCAAGGTGTTACTCCTCTGTGAAGCAAGGTGTAACATTCACAGCGAGACAGTCTGGAGTTGGACAAATGGGCTAGTTATCTGGCCGTTGATAGTGTGGCGGAAAAACATCCGAAAAGGTCTTATTTATTAAAGTATGTTCAAGTTGCAGTTGCAATGCGGCACACCTAGCATCGTCTCGCGGTACACTGGTTCGCAGCACTGGTCCAGTTGGAAACTTGCTTTGTAGGTTTGAAGGTGCCGCGTGCTTTTGTTGAAGCAATTTCGTGTGTAGCGTACAAAGCTTTCTCAGCGCAGCCGTCGAAAAAGCTTCTTGACGGAGATCTTTCCAAGAATAGTCGCTTCAAAACACCTGCCGCTAGACGTCCGTTCATTAACTTTGCATGAAAATGAGGCGATTAGGAAGCTTGTCAACGAAGTTGTGCGCGGTCGAGACCTAAACGCCGCTGCAGCTTTATTCTTTTCGCTTACAGAATCGTATGCAACTTTTACGAACCTGAACAAAACGGTGGTGCGCTGATTGTAATCACCTTGAGTAAATCGATCGCGTCGTGCGCCCCCTGTTTTGCATCGTAGCTTCTTGCATGGGGTGGCTGAATTTCGCTGTCTGGTTCGTCTCTGTTTATCATTTTCTGTTGTACTGCAGCGCTTCAAGCACACTTAAGCGGCATTAAGAGGATTCTTCGCAGCCCGCGTTTTCAGTTATCTTGATTTTCGCCCGTGATTCTCAAACTCTCATCTGACATTTCGGCATTTCGCTATTTTAGGTGTCATCAAAGAAAATTATACCACCTAAAGGTTCTCACCCGACATTGGTCGTGGTGTGCTCGGTTAAACATTAATACTTGACAAATTTTTCGTCAAGGATGAAGTGCTGGCCGTTTCGGAAAAGATTGTAATGAGAACAGCCGACCTCGCTTCGTGGATAGTCGAGCCAGATGAATGGCATTACGGAAGTGCTTTGCTTGCCCCTCCAGTAAGTATCACGTACTTGAATATTTTATTCATAAGATGGGCATCATGTCAGTGCTTGCTGTTGACGACCACATTTCGGATTTTCAAAGGTATAATCAGGAGCAAATCCCATTGTTTGAAATAATGCCTTTACCGCTTCTGACAAAAATAAGTATCGGTTTTTGTTAAGGCAGAAATTTTATTTCCCCATCGGCGCTTTTTGTAGATTTCATATAAGACAAACGTGAACTTCACAACCTTAAGTGAGCGGAACCCACTTCGCAGGCGAAAGTGTTGCCGGCGTTGGTCGCAACAATCGACAATTTTTCCGTTTAAATGTTATAAGTTATAAGTTCTTGTGCATGAAGCGCTTACACTGCCTAGCCCTATAGTTGGTAGTCAACTACTAAACGCTGTCATTTTGTAAAGCTTCCTTTTTCAATGATATTTATGGTTGTCAAGTCACTACCCGAGGTTGTTTTCATTTACAGACTCCGAAAAACGGTGGATCGCAGCATTTTGCGAACGCTCCCCTTCATAGATATTCTGCTCTTCGACCCAGTGTAAACATGAATGATGTGAACATGGAGAAACGCGCCCTACACACTTCGAGTGAGTGCAAAGCGCAATCTGTGACTCTTTCTCTTTTAATGAATGTGACAACAAACTGTCATACTATGATCAAATATTCTCTGTTAATATTCGGTCTGTTGCCAAAATGTGGATTTTGTTATGAGAGTAGTTCATGCAAACCGGCTTATTTTTTTTTTTCTGGCTGTATTTGCAGAGAACAGATGTGTCCATGAACGCGACCCGAAGGCCGTCGCCGATGAAGCCAATAAATGGAAGGAGAAAACTCAGCGCACCACTCCATCAAAGACTTGCTTTTGTGTGAGCCAGCGCAAGGCCGAGGTCGTCGTGCTCAATATGAACTCTTACTGCCGACACAAGGCCATGATGAAGCGAATGGAAGGCATGGACAAGACTTGGCTTGCCTTGCCGAGCTGTCAAAGCGCTCTGGCTGCTCTGGGTGTGTTTGCGAACGACAACACGAAAGCGCGCGTCGTCTTCTGTCGCGACACGTTCGATTATCCCCAGCTGCTGGAACACGATCTCATCTGTGAGGAGCTTGGTGAGTAAACCTGTTCAATCGCAAGAACAGAAACACTGGTTATTGGAACAAATTCCTCGATTGTTCGGAGGAACTGTTGTCGTGCTCGTAAAGAGTCACTTCATAAATAATTTGACCTCTTCAATCATGAAGCAGTAAACTTGGCAGCTGTGAATGTAGTTTAGGTTACTTGCGGTTGTTTTGGTTTGCCAACTAACATGTATTTTTTTATTTCTGGTATGTAGTAGTTTACATGATTCTACAACCGAAATAATCGGGTTTTGTTTGATGTTTGGAGTTGCGTGTCATCCACGTGGAAGTTTACAATGAGTTCACAAACTCCTTTTGTTCTTGTATGCGTGGCGTCGGCAAGCTCGGGGAGTGTCCAAACGATTCGTGCAGGATCTATCCGTAAAGTGATTGCTTAGCCTGGTACACGAAAATTAAACAAACTGATATTGTAGGGGATTTTGCAAAGTTTGATCTGTGTGATCTATTATCAGAAGCGGGTTAATGAGCAAACCTGGGAGCTTGAAAGGCTGTGGAGGAAACTGGAGACTGGAGAACGTAGTTTGTTTGCACAACCCGGCGTGCGTCGTTTATTTACTTACGAACGCTTGAGTAGGAGATTGCGCAACAGCTTATTTGACAATTGATGTATGCATGCGCACTGCCGCTTCTGGAAAAATCTTAGTTTAATAAACTTGTCTGTACGAAATAAAAATAGCAAAGTCAGGTAGATTGTCGCTAAAAATGAGTGCTGATTTTGAAGGACTTTGTTGCTAAGGTAATTGAAAAAACATTGTTGCACTTCCGTTTCTGACCACCGTTTGATCATTAAAGGTTTTATTTTTTATTTGATTTGATATTTCCTTTTGAGAGAAGTCGAGATTCGTGTTGATTTTCCAATGTTGGGAAGACTGCGATGAAGGCATGCACTGTCATTGGCGCCTCAAAGTGACGTGCTAAGCAGAGGGCGAATGAAGTCCACTAATGTTGTTTTTTACATTATGTGATATAGAACCAGGATAATCGCAACATTCAGTCAACTTCACAAGAGAAACATGATTTTGCCCGGTCGTATCAAATTCCCAGTCCTTCGCAATCCAACCGAGCCGTGCGCAGCCAACCGCGATATTGACGAAACTGCGATCAGGTTCAGTCATGCAATTGACTTGCGATGTTCTCACGATCGAAATTAGTAGAATTCCAACCTGCTTTCGATTGAAAATTTTTTTAGGTCGGTTAATGTGATTTCGTTGATAACGCTTTCATGCATTATCGCGAATGCAGAAAAAGGTGTAAAGTTTATGAATCAGCCATAAAATGATGAATTGGATCCGCTGCGACGTGAAAGCGCGGACGACGTGCCACAAACTTACGGCGAGCGTTTCCGATGGCCATGTTCAAGGCAGCGATGCTTCGACAGCTGCGCCGGTCGTCATACTTCTCGCTGTTCTTTCGCGCAAGTGACTACGGTCACGTTTGATTTTCACGCAGCTGATGCTATCCGCTCTCGTCCTTTTTTCTCCGTATGCTGCCGTTCGGGTGAGCTAACATTTCGCTTTTGCTGTTTTTAGCGCGAGTCCTACCTAATCCAGTATTTATCGACGGCTATGTCCAACGGCTGTTGTGCAGGCTTGTCAGCAAATGCGATAATAGCCACCTGAATTACTGCTGAAACCGCTATTTCAAGAAAGGGTGGCGTTGTTTCAGTTAAACTTTGCAGTACCTTCGTGCTCGCGGTATAATTTATAGTTTTGACAGCTGCAATGGTTTCATGCGCTTTCTTCATCTTGAAGTTGGATCTTAAAGGCTGCGTGCTACCTCGTAAATAGCTGGTGTGTCAGTGGATAAACTTGCAACAAAAGCAAAGGTAAATACAAGAGGATGGGAAAGAAAAGTCGAAAGTACTAAGAAGTCTGTTACAGAATGCAGACCTCATTGAGGCGGACGTTCAGAAAGCAGATCTTGTGAAATAAATGGATCATTTTTTCCCGAAAGTCCGGCTTCGCTTCATGCATTCTCAAGTCTGAAAAGAAAAATTGGTTTTGTAACCAGTACTGTTAAAAAGAAATTGGTTTTGTAACCAGTACTGTTAAAAAGAAAAATTGGTTTTGTAACCAGTACTGCTAAAAAATAATTTAAAGTTATTTTTCAGTTTGGCAAACTTGCTCGGTGTTAATTTTTGATGGTCTTTGTTCCGGTGTCGCAGTTATCTTTACAGTTAAAGCCCGCTAAGATTTTCTCGTGAGCTGCACATTGTTTTTCGAGGTATACTCGACTGGATACGCGATGTAGTTTGTTATTTACTGCATAGATACATATATTTCTACCAACGTAGTCGCTCAGCTCGCTTAGATATCTTACGCGTCGCAGCGTGGTCGCCTCATCAACCTCCACTGCTTGCGTTTTTGGCCTGAAGCCGCTCACTTGTCCTGCGGCTGTCAACCCGAAATACCAGGAATCGCGGCGGAAAATCGTCGCGTGAGATTGCTCACGCGTTTCGTGCGTCGCCTATTCTCTGTAAAGCGAGCGCGCGGGTTTGCGCGGTGCCTATTGCAAGGTAAGCTGGCGGTCACGACCTGGCCTTACATTTCGTTTTACTGCAACCTGTTTCAATTCTAGAAATTTTTGCCTTCGCGGGCGTTGTCTCTGCTGTTGTTCGTGTGCAGTCAGTCGACTCATCAAAGTGTCAGAGCGGGACAACGAAGCACTTTCGTGCTTCTTTTTTCAGAAATGAGTCGACAAACAACATGCTTTCCGCCCCGTCCATCGCACTTTCCCTCCACCATAACAATCTTTACGATAACAATTGTTATGTCTCAAAGAACAGGCCAGTGTGCTCAGTTCCATTCCTATATCTTTACGTCAAAAACCCGATAAAGATTGAGCTGAAGACTAAGCTAGGACGCAAAGATCGTTCAGCACAGCATGGAGATTAACCTATGACAGAGGATGCTTTAGTTCTCTGACAAGGCGGTGACAAACAAGTTGCGAAAAAGAAAATAGAATAGCTCGCGTTAGCAGGCCAGTCTCTCCTTCAAATACCTACCTATCGACAGCCAGCTCACCTTTTTTGGCGACTGCCAGCTCTCAACCCAGTCTAAACACGTTGGATCCTGTTGTGATGCAAATTCCTCGCAACGTCCAGTTTGCTTTGAAGTTGTTGCGATTGCCTGATACCTAAATTGCGAAATGGATCGAAATGTTCTCTCAACGAACACTCCAGTCTATTGCTAATAATTTTTATTACGTGAAACTGACTGTGCGAATCAAGAGATAGCTTTGCTCTGTGTAACGTGAATAAAGTGCTATTGTCTCGTAGGTTCATAAATTATTTGTTGAGCATCAAGACACCACAAGGGTGACACTGCCGAATGTTAAGACTTTCTTCTGAACTTAAATTGGCGCTGATGTATCGTAGGAAATGTAACGAACTTTCGCATGTACCTGGTTCTTCTCTCAAGATTGTGAACTGGAGTTTTCCAATTCTTTGTATGCAGAGTGAGGAGATTTGGTAGGGAGCACAAGAGGCGCTCAGGAGTGAGGGAGACGTGTAGATGATGGTTTTTCGTTGCGTGCTGTTCATCAGAGTTTTCCGGAAAAGTCCGCAGCAGAGTTTGTTAATTACATGAACCACGGCTAGCGAAAAATCTTCTTGACATGTCTCTCTCTTTCTCTCTTCGCCGGTGTTCTGCTGTTAGATTGATGGTGCTGTTCTATCATCAAATCCATCGCAGTCACTTGAGTGAAGAGCGAAATTGTGTCAGCAGTGTGTTGGTGATTAGGTGGATAGGGCGCTATTTGGTTAAACGGCACTGTGTAAAAATACACTGTGTAGTTTGCGTTTCCTACACTTGGACATCCTGACAGTGAAAGCAAATTTGCACTAAAATAAAAAAATCCTTTTCTGTGAACGTCTCAGTACATGCAGAAGTTGTAAAAATGAAATGATTTTTTTTCTCGGAAGAATAAAAAAAATCATAACGATGTGTTCAAATGTACTTCCAGAGTTAAAACCCTAGGCGTTTAATTTCGATTAAATGAAACTGTCGTGAGAAGACGCAGTTCATGTCGATATAGTAGATGTCACTTAAAACGCAATTTTGCGGTTTGTTTCATCGTCGGTCAGAAAATCAGACTGTAACATTTTTCCTTCACGAGTTAATATCGTTATCATGTCACGTCCCGTTCCGCAGATACGTCTGTTTTGGTGCTCGGCTGCTGATGTTTTCTGCAAAACGAATGAAATTAATGTCGATTAAAATTTTAACCGCGCACTTGATTAGTTTGTCTGGTTGCTCGCGTGCTGAAACTGCTACTTGTCGTGTCTCCTCCTCAGACATCACCCAACTATTTCGTCACAAACCATCCGTGATCGTATTTTTTGTTGTCTACGTTATAGGCCTTCTTATTCACGACGCTCTTTCACCTAAAACGTTAAAAAAAAGCAGTTGTCAGACCAACGCAAAGTGTCCGACCGCGCTGTTTCCCGCGTTCTTGGAATTGACCGAGCAGGAGATAATTCAAAGTGAAGCTGGACAAGCCAAACTCGCTCATGTTCGCTTCGAGAGAAAAGATGGTTTCAAGGTTTCACGCTCTTCTTGAAACGAGATTTCGCTGATGAGCACTCACACTCGCGCGCCGTCGGACGAAATTGACCACAGTTTTCTTCGAAAGTCGCGACCTCTGTGTTCAGCGGTTTCCAGACTTGTTTTGAAGACAACCACCGCGTCGCTTTTCAGCGGCCCGGGAATGATTGTTGAACATACGATAACTACGTCAGAGTAATCTTTGAAAACGTTTGGCATTTTTCTTCGCTACGTTGGATCGTTTGGTCTTCCTTCCTCGCTGGAACTCGATACCTGGTTAGGTCCTTCTATTCCTTTGCTGCTGAACTCCCGAGATGAAATATCCTCTGCGCTCAGCAGCGGGTTGCGTAACTGCGTCTGTTTGAAACGGCTTCCAAAAATCGATGGTGAAAAGCAGGCGTGAAAAATAGACGGGATCCAATGTCCGGCATAATCAGTAAATCCTTATCACACTGCAACGAATAATAATGGATTTCTAGCTATAGATAAGAAGATACAGACTTCAAATTTTGCCATAACATTTAAGATTTTAAGGAAATCTTTGATATTGGTTTTTGCTTCAGGGCTTCTCAAGTTCTGATCATGGTAAATTAGTTTTTTGAAACTGTGTGGCGCTTCAGCGTGTTGGCCGGTTTAAGAATTGGCGTGGCTAACTGCTGGTGCTGTGGCAGATAGGTGATCAGAAGTACCGGCTGTGACCAGGTAAAGTTTGTTCTGTTGGCTATCCTGTTCGCTTTTCACGACGCTCTATCGTATCTGACAAGCTGCACGAAATGTGACACTATGAAATGCAGTAGAAAAGTTAACAGGCATTTTTTGTACCCTGCCAATCATTCCGAAAACTGTCGCTTCAGAGCATTTCAACTCTTATGTGGAATTCGGTCTAGTGCAGCGGTGAGGAACGACCACATTGATCCGGTTAGCAAGAACCTCTTTCATGTCGTTATTTTATTGACGTACCTACCGACAAGGCTATGCTCGCTTGCACGATTATAAAGCTTGGCAGGCCGGAGCGAAAGATTTTCCGCGAAGTTTGCGACGCGAGCTAGACGGCGAAACTATTTTCGGACCAAAAAAACGTCAAACATAAACAAACAGGCGCAGTCAGCAACAACGCTCAACCAAGGTCAGCCTTCTTAATGCCAATGTTAGTTATGTTTCGGATGCTACCTTGTGCACTTGCGTTTGCAATTATACTTACTAGGTTGATAAGTTCCAAGTGCCTCAGGCTTGGCGTTGTTTGAGTCGAAGGAGGGTTATGGAAATGCTGCAGTAGAGCTGTTAGTTAATGAATTGGTCAGTTCTTCAGATTTTTTTGTTGTTTGTGTTGCGTGTGTGCAATGTTTTGAGTCACAGAAAGACATGATAGTGCGGTGTAAGCCTTGGCCTTGATTTTCATAGTCATGGGCTTTTTCTTTATTAAATTTACGCCTTCTGTCAAAAGTAAGAGTGCGGAAAGACCTTTCTTACGATTTCTTTTACCTTCTGACCTACTATCTTAGCTACTGCGACGCCACTACAACCACAGTAGTCGTTTCGATGTTTTGAATCATTTTATACAGCCGTCCGTTGGACAACACAGCATTTCTAGTTTGTGATAGAATACTATCGTAAGAATTTCAGCAAAGCACTTTAATGCTTGTGCAGTAGGTTGAGACGGTCTCTTGCAAATATGTATTTAATTTTTTTTTTAATTTTTTTTTTCTAGCTCCCGTTTTCAAAGGTCGTCCTCGCAAGAAACTGAAGAAGGTCACTCTTCCCGGATCGAAAGTCGCGCAAAAGAAGTCTGGAAACGCATGTGGCAGAGTTCGATGTGTTGAAAGCCCCGTGGACTTTGCGAAGGTTAGTCACGTAACTGTAAACTTTTACCGAGCACGTGTCGTCAGAAACGAAAAAACATTCAAAATCACGTCACGTAAATATATAACACAATATATCAAATGTTTCTTCCTTCAGGGTTTCTGGAAACAGTTTTAAGTCAATATGGAATATTCAATTGCTGTTTGCTTGCTAAATGTGATTGAATCAATCGACGAATTTGACAGTCAGAGCATGATGTTTGTGCAGTGCTTCAGCAAGCGGATGTTGCAGTACGTTTTGCCCGTGATATGGTCAGCTGATGCGAATTAAATATCCCTCAGCGGATATGGATCATTTTCAAAGCGATTCAACTGTCGCATGCAAATTAATGCTTTCAAGCTAAACGGCAAACTTAGTATCTAGTACCCAGTCACAGTCACCTTGAGACAGTGATGTCCAACCCAAATGGCTTACTGAGCCAAAAATTATGTCACGATCTTAACCAGGGCCGCACATTGTATGGCATATCAATGGGGGCCGCATAATGAATGATATACTTTGATCTAAGCAAACTAAGTTTAGCTCAACCTGATGTAAAGGATCGTATCCTAACTGCAGTCGTAACATACGTGATAAAGTGGAACTGAAGACCACCTGCATCAAAAATGTCAAATTCAAGATTATCAAAATAAGGACAGGTTGTCAGAATATAGGATATATTTGCTACAGCGAAAACCTAAACTGGGCCACACAAAACCTTCGACTGGGCCGCGGGTTGGACATAGCTGCCTTAAGAGTGTAGGGACTGAGGTTGTAGGTTATTGCAGAGGTCCCTACCAGTTGAGGGGTCAACCTAGTTGTTGCAGGAGCACAGGTCGGTCTCCCAACTAAGCAACCTGACGTCTTGAAGTT
>JGI24158J21664_10001596_pt1 | contig 25954 bp, 19 predicted proteins | sample Ectturendosymbi3_FD_21664 | JGI IMG/M metagenome (IMG submission 21664) | reverse complement strand
ACTAATTTGTTTTACTTTCTTGGTTGGTAGTTTGTGGATTTTCACCTGTATAAGAGCTTACTTGTAACATGTTCATTTGGCCATCTAAGGAAAAATACAGCGACACATGTACGTTCAACAGAGCTGAAGTTTAACAGCGTTCGACCGTAAAAAGTTGTTTCAATGAAGTCATTTGAGAGAGTATGCCCGAGCGAGTTTATCAACCGCGTTGCGCAATATGTGCACATGCTCACCGGTAGAATGCATACATTTTTCAATTTTACTTGTTTACTGATATCGTTTGCAAGGTATCTGCTTTAAAATCGATTATTTATCAGCCTTCTCTAATAATTTTAATTGTTTTTTTTTAGATGAGTACTTTTTTCTAAAAAATTGAAAGACTAACTTCTGCTTGATCGTATTTTGCAAAAGTGAGAGATGAACGTGCATTTACATCGATTTGAAACAAGCTTCCGCATTCCTGGAAAGTTCAAGTAGGGTATATGAATTCATCTGAAAAGAATTATCACTATAAGTAACTAATACAGCTGAAGGTCGGAGTTGGAGTCGGAGTCGGATAATCGAAATTTCCAGGAGTCGGAGTCGCAGTCGGATGACGGGACTTCCTACTCCACAGCCCTGCTTAGTTGTTGACCTCAACTATTTTTCTTTTTCTCACCCGAACCCTAACCCGACACACTTACTTAAACACGAATCCCTAAGGTTTAATAATAATTTTTGTGAGTGCATTTGATATGTAGAATGTTACTCTGTGCATGCGTGCATGGAATGAAGTAAGAAAATTCCTTTGACACCGGGCATGAATTTTAATACCGAAAGAAGCTAGTCAAGCCATATGAAGGAAAATACAATATAAATTTTGAATTTTTTATAGGGAAGCACTTCTTTATTTTCCTGTGTCCTTTATTTTTTCCCTACAATTAGTGTTTCTGTGGTCCATGGGTGACTGTGTTGCTTCTTCATGATCATGGCCTGTTTTGATAAAAACTGCATTTTGCTTCTGCCATGTGCCACTGACAAGGCTGCAGCCTTATTTTGCCAGGCGCAAACAAAGATCTAAGGATTTGAAGTAATTGTCTCTGGTTAGGTTGTGGCCATTCTTAAATTAAGGCATAAGTTTCATCACTATATCAGTTGGCACGCTCACATCACCCTTTTTGCTCTCATCTTTTTGTACATAAGCGAAACCATTGATTAAATATTTAGTTTCAAAATCAATGGCCATCTACAATTTTATCGCAAATTTTTCCGGTTTGTTAGCCATGCATTATAAAACTTGCACCATGCCTTACATGGGAGTAGCTACTCACCAACGGTAACACAGTCTCAGTGGTTGAAAATCATCTTTACTGAAAGAATGCAAGTTCTTATTCATGTGGAATATTCTGGTATGATAAGTATTGTAACTAAAGATTTTGTATGTGTTTTTCATAAAGGGCATAAACATTGGTTCATTAATATAAAAGTTTGATCAGTTTTTGATGCTGTTTAAGCATATATACAGATCTGACTGTCTGGTGTTCTCAGTTGTGTTTTGTAATAAACAGTGAACACTTAACACTAGTTTTTTCCAATATGTGTTGGAAGCAGCCGGCACATACTCAGTACTGTTGCATAAATGCAAAATGACTATGTAAATGCAATGATGAAGGTGCATGTGAATCTTCTCATTTTAGGAAATTTGTGTGTGTGTGCAAGCATGTTAATGTGCTTGCATTTATATGTTGTGGTGTTGTTAAGATTTGCCTATCAATCATTCTATTTTTTTTTTTTTATAAATCTTACCGTATATATTGTCCACTGTAATTTGTCTCGTAGGCAGGAACCTAGTAGCCTTGGTGAAATGCCATATGCAATGCACCAAAGGATTCAACTTATTGGAAAGGAGCTCATTTTCTTACATTTGTTTACAGTGCTTACGTTAAGACTCAGTAAAATGTTGTGAGATGCTGTTTAGTAGTTGAATCTCATGAAGATGGCTGAAGATGACCTGAGTAGTGTTCGTGTTGCAGTAAGGTAATTTTTAATGTTTAGCAATTGCTTTTGAATCAGTTTCATTGCTTTCATTGATAATAATTTTTGCAATGTGAAATTTTGCAGAATTCGTCCCCAACTTGCAAGAGAGAAAATTGAAGGATGTCGAATTTGTACATATGTCACCCCAGGCGAGCCACAGGTTTGTTGTGTTTCCATTTAACACCTTTGGTACTGGCTTGGTTTTACTTTTAAGACCAGCGTGAGCCACTTTTTTACCATCACTTTGCAACTCATAACTTGCCAGATGGTCGAGCTAGAGAGCTGTTCAAACCCTCAAAAGATGTGGCATGTAAAGATCGACCGATATGGCGTTTTTTGGGCTAATGCTGATACTGATATACTGGCCATTCATGAACTGATAGCCAATACCGATAAACTGATATTTTCAAAATTTTTAAATGTTGTTTTCTGCTTCATTAAAAAAATATAATATATTCTTTGCTTACCTTTTTTTCAAAACCTTCAAAAATCAAGATTTGTGCATTAAAATTTTCAAATTGTAGCAATTTCAATATTTTGCTATGATTCTTAATTAATCGAATTAATGATGATAGTTTTGTTTTGGCTGCGACGGCTGACATATCCTCCATGGTTCATCTTGTCTGCTTGTTTATGAAAACGCACCTGGTAATGCTGCTGCAGGATAACATTCTTGACTTGCTTTGTTGTACCTTCTTGAGCAAGTTGTCTGGATGCGTGAGGATGAGGAATATAACAGAGTTTTGCCAACACCTACTGAGTTTTGGCCGATACCGATATATCAGCAAAACCCAAATATTGGTCTCGGCTAGGCCGATATATCGGTCTATCTCTGGTGGCAAGTATTCTATTGCATTGAAAAAAATCGGTAAGTTTTGGGTCGTTGTTGTTGACATCGTAAGTAGGGTAGGTTTTAGGTCATTTTGGCTCAGGTTGCTTGGCCCTGGGCACCAACCGCTAGATGTAATTTTTTGACTCAGTTTCAACTGGAACTACCCTACTAGGCTGTAATCTGAGTCTTTTTAGCCTTTGATTGCAATAAAAAATTGGTAATTATTTAATTAATAAAGCAGGGGATTAATTAATTAACTTGTTGTTTTTAGGCCATAACCTTTGAACCACAAACATTAGAAAGCCATACCCTAGTTTCTAATGAAAACATGAGTCAAAAATTTCCATCTAGTGGTTGGTGCACAGGGCCAGATAGCCTGAGTGAAAATGGCCGAAAACCTACTGAACTCATGATGTCATCCACAAAAATTTGGAAAGCCAAAACTTCCTATTTTTTTCAATGCAATCTAGAAGACTTGCTGCATCTTTTGTGGGTTTGGACAGCTTTCTAGCTCAATTGCCTGGTGAGCTTTGGAGTTGCAAAGCAGTGTGAAAATATTGGCTCAGTGTGTGATTTTGAAGTGTGAATATATCGTACACTGGTGTCGAAGATGTTGATGCAATGCTTGAGTTGGGTTTTTCATGAAAGCATTTCCAACAACTTTAAATAAAAAAATGCTCAGATAGTCTTCATTATTAATTTGCAGGTCACATTGCAAGATAAGGCATTTACATATGATAATGTGTTTGACACTCCTACTGAACAATGTGCTATCTATGACAAGTGCATAAAATCATTAGTTGATGGATGCTTTGAAGGATACAATGCCACAGTGCTCGCCTATGGACAGGTAAAGTGTGTTCTGGTCATCATTACTCTATGCAAGTGATAATCAAGTTTCTGAATTTTAATTTGAGAAGCAACTTGTAATTTTTGGGGTATCTTACACCTTAGCTGCCGGTTGGTTTCACCCTAAAATCCAGCTTTTTGCACATGTGTTTGCAGGGGCATAACTCTGTCACCAAAAGCACTAGAGCAGTGGTTCCCAACCGGGGTGCCGCGGTACCCTGGGGTGCCATTTGCAATACCCAGGGGTGCTGCGAGCTAATACGTTTTTTATTATATCATTGAAAAGATATTTTCAAAATATCGCCAAAACTCAATCCAAATTGCTATGGGTTCGCCACTAGGTGCTGGAAATTATATTTGTGTTTTGTAGGGTGCCGCAAGCCTAAAAAGGTTGGGAACCACTGCATTAGAGAGTCGTTCAAACGCTCAAAACACTCTGCAAGTCTTCGAGTCTGTAATGAAAAAAAATTTTTTGGTTTTGGATTTTTTGTGAGTAGCATCATAAGTGGAGTAGTTTTTGGCCTTTTTGGCTCAATTCATCTTGCCCTAGGCCAGTGGTGGTAAACCTATGGCACGTGTGCCAAAGGTGGCACTGCAAGCCGTCTCTGTTGGCACACGCACTGTCACTTCAGTGCAGAGTTTGTTACCAGAAAGGTAGAGGAACGTGTGTCCAAGTTATTCCCAAGGTCAGGACAGTCCCTGAGAAGACACTACTAGAGCGCGGAGGACTAGTTACTCTCCCAATGCTCAATCAGGAAAACCCAATTACCCAGCATGTAACTTCAGAAATTATCCCGTTTGGTAACATTACATTACTGCTAGCTAAACTGTGCACAACATTTTCGCATTATCACATCACAATAAACGACAAGATGAAGTTCACAAACAGTAGCATTGGAGGGAATATTAACATTTGAGTTCTTTGTTTCTGATGAGTGAAACTGTAAAGTAGACAGGTAAGAATTTATCGCTTTAGATCTGCTGATTAAACAAAACTATCGTAAAATATATGTGATTATTATGCGTACAATCTCCAGTTTGCTACAGACTGTCCAGCATGTACACAGTGAGCACAATTTTCCAGCATATAATTATAACTGTAGAATTCCTTGTCACAGGATGCGGTGGTGGCATCTAACTTGGTGACTTGAGAGGGGATTAGGCAAATTTTTGAGAATCATGCAGTAGACTGTTGATTCAGGGAATATCTCTTTTAAGTATTAGCAATTTTTGCGTAAGGATAGCTTTAAACTGGGTGCTTCATTTTTTTTAATTTTGTATTTTTGTAGATTCTAAATTTCGAACATCAAAAAATGAGTGTAGCAAAAAAAGCAAAAAAAGATAGCGGAAGATCATTCCAAGAAGCCTTGACAGAATCATTTGGAGTAATTGAGCGCAATGGGAAAGCATTTTGTATTATATGTACTGAAAGTGTTGTGTGCCGCACATCAAGTGTCAGACGACACTTTAACACCAACCACAAGAGTGTTGCCAAACTTGGTGAAACTGAGAAAAAAGAGTTTCTGCAAGTGCAATTGAGGAAATATCATTCCCACTCTGTTAGTTTTTGCGACTATCTTTCTAGAACAAATTATGTGATAAATGCCATTTCAAATTTCGCTGTGTCTAGCAAAACATGGTAAGCCCCTCTCTGATGGGGATATTATCAAAACAGTGGTGTTGTCTGGAAGTAATTCCCTTTTTCATGATTTATCAAACAAGGATAAAATCAACAAATTTCTGAGATGCCACTCAGCAGAAATACTGTGAAAGATTGAGTCCAGTGTATGGCAAGTGATGTTAGTGTGCAGCTCACTACTGACTTACAAAAGACAGCCTGTTACTCCATGTGCTTGGATGAAAGCACTGATACAAATCATCATGCAAGCAAAAGATTTTTTGCATGCAAGCAAAAGATTAGCAAAAGATTCTTACAATTTTGCAAAATGGAGACAACCCTGCGTTTTCTTACTTTTCCAGATCAAGCCAAATTTCAAGAACTTGATCTTTCCTGCTTATATTGGTTAGATTTAGAAAATCTAGAAATGGAGCTCTTGGAATTTCAAGAAAACACTATGTGGAAAAACAAATTCTACGACCTGCGTGAAATACTTTGTAAATTGAAGGGATGACAAATGACAGCACACTTAGTTCTTAAAATGAAATTCTTAAAATTTGGAATTCTCTGCCAAATCATTTTAAGTCAATGAAAGCACTCGGGATTGCTTTCCTTCCTTTGTTTGGATCATCATATACTTGTGAGCAGCTGTTTTCAGCTATGAATTATATCATATCTGACATCAGAAACAGGCTAACAGATGACCTGAGTGCTGCATGTGTTGCTCTCAAACATACAAAATATGAACCAAGGTTAGACAAATTGTCAGCAAGCATGCAACAGCAAAAATCACATTCATTGTTCAAATGCATGCCAAATTGAAACTCTTACCTTTCAATAAAAATTTGTTTGTGTCATTGGAAGCTTTGTTATTGTGCATTTCTTTTAAGACAAAAGATGTTAATGCATGAATTGCTTTTTCTAACCCAAAACCTCAGTTGGCCCATTCATGTTGAATTGCTGTGTTGGCACTTTGGAATACATAAATGAGTTTAGGGTGGCCGGTTTATGAAAGGTTCGCCACCACTGCACTAGGCCCCAAACGCTAGATGGTAGTATTTTGCTAAAGTTTTTATTGGAAACTAGGCTAAAATCCGAGTCTTTTGATACTTTATTTTGGGATTAACACTTTGATGTTCGGTAGGATTCGGAGATTTTTGCTACAAAACAACTGGATCGCACGTGGCTTTGCACGTGTGTAACTCGGGCCCTGAAAGTGGTAGAGAGCTGTTCAAAGGATCAAAAGACGCGGCAAATCGTCTAGTTTGCACTCGAAAAAAATTTTTTGGTTGGGGGTTGCGGATTTTTTGTGAGTGATGTCATAAGTGCAGGATATGTAGGCCACCTTGGCCCACTTCACCTGGCCCTGGGCCTAAACGTTAGATGGTAGTATTTCGCTGAAGTTTTTATTGGAAACTAGGCTACAATCTGAGTCTTTTGATATTTTGGATGACTTGCTGGGGTTTTGGGATCAAAAGTTATGATCTAAAGTAATTAGAATATTTTGACTAATTATATCATTAATTAATTTGTTTATTTTAGATCATAACTTTTGAACCAGAAATGCTAGAAAGTTGATCAAAGGCTCAAAAGCATCGGACTCGAGCCTAGTTTCAAATGAGAACTTTTCATTGGAGACTCGAAAACTTGCCAAGTCTTTTGATAGTTTGAACAGCTCTCTAGAGGCTGAGGAGCTATGCCGTTGCCAAGACACATGAAATATACTTGATTTTAGGCTGATTTCCAAGTACGATATATTTGTACGCCAGCAGTGAACATGTGAAATACCTTCAGAAAATAACACTAATGTGTAAAAGCTACAAAGCTGTGTGTATTCAAAACATGCAGAAGTTCTATGATGGTGTGTTTCACATGCAGGCCTCACAAGCTCATTCTTGACATAGAACATGTAAATCTTTTAACCCATGTGTATTTCTGTGTTCACATATTTGTGTATACATGATTATGCTATATGAGTTTGTTTTACCAAACAGGTTTAATTGTCTCTTTTTTGTCTGTAAATAATCCATGTACATTTTATTGCATTAAATGTTTGAACCAGATCTGTTTGCAACTAATGATTGCATTTGTAATTTTTCCATTTTTCTCTGTTTTGTATGTCTGTTTGACAGTATTGTTGGACCAGTTGGTGTCACTTAAATTTTTGGGCTGTGTGATGTGTCAATTACCTAGCCATATACCCTGTTGACAAGCAGTTTAAAATTAAATGTTTTTTTTCCCTCTTCTCAAGTTAGTACTGTTGTGTTTCAGACTGGTTCTGGTAAAACATACACTATGGGTACTGGATTTGATGTGACGACATCACCTGAAGAGCTTGGAGTAATACCTAGAGCTATGGATCATCTTTTTGCCGAAATTACAAGAAGGTATGCTGAAAGCCTAGATTGGGTTTGTCTGGTAGATTTGTGCTTGTTGAATGAAATTCTACATTACTGTATTTTAGAGACTATTTATCTTGAGTGAATTAGTGATACCAGAATATCTAATTACATTGACAGAAAATGAAGTATTGTGGAATTTGTCATAGCTCAGAACTAGAGATTGACCGATATGGCTTTTTTGGGGCTGATACCGATATATCGGCCATTCATGGACCGATAGCCAATACCGATAACCAATATTTCCAAAATTTTTAAATCTTGTTTTCTGCTTCATCATAAAAAATAAAATGTATTCTATGTCTTACCTTTTCTTCAGAAACTTAAAATATTGGGATTTATGGGCTAAAATTTTTCAAATTTCCATATTTTTATGATTTTAATTAATCTGATCAATAATGATGCTTTTGTTTCAGCTGTGACGGCTGACGCATGCTCCATACTTCATCTTGTCTGCTTGTTTATGAAAATGCACCTGCTAGGGTTGCGGCAAGATAGCTGACTTGGTTCATTGTGCTTTCTTGCACAAGTTGTCTGCATGTGTGAGGAATATGACAGTGCTTTATCAACACCCACTGAGGCCGATTTTATTGGCCATTTTGACTGATACAGATATATTGGTAAAACCCAAATATCAGTCCATCTCTGCTCAGAACTTCCAAATTAACATTTAAAACTTGACAAGGTGGTGGTGCATCATAGAAGTGACCTTATGTGTATGTTATTGTAGAAAACAATCTGCCTTGAATAGTGGATACCCTCCCCCAGAGTTCCAAGTTAGTGCTCAGTTTGTGGAACTGTACAATGAAGAAATTATTGATTTATTTGACACTACCAGAAGTGCTAACAAGGTAACTTGTGATTTTTTATATACTGTATTTATCAAATGCAATTTCTGCAAAAATTACTTCTGTAGTGTTTGGTCCATGTAGTTGTTTCAAACATTAACTGCAGTTGTCTGCTTTGATTAAACTTGCATTTCAATAAATGTTGTTTAAAGTGAGTGGTCGCAAAAAAGGACCCAGAATGTCGAAATGATTTCTGTAAATTGAATACAGGTTACAACCACAATAGCATGTCCCATCGTTGCACCAACTTTTTATGATGGTGTCTTAAATTCTGTCAAATTAAAAAATGATCAACTAGCAGTTTGTAAAAAAGTGCCAGCCTCTTCACAAAGTGCACTTAATTGACATATAAATCACTAACTTATTTTAACCAAGTTAAAGAAATATTTGTTGCTTTTTGTATTCAGTGGAATAACAAATATTGACAAATGTTATGTAGGTGATATATTCACCAAATGTAGATGGCAACAGAATTTTGCAGTCAGTGCAAATTTAAATACGTTGGACTACACTGTGGAATGGTCTATACAGCATTTATTTGACTGTAAGCCATGGCTTATAATGTTTTTTTTTCATCATTTCGTACAGCTTACAATCAAGAGAGGTGTACATTTTTTTACCTTATCAAAAGGGGTAGATGTCTTTCATTGGCTACATTTTGTCGACCAAATTCTCTTTTTGCCCTCTATTCTATGTAGCATCATGCGCACACTGTCTCAGGAGTGATTGTGATGAACAGAAGGCAGTTGTAGTGGTGTAAGCATCATTATCAGGCTTACTAATTAAATGTGAAACGTCCTAGCATGTGAAAGCATCTCAGACTGAGGTAACCTATGTTCAAGTGCTGCTTACAATCAAGGGTGGCTTACATTAATTTTTTGACACCATTTCGTGCGGCTTACAATCAAGGTCAGCTAACATTTGAATAAATATCAGTAGTTGATGTGATTTGGACTAGAAGCAGTGTATTGTTTAAAATTTAATCTAATGTTTATTGAAGTGTTTGCATGATTGCAAATCAGATTCTATAGTGAAAATTACAAAGATTTTGTACGAGCAAGGTTTCTTGTAAGGTTGGTTTGTTGTGAACCTTTTATTAATGAAGCTCAGGACTCTTTTCAAACCCTGTAATCAATAACCAGACTCAAAAAAATGTATAGTATCAGATTTACTGCTACAGCCTTGTGTCAAGCACTGAAATGGAATTCAGATCAGATTCATTGTAAGAAACAACGACCTCTTACATGTTTAAATTTTGCATTTGAATGTATTGTCAGTGCCCTTGTTTTGCCACCCCAGTAGTTTTAGTTTATCTAATGACCCATGAACCCCAATTTGAAAACATTTCTGTTAGAATTCATGATATACAATCTGCTGAACCGTCATTTTAGTGTGATACAGGATTTCTGTCAAGTTTTGTGGCATTTAAAGTAGGTATCGGTAAGTTGATCACACTGAAAGTATATCACTGTAGTAATTTAACCTGTGGACATAATGGTTTTGTCTTGGAAGCAATATTATTTGTTTCTAAAAGCAAGGTTTGGCATCCAGTTGTGAAACCATGACTATAGTCAACTTATGGTACCTGGAAAAAAACTGACAGCATTGCAGTGTTTACTTGTTGCTCTGTATTTTATGGTGGTGTAGAATTTTTGCTTTCTAATATAACTCACTTCTTACTATATTTCCATCTTTAGCTCAGACCCATGTTCCATATTGTAAGTTAAAAGAACACAAGAATACTAAAATATTTACACGCACCACAGCACAGGGTAGGTGTTGGTATGTGCTGGCAATAATGAAGGGGACTGACACTGAAACAGTGCACTAGCAACCATTGCATTTAGTCATTGTCATACAGAAGTATTGCGTAATGGGAGTAAAATGTTGGATAGTAAAAAGTATTCAGACAATTAAGGTGAATGGATAAAAAAGTTAAAAGTTAGGTGTGGATGCACATGTTGAACAAAAGTATTCAATTTCTTCCTATTCAAAACATCATATGTCTTGAGGAAATGTGAACTTGGTGTTGGCGAACACTTACATACCTGGTGATTGTCAATGCAAAATTCAATAGACGATGTTATAAGCAATGTGGATACAATTATGGAACAAATATTAGACTGCATTTGTTCCACAGTTGGCATGCAAAAGGCATGAAACAGACTATCTTTAAGTAACTTTAGGTTGGGCATGAAACAAATTATTTTCAACTGGAGTTTTGTTGCTATAGTGATTTTTTATCTCAGAGGGCATTTTTGACAGTTGATTTGGTGACCAGTCTTAGGCCTTGTTTTTTGCCATGTTTCTGTAAACCTTAACAACAGAAGTGATTTTTTTCAATTTTTAATTTCAGATTTTTTTGTATGGCAATTTAGCACCAGCTGCTTAATTTTAGATTTAGCACAATTACTACAAAAATGGTTCAGCTTCACTCACAAAAAGAAATAAGTTTTTTTTTGGACCTATGAAAAATGTTGTGAGAAATGTTTTCTCTAATTTTTGTCTAGGGCAAATCAAATATTCGAATTCATGAAGATGCAAATGGAAATATTTACACGGTCGGAGTTACAACTCAACCTGTGGCTACTGCAGAGGAGGTATGATGTAATATCGAAAAAAAAAACTGCTGATTTTTAAGCTAGTGCATTGTTTGCTATTGGTCAAGTTACCTGCCATGCAGCGACAGTACACAACGCCCCGATTATGCACTGCTGCATGCATCATAACGGCTGTGTTTATCACATGTCTTAGAACAGCCACGTCCAACCGAAATGCCTCACTGTGCCAAAAATTCTGTCAATATCTTTGTGAAAGCCACACACTGAATGACGTACTTTCATTTTAGCAAGCCAAAGTTTAGTTTAATGTTATTTGAAAGCCTTCGAATGTTAACTGAAATGATAACAACTGTATGCTAGGCTGCTCTTAATCACTCACAAACTGTAATGCCATAGGAAGTTTAGTGAGAGTGGAACGAGGGTTTAGTGAAAAATTAGTTTAGCGCAGAGGAACACATGAATAGAAATTAGAAAACTAAAAACCAGTTTTTGCAGAAATCAGAAAACTAGAAATCAGTTTTGTGAGGTGCCAGTGGAGACGTGGAAATCTACCAGTGCGTAGTACATGATAGCCACTCAAGTAGTCACGAAAGACCATTGCATCGAAAATGTCGAATTTAAGGCAATGAAAACAAAGACAGGCTGTCATTGTACTGTACATACACAACAATGAAAAATTTACTGGGTCGCATGTGGGCCGCGGGTTGGACATAGATTTTTTAAAAGTTCCCTAGTCGCGCTGTGTTTTGGGGTCGACAACCTGTTGTGCACTGAAGGCCGGTTAACGGGAGGCATTATTTCCTTCGAGGCGAAGCAGATAAATACATCAAAAAGGAAGTAACGAGTTTTAATTGCATATGAATTTCGGTTACAAGTTTCCCGATGGTTACGTCATGAAGAACTGCAACCTATTTATGCTTGCCACGTGCTCCTCAAGTTATTTATTTAAAAACTTCAAAACATTTACGATTTTTTTGTTTTGGACAATAAAGTATATCTGTGCGGACCGATGGTTGCCGACCCCACAATCGTGCGTCGCAGTTATTCTGACGCGCATGCTGTGTCGCAGTCGAAGGCTCCAGACATCAGTGGACGTACGCATACCAGAGGCAGCCATGGATCCGGAGTGCCGGAGTCGACTCCGGCGGGATACTGCGTTTTTCTTGCGGATCCGGACCCGAAGTTAAAAATTTGTGAAAAACCGGACCCGGATCCGGAGTCACTTTTCAATTTCGGCGGTAGCAGGAGTCTGTGTGGTCATTTCTTAAGTGAAAACATGGGCAAATTTCTGTTGGATCGATGATTGTAGCCGGAGTCTGAACAAGAGTCGGATTCTCAAATTGAAAATTTCCGGACCCGGATTCAAAAATTTTGGTACAGGAGCGGAGCGGAGTCGGCGTCGAAAAAGTGACTCCTGCCACCTCTGACGCATACACGCCATGGCGTCGGAGAACAAGAAACGCTTTTATTGCTATAGATATGCCAAGGCTGCATCGCCGACACAGTGGTTTTGTTTTCTTGAAAATGCTCTCCTTTAATAATACATGAACCCTCGCTTGCTAACTCGTTCGACGTTACGTATTTTACCTTCACCCGTTATCCACATAAAAAGTACGCTCGAGTGCTTGAAACTACCGGTACGAGACATAGCATTTATTGCGTAATGTAGTTTGCATTTGTTCATTTTTTCTTAGCGTTCACTTCCCCTCTGTATCGTGGGTTGTTCATACCGTAAGCGTCCGCCGCATCCGACAGCCTTCACAATGCAATTTATCAGCATGAGACTTTGTTCTCTGAATGAGCGTTTAGAACACATTGTACGTATGACGTATTGACAACTTGTCTGCAGAATTCATTCCTATAAGCTGTGTGAGGTGAAACACAACGAACGAACCAACATATTACATATACATTGTACAAATTGCATCAATGCTGTCACATGCAGTAAGAACTTGTAGGCAGGAAGCTGATTAATAAACACGAAACAGTCTCAGATGTCTACATTAGAAATGCTCGTAGTTTTCAAACTGGTGTATTGGTTAAGTGCTCGTGACTTCGTAAAACCATGACTGCTTTGCTATTTTAGTTCAAGTGCACTGCTGTGCAAATATGTGCGTGTTTACCTGAAAGAACCGCGAGTGTTATTCTCATGCTTCATTAAACGATTGCCGTTTGTTTTCTTGATTGGTACGATGTATTAGAGTTTAATTGACCAATGCAGCGTTGTTTCGCGTGAAGTTTGTCATTGTGACGCGCATTCCGTTTTTGTTCTGAGTATATCACTAAGGCATCCTGGGAGGCCTTGGTATCAGCCGCTATTACAACGCAGATCAGTTGACTGACGTATGCGTGAAATACTGTGATGAAGTTGTACTCTGCTATGACCATGGATATTTTGCTGTATTTCAGGTTTTATGCGCAGAATTGAAACTTTTATACAACTTTTCTAGTTTGATAATGCTCATACAAATCATGGAACTTACTACAAAATGCACATGAACAAACGTTTTTTTTGGATTAAATTAGGCATGGAAAAACCACTGGCCATTAGCATCTTTAATGCCACCCCTAAATTGGGCCACTTCGTATTAATAAAGCCAATTTATTTTTTGTATTTCTTGTAACATCAACATTTTACACAAACAATCCATCTGCTTAGCGACGGATCCAGCTAATAACGTTAGGAGGGGGCGATTTCAGTGATATTTGGTAGGTACCGGTAAGTCTCATAACGGCTCAACGGCTGTAAGAGAGATTAAGCATTCTTTACAACACTGCTGTTACAAAACAGTGGACGACAGAATCGCCTTCGCGAACAATGAGACATTTCGAACATGACGAAAGACATAATCAGAATTGGTTTTGAGTGACATATTGTTTTCCGAATTGTACAAAATTATGGTGAAATAAAGTTCTTTTGTAGGTTTTAGAGGGGGCGATCGCGCTCCCCCTGGATCCGCCAGCTGCATCTGCTCCCGATCCGGTCACTGTCACAATTTAGAATCCACTGCGATCCACCAAGTCAGAAAGTTCGCCCAACCCTGTGTTAAATCTTTTTTGTTTTGTCTTGTGCGCAAATGTACAAGTATTGCTTTTCGATCTTTCCATTTTACAAATAATTTTATGCAGACCTTGAAATGCTTGCATTCCGGAGCGCTGAACAGAACCACAGCAGCCACTCAAATGAATTCGCAAAGTTCGCGATCTCATGCTATATTTTCCATTCACATGAAACAGACCAGGGTATGCAAAACCAAAACTTCCAATACGGATAAGGTAAAAGTTTTTGCGATTGCTTTTATCGTTATAGGCTCTGCCTATAAATTGCATTTTCACCCAGGAAAATGCATCGACGTATGATTCAGAAAGCACAGCAGGAAGCGAACCGGTATCGGAAAGGTGATTGTGATGATACTTGATAACTGTATAATCAATGTAGTTAATTTGTTTTGCTGGTCGGTGATTTTTTGTTGCCACCATGATTACTCCCTAATTGTTGACTTTGATCGGTTGTCCATGTGAACGCATGGTTGCTTTTTCGGAGCGATTGGTGCAAATGAACACGGTCTGTAAAAAAGATTAAAATATTAAAACCTTCATTCGATACCCAACAACTTCGTGGTTCCGTTTCGATGGAATCGCGGAGTATAACGAAACGATAGCTGACTAACAATCCCAATGCTGGCACGGAACATTGCACGGTGTACTTGCACGTTTAATACACATTCAAGCGTTTGTCGCTGCTGCATGTTGCAAAATGTAAGCTTAAATGTAAAGAATGAATGAATGCTAATTTCCTCTTGGTTTGCACACTAAGGATTTGAAAGTTTTTTTAGCGACACTGACCGCTACTTATTTGAAACAAGATCGGTGTCGTGTGTACCCCATTTTACTTCAGGGGAAAAGCACAGATTAACTTGTAGTTTAAAAACCCAAACGGACAGTCAGGTAGCAGAAGGTTGGATAGGCTGCACAGCACGCAGACGAAACTACTGAGAAAGAGCGGTTTAGCCAACTGCTTTTAGCCTAGCACAGTATATATATACACATTGTGGTCAAGCGTGTCTTTCTTTGTCACCATTACTTGACGGTTTGTTCTTACAAATTTCATAATTCAATGCATCATATACACGTAAAGATAAAGTTAGATCCTATCCTACATATATGCGTCTGCAGGCATGGTTATCGTGGGCGACTGCGTGGGTAGCGGGTAGTTCGCCCACCTATGTTGGTTTCGCTTAAAAATGCAAAAACGCCTCTGCTCCAATCAGTGGTTCTCAACTGCGGCTCTTGGCAGTCTTTCAATAACACCTCTGACATTTTGTGTAACAGACTTTGTTGTGCTATAAAACAAAACGAGTCCAGTGACTTGAGTTAAAATTATTTTAGTGCGGCTCTCTAACAAAATCGTAGATCTGGGTTTGTCTCCCTTCAGCGAATAGGTTGAGAACAACTGGCTTTTAATTTAAGCTTGTTATTGATCAAAAATAATAAAATTTACAAGTTAACGAAATGCTTTCCATGTTAGTTCTTTTAATCCACATGCTTATACGATACTCATGACCGAAAGTTTGGGAATCATCATTTGAAGCCACTTAACAATGGATCGTGACAGGGCTGCAGGCAAAAACTAAAGTTACACCGGTAGTGATGGCATCTTTTACAGCAGGACATGGCAATGTGATGTTCCGCTACTCCCTCTACAGCAACCAACTTGCATTCTTTTAGCTACAGTAAACAACTTTAAGTTTCCTGTTTGACTAATATTTGGAGTGAGGGTGCATAGAGTTACGTGAAATCGATTTCCCATTAAACAATTTGCTGATTGATTCGACTGCGTCACTTTTATGGAGACAAATTACTTGAAGAACAAAGCGTGATAAATAGAAATTACCCAGCTGTGGAAATTTCCTTTTCAGTAAGGTATAGTTTTACTTGCTCACGATTCATTCGCATTTCCTGCAAAAAGCACTTCCAAATGTTTCCGAGCATTTTCCTCATTGAGATGTCCGGTTTAGCCAGTGGTTCTTAACCTTGTTGAAGGTGCTGAACCCCTCAAATTCGATCTTGCATTTACCGAACCCTTCGAAGTAAATAATTTCTTTGAAGCATAAGCGTATATTCTATTAACGCGCAAAATGAGCCATGCATCGGACCTATGCCGAACCCCTGGGGTTCGATCGAACCCAGGTTAAGAGCCACTAGGTTAAGCTAAGACACTAGTCAACAATTGAATTTGACACTTTTCTCGTAGACTTCGTCATGAAAAATTCGCTTTTACCCGAGCAGCAACAAATTGCATTTCCGAATGCTAGTTTTTATATACAGGATTTTTGCTGTGATTTTTCGCTACTAGACTGTCACTATTTAGACGTGTTTTCGTTCTTTTCGATTTGTCGCATGTGTTTGATATGTTTCATTTACAGTGAAGCGAATTTCGAGTTCGAAACACTGTCAGCCAAATTCCATTTTACGGATTTGGCAGGATCGGAAAGATTAAAGAGGACTGGAGCAACTGGTGACAGAGCAAAAGAGGGAATATCAATTAACTGTGGACTGGTATGTATCAAAACAGCATGAATTCGATACAAAAAAGTTTCTTGCAGCTATAATGCCGATTTTTCGTTGCTATTTTGCAGCTGTCTCTTGGAAATGTAATAAGCGCTTTGGGAGATGTGAACAAGAAAGGCTCGCACGTTCCCTACAGGGACTCCAAGCTAACGCGATTGCTGCAAGATTCGTTGGGCGGAAACAGGTATCAAATAAACTAACGAACATTCAAACGTTTTATTTAGTTCTTGGGCTTCTTGACACATCTTGTACATGTTTCTCTGATAACTGGTCGAATAGTAATTTTGCTGTTCAAACGCGTGGTGCTGCCATTGACTCACAACCAACCAGTGCGGCATCCATTGCGAAAGCAGCCGCGTGCCCCACGGCGAAAGCAAGCGGAGATGGATCCGGAAGACCACCCGTGACACTCCGAAAAGGAGTATGAAGCCGAGTATAAACGAAACTGAAACTGAACAGGCGCAGAGTATAATATGCATCGAACATTGCTGCGTTACTTTTTTTCCGCCATTGGACTGCTGCTTTCAACTTTTTATAATTTTGTCCATGGAAAGCTAGGTCAAAGTACGTAGATGAATTTTTTCTGCTTTTGCAAACTGCATGACATCAGGCGTGAAAATAGATCCCGTCTAAACCGTCTCTCTGGCAACTTTCCTCCTTTTGATTAGAACTTCAACACACACTTCTCGCTTTGTTTTTGTTTCAGCTGCACTTTGATGATTGCTTGCGTGAGCCCGTCAGACAGCGAATTCGTCGAAACTTTGAATACGCTCAAATACGCGAATCGCGCGAGGAACATAAAAAATAAAGTCAGTGCCAACCAAGACAGCGCAAGCAAGCAAGTACAAGCACTTCGACAACAAATTGCGGCTCTGCAAGTGGAGCTTACTGAGTACAAAACCGTAAGTAACATTGCTCATAAAAGTAATAATCGATTACGCGCGTGGATTTATGGTCAACTGGCGAAAGTGAGATTGATTATTATTTTGCGAGGGAGCTATTTTAGGCGAATGGCTTTTCAAGCACTCATGCTTCATTTGTTACTCACCTATACGCTCGATGAAAGCAATGGTTTGGAAAACGGGTTTGTACAACTGAAAAATAAAGCTTGAAATGATAAGTAAGCTACTTGTGAAAGCAGGAAAGACGTTGAATACAATGAAGAGCCAGATGATGCAGGTTTTTGTTGTTAAAAAGTTTTCGAAACTGTGCTGTTGTCATGTAAGAAGGGCATAGATTTAACTGAGAGAGAGAGATGTTGGCTCGTTCAACAGGTACTTAATCGTACTGTTTAAAAAGTGCTTTTTGCAGACAGGGTCGGTTTTCTGTGTTGTTGCTGTTTCTTACCATCGGCCCGACTTCGCGTGTTAGAAACATGATTGTTCGTCTTTGCTGTCATGTCTAGCATGCTATTAAATAGCTGCTGAATTTTAATACGCTACTACAGTACACCGAAGTCATACTTGTTGCTAGGCCGACTTATTATGCAGAAAAAGACATTTCTACTTTTATGAGCAGGCATGCAGTGTTTACTGTTCTTGTAAAACAGTATCGAGGCATTGTCAGCTCCTGTGTGAAGAGAATTTATAGTCAAAGGCCCGAGCATGGACAAGGGCAGAGCGTACTGCTGAAGTACCACTGACAGCGTATCGCGCTGAACCCGGTGCCGCGCGTTCTAATTCGTAGATTTCGTACCGGTCTGGCACCTTCATCGTATACATCAACGATGTGCAAACTGCGGCTCGCCGACATGTTTTGTGTGGCTTTTCCAGCTGAATAGTAATATCTCAAATTGATAGCGAGTAGTCGCCTCATATTTAATGTTTGTATCATTTATCAATGTCTTCACACGAATTCGTAAGCAGGGTTTTTTTAAGGAAAATGTTAGGTACCCGGTATGGACCTGTAGGGACCCGATTTCTCTGATTCTAGGGACCCGTTGATAATTTTCTTTGATTCTAGGGACCCGCTTTCAAATTCTAGGGACCCGAATCGGGCCCCTAAACGCCTTAAAAAAAAACTGCGTAAGGTGAGTTGCCAAGAAGTCCACGCGATTTGATTGAGGTCATTTTATGTGAACTTGCATTCTTTACCGAACTTGTATTGACACTACAAACTCTTTTTGCAACTAGCTGGTGTTTTTGGTTTTCTGCAAATGACTCTTCTAATGAACAAGTTTGCCCACCCCTGATATAGATTGCAATGTTGTGGCTACAGGCGACATCTGGATTTATCAGCAACCGTTCCATGCATTCATGTGTGTCATATGGATATAGGATCCATTTAGCATACGCACCACTGGTAATTCCCTTCTCCCGTAGAAGAAACGTTTCAACTGGTGGATGCTTAATTTGTTTCAGCCGAGATCAGATACAGGGAGTGGTTCGATTTATTACCTGCTCGTTCGTGTGTGTGGCTTCGTAATCCAAATAAACTTAGCAGTGATTCTTTATATTGGTTTGAAACAGGTTCTGATTTTTGCAAAATCTTTTGTTGTTCGGAGGGCCCATTGTTCCGTTTATTCTACCAGTGGAGCAGAAGATAACTGCAGAAACTCGTTTTGAGGTTGATTTGTTTTTCGTTTTTCAATCCTCGACGACCCAGCAGAAGACGGCAGTTGGCCCCATTCCTCTGTGAATGCCGATTGTGCTCAAACATGTTTTGTGTGGCTTTTCCAGCTGAATAGTAATATCTCAAATTGGGTCCCTAGATTTAGAGAAAATCGGGTCCCTAGAATCAGAGAAATCGGGTCCCTACAGATCCATACCGGGTACCTGACATTTTCCTTAAAAAACCCTAGTCTATCCTGATAGGAGAAATTAGAAATATTAAAAAATCTTTTCACGATAATCTATTCACACTTTCCTTTGTCCTTGTCCTATCTAATGACTTCTTTTTCAGATAAAAAAATGAAAACACACAATTGCACAGTTTTTGGCTAATGTCTGTCATTGCAATTACATTACGGCTCTCGTTCAGTTGCGATTTTCTACTTTGTAATTCTGAAATTCTTTCCTGGACTGTTTTCATCTGTTGCTCAGTTACAAGATATATGTTGACTAACGCAGGGCAAGCGCATTGTAGGAGAAGACGGAGTAGAAGCATACAATGATATGTTTCAAGAAAACAGCATGCTGCAAAAGGAAATAGACAACTTTCGATTAAAAATCAAAGCAATGCAGGTTTGTATGACGTAGAAAGAAAAGTATTTTATGTTAATGTTCTGAGATTCCGTTGCTGTTTCCTGCTGAAGGTTGAAGACTTTTATGTTTATGATACGTGTTGTCGAAGCTCCTCTTAGCGATGCAATTTAAAATTCAAAAATCTTGATTTCATTCATCCTATGCTTAAAAACATCGTGCAGCAATGTCACTTAGTGCCTATGGCCGCGAAATACCCCGGAAGAAGGTAAATTTCTGCTTATTTTCGCCAGCAGCAACGCAGTGCTGCGTGCAAGGTTATGCATTACTTGTGTGTGCATTCGCTGGTGATGTCTTGGCGCAAAAATTTTAATTGAATGTGTGTAGTGTATGTTCCGTTGCAATGAAATAATACTTTCCTAAGATGATCCTTTTAAAATCAATTTGACGTAACTGACATGTTTCGGTTACACAGAGTACAATCGATGCGCAAAACCAAAGAATCGTCAATTTGACAGCGGAAATCGCGCAGTCGAAAATTGCCAACGGTGCTGGTGGTGACGGCGACAACGATGCCTTATCTATGATCAAAACTTACATAAACGAAATCGAAGAACTCAGGTTAGTGTTTTAGCTTGAACTCGTTGTAATTCATCCAACCGTTATTCCGTTTATTTGACACACCTAACGTATGGAAGAAAATTATTTGTATAAGCGTCAGTACCTCGCATATTATTTTTCTCGTCTCAACCACGGGTGCTGGACCATCGAAAATACGTCGGCTGACAGTGGCACGAGCCGAACCTGTGACGGTAGACGTGTTTTTCATTGTAATTAATGCGAGACAAATAGACCCGAGTACGGGGTTTCTGCTCTGTCATGTTACAGGCTGCGGTGTGGTGTGCTGATCGGTAACGTATGCCATGATTGTTAATTGTCGTAAATACGTTTAAGTTCGTCACCGATGGCCATTGTTAAACTTACGCCTAATGGCCACATCTTTCCGTTGACTGCCCTTTATGAGGAGTTTGNACTGCGTACCTGTGCTGAAGAAATTTTCATTTCGACTTGCTGAGTTGGTTTGAAGAGTTCGTTTTCGATAATGAAAGAACTCTAACTGTTGCAGTCTGTGGTTTCTTCCATGTCCGATGTCCGCACGTTCGTTGGTTTGCGATATACACGGGAACCGTACTCCACTTTACGGTTGGCATACATGTGTTTTATTGCTCGTCCACTCTTGTAGGAATTCAATTTTTGCTTTTCATCCATGATCTGAAACGCTTTTATGTTTCGCTGCGTTCACCGTGCGTGAAACTTCCGCAGAACTGTCACTTGAACTACGTGTAATGATTGAAGGTTTTGTAATTCAAACTAGGAAACATTAGGAAGCGAAAGAAGAAAATTGACCATTTTCTATTCGAATCCAATAATTGACAAACTGAATCACAAGCACGCTAGAGATCTACCGCTCGGACTGATCACACCACAGCGCAGGGATGGAAGTCAGTGTCACGTTGTTGGGGCTGTGTAATCCCAAGCGGTTAAGTGCAGTGGCATAGGAAGTGCTGCACACACACTATATAACAGGCCTGCACAACTCAAAGCTCGAAGGGCCAAAGTGACCAACATAAATTGCTGCGGGGCGCAAAATCTATTTCGTTTTGTAGTAGTTAGAAAGAAATTCTGGAACGACAATTAAGTATATATCCGAAGACGGGCTGTTTTAACATTTTCTGCAATTGCGAAAGCTCTCGCGGGCCGTATGTTGTGCTGGCCTGATACATAGCATCAAGTGCAAGAAAGGGTTATTTGCCCCGTGCTTGGACATTGATTAGCTCATAGTACACGTATTAAAAGCAGTTGCAGTCATACGAAATAAACGGTTGAAGTAAATGTCAGCAAGAAATTTTCTTATGTCTTTAAGCTCATTTTTTGCTATGCGCACCTTGTTGATATCGCCAGAGAATCTGTTAAATTAATTATCGATTCCATGGAAGGTGTCTCTTAGCTTCACAAGCTTTCCACTCATCTCATTTGATAAACACTTCAACGTTTAAATCGCTTTGTAATGCATGAAGAAAAAAACTGCAATCCCATGCATGATGTTGTTGCGATATAACGACTTCTTCGTGTGCGGTACAGTCCATAATAAATCACGAGGGTTGTGCTGATGTCTTCAAAACCACAGCCAACAGCTTTGTCGCTTCAAACTGTTAATTATAAGCGTTGTACAGATCAACTGAATGGGACCAGCGTTACCACGATAACGTATTTATTCGCTTGTATGCCGCGGCTTATACATTTTTTTTTTCATCATTTCGTACGGCGTATAGTCAAGGGCGGCGTACATTTTTTATTTCTTCACCATATCGAAAGGTATAGATGACGCTCAGTCTTTCCTTGGCTACGTTTTTTTCGACCAAACTCTCTTTTCGCATTCTATTCTCTTCAGTATCACGCGCACATCCGCCACAGGAGGGATAATAATGAACATAAGGCAGTTGTAGTGGTGTAAACAGCATTACCAGGGTTACGAATAAACGCAAAACGTGATAGTACTCGAAAGTAACTCAGACGCTCAGGTAACCTGTGTTCATGTGCGGCTTACAGTAAAGNGCGGCTAACAATTGAGTNAATAGGATAGTCTTAAATCAAAAAGTACTTTGAAGTCATTGAATCGAACGACATTGGTGCATCGCTCACTGTAAAAACGTACATCCTTGATTATTCAGATGCTTTCTATAATGGTATTGCTGCACGGCGTTTAAGTTGAAGTCATCACGTTTTAGAAAGCATCCCAGGAATCGATGTCAGTTGCCAAATCGGAAAAACAAAAAGAATCGATGTCAGTTGCCAAATCGGAAAAACATCTACCAAGATTATCATCAGCAATAGTTTTATCCTGTTGTTGCATGTTTTAATAATTTTTCTGGCGTGGATAAGTCAAGTTCTAATCATATCGCAAGCTTGTAGGTTTTCGTCTTCATATATTTTGTAAACATTAAACGTAACGTGCCGCACTTATTCGGTATCGCAGGGCCAAGCTTGTGGAGAGCGAGGCTCTTTGCTCGACCTTGAGACGGAAATCTGACACCGCTTCTCCTTTCACCCGGATCTTCAGCCCGCGTCCTGTGCCCATGACAGGTTAGATGCATTCTGTTCTTACAGCGGAGACTTTTTCAAGTAAATCAATACCAGTACGCTTTCTCGTTTCAGCTTCGGTTGACTTCGAAAGTCCAGTTGTGGCCAGTGGTAAAGCAGTGTTGGAGCTGGCTAAAGGCAACATTCAACAACTAGAACAAGAAAAAATGAAACTAAAACAGCAGGCAAGGTGATAATTCTTCTCATTTCTTAATGAGACTTCCTACCGGACTCTGTCTGATTCTCGCTGGGTGGGTGGGTGGGTGCCTCATTGCGAGTACAACGTGTATTTGTATTTTACGCTTCCGTTAGACGCTAATGGTTTTTTTTATCACTAGTTGCTACCAGCTGGAAAAGAAAGTTTCGCTCACTGATCTTGTGTTTGCCTCGAAAATCTTCATGTTTTCTTCTTTTGGTTTTTATGTTTGTCCACGGGTCACTTATATGTGCTTTTGTACTGTAATTTCTGCAGTTGTTGAGATAAGTCAGCTACAAGGGCTGGTCGTTATGTTTATGCAAGTTCTTCTCAATTGTTGCTCGTGATTGATGATGTTGCTGTGTAAATAAAACAAATTAGAAAAACAACAACGCATATGCTCACATGAGCAGGTCACTAATTTCAAGTATTTCTGGAGCACGTTTACTCTCCAGATCGGATAAAAAAGAAGAGACAAAGACTGAGGAGAACAGCGCCCAAAATGGGCAGGGTGACTCGGGCTTGAATGGACACGGTTCTGACCATGTAAGTGAACACACCTTGGCTGTCCAGAACTATCAGTTTGCTGTTGCCGTGTGACAGTTTGTGCTCACGGTATTCGTGATGCTTCCTAACATGCTGACCCAGCTTCGGCAGTCAGTTTCACTAAGCATGGGTTCGTAGCCTGAAGAGGTTGTTTCAGTTGTTGGCTTGGTGCAGCTGTTCTCATCTTCGCATGGTCCTCCCGCCTACCGGTATCCTGAACACGCATGGCCCCTTCCTCTTAAAAACGTTTCGTTTTAACGTATTTACGTTTTATTATTCGCTACGCTAGACGGGTAAGCCGGTGAAAACCCCTGCTCTTGACTCCCGAGAGAAGGCGGGAGTCCCTTTTGAGAAACAGTGACTTAGTGCATGATGGTAATGGCAATGGCTCTATTTTAACGTTGTTTACTTCATTCTGCTAGTAAACGCGAGCATCGTTTAATTATTATATTTAATTGGCACATACGAATGGCTCGAGCGAAATTTGAGCTCCTGATGGTAGACGTCAGTAAGTCCAAATGGCTGTTTGCTTGCTATGCTGCTATTCTCATATCTTTAATTCTTATGACAGTAGCTATTTGGCTGCCGCTTGACCAAAGCTCAACTGCCTGAAAATTTGCCACTGCAGAGTGCATCAGAAAACGACACTGAAGCTTCCGAAGCCGACGATGAAGCAGCGGCCACAAGCGAAGACGACGAACTTGGTGACGACGACGAGCTGCCGGGTATTGCTTGTTGCGCACATCTGCATTTTGTTCAGACCGTAAATGAGTCCTTGCGGTTGAGTAGCTTTCTCTAACAGCTGAGTAAAAGCAGAAGAGAAAGTTACTTGCAATCGATGAGAAGCGAGTGACTCGGCACATGAGCTGTGCTTTACGATCGTTGCGTTATTGCTTTATATCGAAACGTGACAGAAGTTCTTTTTGTCAGCATATTTTGGTTTTGGCTATCTTTTAAACTTGTTTGCAGTTTCACTGATTTTTTCAACCGTTTTGTAAGTTGCCCATGATTTGTGAGCGTTTCAATCTTCCTGCTTCAGCCATTTAGGCCATGAGCAGAGTTTCAGTTGGCGGGATTTTGTTTTTGTAATATTTTTTTTCGTTCTTTTCCAGAATCGACCCATGCTTTTAGATGTAACTGCTGCGTTGCTTACGTTAGATGCACCATTTCTTTTCGCAGAATCAATTCAGAATCAGTTTGCCACGCTCACCTACGAGATTGACATCAAGCAGCAATTGGTCAACCAACTGGAGTCGATGCAATCTCGTCTGTCTTCCATGCAGAGGCAGTACGAAGAGAAGTTGAGAAACATGTCCGATAAAATCAAAGCGGTTGAAGTTGAAAGGGACAAAGTCCTTAATAACATGTGTAAGTTGTATTTTTTCAATGAGACGGTTCCTATAAAAATCAAAGTAACAATGCCCCGTTTGATTATGCCAGCTGCTAACAAGACCAGCGAGCAAGAAAGCAAGGTCAGGGCACAGTACAAAAAGCAAATCGATGATTTGAAAAAGGAGAAGGCGAAATTAATGGTAATTTTTTTTTTTTTATTTAAATAAATGGTTAATTTTGACCGTGAACCGCGATTGTTTTTCATTTATCTAAGTATTTGTGAAATGTTGTTACCTACAAATTACTTTTCAGCTCCTTGGTTGTAACTTCTTCTGTAAAGCCTATTTTTTCTACTTCTGCGGATATCGTGGACTGATGTAGATCGTTTCAACTCAACGCTTTCACTCACCACCAGGCCCGTGACCAGGGGGTCGAAGCTCCCCCAAGAAAAAATTTCGCCCCCCCCCTGGAAAAATGGACATAGTTCAAAACATTTGGGCACCTCTCGGAAAACTATTTGCCCCTCCCGGTGTCCCAAGCTGGTTACGGGCCTGCTCACCACGCAGTGGAAATATATTTTAAAGGTTTTGTTATCCAGCCAATAACTTGGACGGTCATTACTTACAAAATCGATCGATCGTATCCACTTTGACTTGGTTGAGAAGATGATATTTGATGTTATTCTTCAACCGTGGTTCAAAAAGTTCTTTCGTTTTTATTTTAAACCATTGTCAATGTCTTGGTCATTCAGGAAGCAAAGCGCAGCCACGATCGCTTGGTGCGCGAACAATCGAGGCACATGAATCAGCTGAGAGCTCTCAGCTGATTCATGTGCCTCGATTGTTCGCGCACCAAGCGATCGTGGCTGCGCTTTGCTTCCTGAATGACCAAGACATTGACAATGG
>JGI24158J21664_10001595_pt1 | contig 25954 bp, 14 predicted proteins | sample Ectturendosymbi3_FD_21664 | JGI IMG/M metagenome (IMG submission 21664) | reverse complement strand
CTGATGTTTTACAGATTAAGTACTGACTAGCCATATTGTCAGTATGTTTGAAAATAGACTTGAACTTGTTGAAAATTTGATGCAAATAATGCATTTTGCCTTAATTTTTCATGTACAAGTACTTGTAACGTACATTTCAAGGGCTTGGTTTTGACTTTAAGAGTTTTTATGTCTGGGGTTTTTTATTATTTTCTGGGGTGATTTCAAGGTAAATTCTGAAGTTTTTCTTCAAAGCTGAGTGGCAACACTGTTGAAAACCCTGCCTGATGTACATCACGCAAACTACCGTGCTGCTACGGGCATTCACCAAGATTCTATACACCCAGGAATGTATGGACATACTCCTGCAAGATTTAACACATTCATAAAATATTTAATAAAGACCAAATTCTACCAAAACAACTGGAGCCTGATCAACATTCTTAGAAGTGACCGCTCAAGTGAATTACGATGGACTATAATACAGTTGTTGATGTGTGTACTTCGGGTTATCAAGGGCCCGTTAAAATGACTACCGGTAAGTACACAATCCAAAGTTTGCAAAACGACTTAACGTTTCTCAGGCATTGCAACGGCTACACACGACCGCTTAACACCCGCGCTATTCGAAAGCGCTCAATCAGTTGGGCAACGCATCGAGCGCTGAGTCGCGACTGTGAAAGCACGTGTGCTAAGCTGAGAAAAGTTTCTCCACTACAGACAGGTTACAAGGCAGCGTGGCATTAAGCAACCAACATAAGGAAAAATGTGTACTGCTTTGAATGGATCACGAAATTCTTATCGATATTAAACACGATTATCAGTGGGTCAGGCTAATGAAAGCGACAGCTGCTGCAAACGTCCGCATAATGGGGTTTCCTGTAAGACGTTTTCAAATATGTCAAATTTCAATTTGATACAGAGCCAAGGTCAGTTCAACAAATTAGTAGAGAAACCACGTGACGGACTTTCGTGCAGAAATTCTTAGATTATGGCCAAGAAAAGTGGCATAAGGCGTTAGAGATCAAAATCTTTACGCAGCCGCTACCCCATCACTCACAATTCTTATAAAAAGTTTTACCGCACATAAGTCTACTCAAACGCATGCGTCGAAGAGAAACTGGATCGTCAGAAGCGCAGCAACATTTTTTCATGATATGAAGTAGCGATCAATGCCAAAACGTCCACTCTTTTCGAAAATATGTAAGCGTTTGGTGCGTGGTCATGTGAGTGCGTGAGCCTTCTTAGTTATTAACAACCAAGTTGGCCATTTTCACATGCTCGCATGTCAGATCTCAAATTGGTCGAATTCATTTGCTAAGTCATAGGCAAAATGAAAAAGTTGACCATAACGTCAAGCTCTCTGCAACACACTTATCAACGTAATAAACAGACATACGGGTGCCTCACTGAAACTGCGTGTCAACTGTCAACGCGCAACTTCGTTCTATTTTCGATGACCCGTCATTGTACGGAGTCGCGTTAGCTGTTCAAGGCAGCGTCACTCATTTACGCTGAAGAGAAGCTAGGACACACTTCGTTGCTACCGGCGAAATACACGAGCTGACGCAGGTTGCTCACACTACGACCAGAAGGGGGAGATCTGGCAGCGAGCACCGTTACCTCAAGCGTTATGAAAATTTCATTATGAATTAGCGCGTGTGATGGGCGAGTGCCGCATGGCGAAGAACATAGAAAACGTGTCAGCCGACACGTTTCCGGCTTTGCAACGAAAAGGAAGGGAAGAACGTGCGTTGAAGTTCCCGTAACCACAGACTGCAGGCAGAGGTTTCATGGAACATGACATGATGGCTCTTGCAGGCAATCGCACACAAGTCTGTTTTTTTTAAATGCGCAAATACAATTATTTCACAGAAAGAGCTGTAACGTTCGCATACACTCAATCACTAGCATACGACGAACAGTGATTTGTTGGAAACTAACGTGCTAATAGTGGTATGTAAGTCAATGCACAGCACTCAACATCTTATTGTCAATTCATAGGAAATGAAAAGCTGAGCAGCTGAACAGCAGTGCTGCTTTCAAATATTCAACTATTAGCTTGCGTCCAGCCTGATACTAGGTTTTATCAAATCCGTAACTGGCCCGAATGTCGAGCACACTTGCTCGCGCACGTATTATCCAACTTCAAGTATTATATTTCGTGAGGAAAACAAAATTAAGTTTGATACAACACCAAGCCTATTCTGGGATCCTCAGAAGCTCTGCGACACAACGCTCTTGCTTAAGTCTAACAAAAATCAGCGTTTTGGTTCGATAGACTTATCGCTGCCGTGCGTTAAACACGACAACTGTTCCGAACAGCGACATACACCTTTATGCATGCTTAAAAATGGCAATGCTCACTTCACTAATGTTGTCTTAAATGACGTACCTGTGCGGTTCGTAGAAGCTAAAGTTTCGGTGTGCAGTCTGCGTGGTCAAGGCTGAAAGCAACCCGGTGCGTGGGAATAAAACACAGAGGTGAGGGGCTAGTGATTTGACTGTAACGGTCAGTTTGCTTTTGTGTAAAGGGTAAGCTTGGTATCAAGGGAAAGGGGGGGACTTCTTGAGTTTTCCTGTGATCAATGCACTATTGTGACGGGTGAGCTGAACACGCGACATAATTCGCGAAAGAATGGTGCAGCACTACGCAACACACAACAATACAGGGGCGGATCGAGGGAGATCGCCCCCCCCCCTCCCGCCCTAAAACCTACAAAAGTAACTCGCCATAATTTTGTACAATTCCGAAAAAAGCATTGGCGTCATAAGGTCATTTTGCCGACCATTGTTTTGTCACAGCGCAGTGTTGTGAAGTATGCTTCATCTCTCTTACAGTAGTGGGCCCGTAATGAAACTTGACTACCAACTATTACTGAAATCGTTCCCCCTCACCTTACTGGCTGGATCCGCCCCTGCAACAACAGTGGGCACATACGCACCAAGACAACAAGTTCACTGCACATTTGCCAAACGCCATTGTTTATGGCCTTTTCAGGATATACGCCATGAAAAATACTGCGTAACGAGTGCTGCTTTTCTGATCTGAAACAACTGCGCCTAAGCACTGCTCGCGTATACTAAATGGCCAACACCGCTGTCGTTTTGCAGCAAGAAACTGGAAACATCAGTTGTGGAAGTCAACAGCCTTTACAGTAGCCAGTGTTTCAAACTGAGGTTTCAAAGAAGTTTAAAGAACGCTGTGTCCTAAAGACCAACAACAAGCTTTGTTGAAATAATAGAGTCTCACACAATTTAAACACTGGAAAAAATTGCGCTTAGGAGGAATTCAATAAACTGTGTTCAATGTTTTGAATTCTTGGCACACAAGAATAACTCTTGGAGTGTGAAAAGGTGGATATCTCACAAACTGAGGCAACAATATCCACACAAATGAAAAATTGGATATGGGTAAACCACTAGACCAGTGGTTCCCAACCTTTTTACATGCATTCCTCCCTTTGCTCATTTTCGAACTTTTCATTCCTCCCCTGTTCGGGTTCGTAGGTTAGTATTGACTACAATAGGAACAATGGTCTTTATTGACGGCAATAACTTGATTAATAAAAGTGGGACAAAAAATATTTCTTGTCATTTATGATGGCACTAAAGTTGGTCAACAAAAACGTGTGGCAGTCCACTAAATAACTTAACAAAGATAAAGTGATATGATTAATTGAAAGACCCAATGTCAGCTTATATACGAAGTACAACACTTACAAAAAGTGGAAATTCCTCCCCCGAACTCATGAAATTCCTCCCTGGTTGGGAACCACTGCACTAAACTTTGCCTTGATTTCTCATGCGTACTTCTTGTACATGTGTGTCTTTGAATGGAATGTAAAATGCGGCTTCCAAGCCTTTACGGTTTTTGCATACGCCTATTAACATCCCACCTGTTTTCAGTAACTTCACCCACAGGTGAAACAGGCAAGGAATCAACCGCAAATTTACCCACCCGTTTTGTACCCTTCGTTAGATGTGGATTAGTCAATCAACAGACGTACTTCGAAGGTTTGCATTGCTTTTTTCTAAAGGAATTGAACCTCCCATGGTTTAACCCAGTGGTTCTCAAACTGGGGTCCGCGAGACAATTTTCTGGGGACCGCGAAGCACCTTCCAAAAAAATCAACTGATACCAGAGAAGTGCACCCGTCACATTGATACAATGAAAAACCAACGTGTTGTTTCGTGTTTATTTGTGTTCATTTTTTAAGGGGGCCGTGAGTCATTTAAAAAATTGCTAGGGTCCGTTTCGTAATTTTTTTTTTTAAGTGTGAGAACCACTGGTTTAACCAATTTAGTCTGTCAGCTTCCACTGGGCATGGTTCGCGGAAGACTGATGCACCACAGTGCTGAACGCTAAGTAATCCTTGAGCGTTATTGGTCAAAACTGCTTGCTAGCGTTCTTGCGCGGCAACCGCTATGCGCAGTAATGTTCGTCAGACGTTTAAAATCTGCGAAATCATATACAGAAACATAATAGTTACGGCGACAGAATATAATTTTTTACATTTTGGTGAGTACCATTTAATCCCGCCTACTGCACCACTTCCATGCCCTCTTATGTGATCAAACTTTGCTTTGCATTATCCTGCAGACATTCAACGCACGGTGAGCATTACGTGAGCCGAAACTGCGTTAGAGAAAACTACAGAAACGCAACAGTGAGCTCAACAGAACAGGACTCAGTGTTATGTGACAGTTCGGTTTTCGTGGCGATAGCCAAAAGTCCTTTAATTAGCAGGTATTGATTTGAGAGGAATATTTCGCAGATCGTAGCAAAACAAATCGCATCGTGACACAGGAAAAATATACTTGCTTGGTAGTTTTTGCCGAAACTGATTAAAGCAGAAACAGTAATGACACAGAGCGTTTCAACCATATTCAGTTTCAAAGTCGATCTGCCCCTACCGCGTCAAAATACGCAAGGCGCATTGCAATTCACTGCCGTTTCGACTGCATGTAGGCAAGACCTTTCTGTAGGAGGCCTTGGCGTAAACTAGGCCATACTCACAACGTGACGATTTACCCGAAAAGACTGCGCTACTCTAGCTAAATTCATAGTACATGTGCAAAACGGCAAGCTTTCTTTAGTTTGCCAATTCCGGCGATCAGCACAGGCACAGCAATGGATTTAATACCAATCACACTTCATTTATCCCTTGTTTTGCTCGCTGGCGACATCAAATGCGTAAGCCTTTGAAGTGCTTGGCAAAATTTCTATCAATGAATATCTTAGCAGTGTAAGAAGACTGCAATGACCAACACGCATTTACTTGCAGCTGCACACATTTTGCGAAATGCCATCTGAACAAACCCGTTTGTATTAAGCCATGTCTCGCAAATTTTCACCAGGCGTTTTCACTGAAAATTGTTGACATGAACGCGCAGAATGCCAACCAAGCGACGAGCGCAAACCATTTGCAGTAAAACTGTGATCAAAATTTCAAGTTGTGTTATTTACATAATTAATTACGTAAGAAAAAATTAAGGTAACAAAGTGAATTAACTGTTTCCACTATGAAGAAGTGAACTGACATTTGAAAACAATAAGCATCACAATGCAGCAGGTAATCTTTGCTATTTTGAACATTTGTCATTAAGCGGATGTTAATATAAGAACGATTGTCCTTGGACACAGAATTCCGACCAAGTCATTGACAGTTTTGCTTTCCTGCATTTCACTAACAAACATGTCCCGTATTTTATGGACTTTAAGGCGCAATATCAATGAACTGGAATACAAAGCACATTAATCTTCCGCAAATGCATTAAATCAGTGGTTCTCAACCACTGTTTTAAGAGCCGCATGAGGTCCCCAAGCACCCTTTGTGTAGCCCTCAGCAGTCTTTAAATAAAACCTTTAATATTTTGTGTAACAGACTTCGTTCTGCTGTGAATCAAAACATGCAAAATGACTAGTGTTAAAATTTCTTTAGTGCGGCCCTCAACAAAGTCTTGAGTCTGGATTTGGCCCCCATCAGCGAGAAGGTTGAGAACCACTGCATTAAATTCTTCTTCAGTGTCTGAGGTAAACAGTTGCACGATTTTGACATCAAGCATGCCCGGATCCCTCTCGTCATTAACCGAGTCAATCTCTCTGCTGATACTTAGCCTTTCAGTGATGATTCCTGCCTTCATGAACGGTATTACGCAGCGAGACACCTGACCATGGTAGCCGCAATGCCACAATCCATCAAGCAGTGCAGCTTCGAAAATACACAAGGCGCACCGGATTACACGGCGCACCGGATTACACGGCGCACCATGAATTTTTGAAAAAATTAAAGGATTTTAAGTGTGCCTTATAATCCGAAAATTACGGTAACGTACTGAAATTCAGCGCACAATTTAAACCAACAAGCATGAAATTATTTGATGTTCGTATAGATGATGCCGCATGTTTTCTAATTGCTAATATCAAGGAAATATATCCACATCCTCTATACCAGTGGTTCTTAACCGGGGTGGCGCGTCCCCCAGAGGGGCGTGAAGAAATTTTCAGGGGGACGCGAGCCCTTATATGCTCTACAACATGGAAAGTTTTTGAACGGGAATGTGCACCTTCCAAACGTTACGCCAGTGCCGAGCTTACGTCGCTACATGTTATTTGGTTTACTTCCGGCAGAGACGGAAGTGTGTGTTAAGTTTCTTCAAAATTATCAGGACGAATTCGAACCTGTATCTCAGGGACGCAACTAGGGAGACTGTTCAGTGGGCATGCCAAGTCCCTTTAGTAATAACATCTGCGCCTTCCTCGAATTTGAGAACAGCATGGTACACATAGAATTTTAAGGTAGCCGGCTGCATCAGTTCCACGCAGCGTGGGACACTGCTATGACCATCTGTAATTCGACGAGCTTTCTGTAATGTGGCTGTACACCGGTATGATACTAATTTTCTACAGTACTCCCACCATGTTCTTCTGTGATGTGACTATGTATATTTATGGCTATTCAACTGCATTTGAGCCACACTCTTGTTGAATGTGACACTAAGTGTATGCGGCTTGGCAGCTACAGGCCACGAAACGATGTCGACTTTTCGACCAAAGGAAGATAGCAACTTTGCTTTTTTGCTATCCCAATAGCAACACTCAGCTGCATAAACTCGGAATCGTGGCTTTCACGCAGACTAAGCGGTGTGGAGTGTTTAGTCCACAAATGAAGATAACATTTCTGTTTAAATATCTGGTTTATGCGGTTAACCGTACTATATTTTTCACGTATGAATGGATTTGGTTTGAGATTCTGGAATCTTAGTCGAAAATGCGGTTATGACGTTTAACCCATATACAATTAGTCGGAGTAATCTGTATTCACTCTGCGAAGTAGTGTGCGGTTGCAAAACTATGCAGAGTGAATAAAACAAACAAAGAATTTGTAAAAGTTCTCGTAAGTCTGAAACAAGCAACTGCAACACATTAAGCATGCGGGCTAGAGTGGGAACATGCATATCTGTGAGTACCGGCAAATATTGCGTAATACTTTCGTACTCTACCTGGCCTTGACCAGGATTGGACTCACTGTCCTACCTTGGATGTAGTGTTGTACCAAGTGTTACGGGTTAGCAAATAATAGTGTTAAGAAAGTGTGTGCAACCCGGTTGTTCTACTTCCAAACTCGCTAATTAATCGTTCTGTTGTGCCTGTTTTTATCAACCTGCATTGTGCAGACTCTGTGTGTTTGTACTCTATGGACTCCGTGTCTGTCACAAAACCTTTAAAATATAAAAATTAAATGAATTTACCATGAAATACATTTTTCACAACTCACTTAAAGTCAGGGGGGGTGTTAAACAAACGAAAGGGGTGTGGTGGAAAAAAGGTTAAGAACCACTGCTCTATACAATGTCGTAAACATGAAATGCTTATTACAGTGGTGATGGAAACATATTATCCACTTCATAATTATTCAGCTTCAACTGCTACAGCAGGCCAACTTGCTGACGTTTCAAGAAAGTGATTGCTAACAGACTGAGTCACTGCATGGCAAAGGAACATCCCTTGTCTGAAAGTATATGTGAAGTACCAAACACAGTTTCCAACAACTTGTAACTGAACCCTGCTGCAGGAGAAGATGCAGTTCAGCAGAGTTAAGCTTGGACTTTTAAAAGTAAACTTCATGTCCACCTAACAACAAATTTATGGTAATCACGAAACAAACTGAGGAATTCATTGCAACATCACTGCAATCAAAAGTATCTGGTACACTAAAACTTTTCAATGAATGAATGCTTCATCTAAACAGCAATAGCTGAAATGCACTTTATTAAATATCGAAAATTTTAGTTGGCAACTTCTGACAAACATGTTGCAGGCTGTTTTTTTTGCTGAGACATTTCGGTCATTGTCCCATTATAAAAATAAAACTTGCTGTAACAGTATTTGCTAGTCTATATTTTCAGAAATTATGACCTAATTCATAATTTTTTCCATCATTTCAAAAAAATTCAACATTCTCAGGTAACACTTGGCATGTAGTCACTTTTTTCCTCTAAATTAATAATATCATATTGAAACAATAAATAAGAATGTTACACATAAACACGCAATTACCCACATTGAAAATAAACAAACAGTATATATAGACTTAAATTCCAACAGATATGAAAGGTTTCACAGTGGCAATGACTAAATCTAATTAATGCTTTCATTAAAAAATGAGATTAAAATAGAAGAAAAACTAAAGGCCATACATGTCTACAAGAAATGAATAATTGCAGTGAAACCTATAATTAAACTAATATGCACGGTTGCATTGCACAGGTTTTACATGCAAATTGAACTTTACTATAGTAGAAAATTGTTTTAGCTGCATAGCAGTACTTGTTAGCACACACAAATATTTAGGATAAATGAATGTTACTTACACCCATAATCAGCTCTTGTATCATCAGCACTCACACCTTCCGACATGATTGATTAATATGTTGCAGCTACAACTGATGTGTTGTTTGATGCTTCTTCCAAAGTTTATACACAACCAACTAGCTTCCGTGTAGGCAACTCTAATTATACAAACTGCTTGTTCAACAACACTGTTTCCTACATCAGCTTCAGCGCTGCATCCACCTGGTTAATTACAGCACATGATAAGCAATGTCAGTTGCTAAAGTGCTTAATTTTACAGATAAAAATCAAACTCAGAAATGCCCAATTGCTTTCAATAGGATAAAATGTGTATATGTAATATGTCTCAGCATTTTTTCAGAATCTGTATTAACAACCACCTGCTTTGAGCTAACAGACACGCATTAAAACAGTACACAACCATTGGTGTATGCATATTACAGATAATTTTATGTAAGTAAACTTTAACAAGCATGCACAGGTTGTGATGTCTTTTAGCACAAGCATGGCAAAGCAAACCTCCACAACATATATGAAATGCCATGGTTCTATACAACAACTTGTATGAATATAACCTGGGGGCATAACGAGATTGATCAGTCACCTTGTAGGTTACTATATAATTTCTTTAAGTTCAGTTTGCAAACAAAGGGACAATGGAACATGAATAGCAGTGTTATAATGCAAGCTGCTAAAGACTGCAGCAAATACATGGAGGAATCACAGATCATATTCTCATTAACTATTTAGTTTCATGTAAACTGCTTTACTCAGCCTAACTATGCTTCATCTTACCTGCTTTAAACAATTACTGTATCTTCTTGAAAATTCAAATGAACACCAGACAAATGCAATAGTTAATCAACTTGTATGTTACATGCTATCGAATTGTGTGTACTCATCCTACACAACTTAAGTTTAGTTATGCTACTCAAAACATTTTGGTGATTCAAGCAGCAAGACCTGATAAACAGCACATGGTAGTTCACAAAAAGCTGGGTTATTTTCAAAATTAGACACAACTTTAAAGTCTTCAAGTGCTGTTGAGTTAATGCTTTTTGGCCACCACAGACAGTTTCTCAAGCGCCATTAAAACTAGTATTTGCTAGATCAAATTTTTTGGCAAAATGGCATGGTCTTATAAAAAATGCAATCTAGACAATCCAAGTCATGGCTGGCATTACCACTAACATGCACATCAGCACAAATATTACAACTACAGATTTTTGAAACTACCTAGGAGTACCGTGTGCTTGGATATAGTTGTAACATTATTTAAGTTGTATAATTGATTTATGAGAAACAAAAATAATTTAATTTGGTTTACAAAATTGAAAAAGCGTAACTGAAAAGAATAACTACATTCTCAAATAACACAATCACTTTTGTAAGATTTGATGCAATGTCATAATGAAATACTGCCACATTTAGGAGAGTGTCACAGTCAACCCCACAAGCATGATTATGTGGAACAATAGATTTTGATAAGAAACAATTATCAAGCCAGCTGTTTGAGGAAATCTCCTGCCTAGTCCTCCATCCTTTTACAACGATTTAAGCTTGCCTCCATCATTTAGCAATGTAATAGAGTCACAGCAGCGACCACACCTAAAACGAAGCAGTTGCAATTTATTTGGACAAGAAAACTAGTTTCGTATTAAACACATTTGCAGTCCTTATTCAAACAGAATCTGATCCTATCATTTGAAAACAAATGATTCAATCATTTGAAAACAAATGATTCTATTTTAATAAGGACTGAAGATGTGCTTTATTTTTTCCATATTTTTAGCAAAAAACATTAAAAGTGACAATCGCATTTATATACTAGTAAAGAAAAATATAGAAAATGACTTAGCAAACATTTGAAAGCTCTCATAAATCACATACAAAAACACCACCCAGAGAACTTGCACATGTCTTTAAGACACCATTGATGAAATGCTCTACTTGCATGGTTAGATTTTATGAGCACTGTCAAATTTAAATTTCATGATAACAAAGATCTTATAAATATAAAAAAACTGATTCCTAACTTAGAAAGTGTTTTTTTCTGCAGGCAACAAGTGTCTTCAACATCTTCAGATCCAGTTGATTTCCCTCTGAAGTCCCAAATGAGCCAATTTTTTTGTGTCACTTTGCCCCACCATAATTCGCCAGCCAAGTGAGCTAGAGAGCTGTTCAAACCCTCTAAAGATGCAGGAAGTCTTCTAGTTGAGATTTTTTTTAATTGGAAAGTTTTGGATTTTTCATGGGTAATGTCATAACAAAGGTAGGGTAGGTTAAGTTTACGCATTTTTGACCAAGGTCGCCGGGCCCTGGGTGCTAATGCCAAGAACTAATTTTTTGACTCAAGTTTTTAATGGAAACTAGGTTATAATATAGAAAATGACTATGTAGAAAATATAGAAATATAATATATAGAAAAATAGGTTATAATATAATATAGAAAAATAGGTTATAATATGTAATATAATATAGAAAAATAGGTTATAATATGAGTCTTTACAGCCTTTGGTTAGCCATTTATTGCTTCTGGTCTAAAAGTTATGGCCAAAAAAGAAACAGCATTTGGGTTAAAAAATTGTTTGGGATTTCCTTGCCATAACTAAGTAAGAAATATGGCTCTTGGTCTCTGACTTTCTTGGCCACCCCTGCTCTACAAGGATCTTATACTGTATATACATATATTGATTATTAGCATAATGACACCTTGACTTACATCATATATGCTTGACATAGTGTCAAGTCTGCAATAATTGCAATATGCATCCGGCAGTCATAAGCCTTACTGGATTCAAGTAGCAAGTGCATGCACTATATTTTTATGAGAACTTTTGCTTCACACCACAAGGCTAACATCTACAAATTGTTGTCACACTTGGAGAAACAATTTGATGTTGTTACGACCTACCTTTTTAAGCAAGAAGTGAAGTACACAATGAGGAAATTAATCAAATTATATGCAATTANTCTGGGAAGCAGCTAGGTGGTGACTAAAAATGGTCATCACTTCTTTGTGTGATGTTCCAGACCATACAATCACAACTTTTTGTTTCCACATTGCTTGTTTTTAGGAAATTCCCAATGTTGGGATTTTAGACACTATTCTTAGCCCACTATTCACTGGTTACTCCATACACAATGCACCACATCTTTCCCAACGACTAGCAATCGCGCTTGCTTTGTCACAACTGGCTACCTTATCGAATGTGTCACATCTAAAAATGCTTGTGTCATGCACGATTTCTTCTCGACAATAGCCACCATTTTTAGACTCGATCATAAAAGTCACAAAGATGTTTTTAAACCACACAGATCTGAAACGAATCGTTTTTTGCATAAGAAACTAGTTAACATCAGCTTATTTATAACATAGAACAGATCATCTAATAATATAAAATGAACTTAAAAATGAAAGACATTCATCACACTACCCTATCAAATGAGGCAAACAGAATGATGCAAACCAAGATCTAATAGGCATTAACTTTAACTTGCAATAATTCCTAAGCATACAATTCTTGACAATTGAGCTATAACCATATGACCACTTCGTATCCACAAAAAATTATGGTGAGGAGATGCATACTAATGCCCATACGACTGATTTGCTTTTGTTTGTTTATTCAACTCACATAATAGGCTAGCAGTGAGAAGATACTTCTGATGTCAATTATATAGCCTATTGTTCCCCCACAATAACTACAGTAATCTTTGTTTACAAAAACAGAAACATTTGGAGAAAAATAGCTATGCATTGAAATAAAGGCAAGTGCAGGGCAGTAATACTGGTTAGTACACTAGGAATGAGTAAAATCGGATCTAACTTGCAGACAGGCCTATACCCTAGCTATACATTCCTGAATTTTTTTCTTAAATTAACTTAGTGAAAGCCAATAAATCATTCAGACATATAAAGCCAAACCAAATGCAATCCACATAAGTGCCGCAATAGTACACGCAGACAGTAGAAATGAACAGATTCACAAAAAAGCAAGCAATATACCCAAAAATCAGAAATAGCTAATGAAAGAGGACCATCGCAAACATGAACGGAAGAACCCCATGTCATTTCATTTGAATAACATATACTATATAAAAAATACACCAATGTTAAATCATTTATAAAATAATCATAAACATAACACAGCCACTCATGAGCAAGCAATGGGTGAAGAGTTGAGGTATGTACAGATGAGCAGGTGAAGCATGCACATAAGTGAGAAAAGAAACAGTATATAAGGGTTATGAGGCAGAAACCAATGCAGTCAACACAACATTTCAGAACAAAAGTATCGCAAGGGTATTCACAGATTATTTATTTCTGCCAATTTTTACAGTATAAATTCCTTAAGGTAGTGTTTATTTTGCCAACAGCGGCAAAAGCTCTGCTGGACATACATTCTGTTTAAAGCCGTGTGGAACTGCATCCACTTTTCTCCAGACATACTGGTGGGTTTGTGACACAAGCAGCACGCCGAATGTAGTCGGTAGTGCTTTTGCTTTCCCTCAATACATGGGAGCCTTTTCCTGTACTTTTATCAAGAGTTTCTATAACTTTATCGCTTTAGGTTTTGGGTGTAGCTTTAGGATTGTTTAGCATTGGGGTAATGGGCATTGTTAGGGAGAGCTTTGGCCACGCCCTGGATTTTGAAATTATTTGCAAAAAATGTTGTTTTTTTAATTTTGAGGGGTAAAAACCAAATTTCACTGCTTTTGCCCTCCCCCTGCAAAAAAATTTGGGAAAATCCCCTACTGGCCCTCCCTGGAAAAAATCCTCCGACGCCCATGATTGGGGTTGAGTGTTAGGGTTGAACATTAGGGTTTTAGTGTTAAGGTTTAGCATTAGCGCTTAGCGTTAGGGTTTTACATCATCTGACAAGGACGATGTGCTCATCCAAGTCTATCATCCATGTCACATTACCATTTCTGACTGCAAAATAAACCCTGTCATTCCTTAATTATCTTATAGCTCTACCCTGTTTTTTTTTCAGTCATAGACCAAAATGTTTTTGAAATAACAAAAAGAAATTAAGTCATTTCAGTCAGAATGTTTGAAAATATAGGCTTAAAAATACTGTTATGGTGAGTTTTACTACAACTGTGTGACAAATGACCAAAAGGTTTCAGTGACAAAATGCCTCAACAAAAATGACCAAAATGTTTCAGCGAAAAAAAATAGCCTCTAACTGCCTGATATAAATACCACCCATGTCTCATCTACTGTCAGGCACCTTCCAGATCAACTGTATCCCCTGCTGTCTTTATGGGTAATTACGGGAATGGTCAAATTGTGGCAATTCATGTTCATGCACTGCATAAAAATGTCTTTGAATTATGTCACGCACTTTTTCTACCCACATCCTCATTGCACTATCATGGCTGCTGCATGGTTTTCACTTTGTTGCCGCATTACCACTTCTCCCACCCATCCATGCAATATGTCTGCCTCACTTCTTCAATTGTGTATTTCTTACCTCTTCATCTGTTGCACGCATCAATTTTCTTCTTCATGTTGTGATTTCATAATGTGCCTTGTTTTATTGAATGTTTGCTTTTGTCATCATTTTTGCTACCTCAACAAAACCTCTGCTGGTTCTGATGCCTGGATTGGTTAAAATGAATATAGGCCAGTTCAGCCTATAGTCATTTTTCTGGTAAGTCCTTTGCACAGATCTACCAACAACATGAAAAAGAAAAGGTTAAGTACAACCAAAGAGTGATTGACATTGAGAAGTCTCCATTCAATTTCCTTGTCTTTACAAGTGGTGGGATGGCACCAGAATGCACCAGAGTCAACAAAAGACTAGCTGAAAAGATTGCTTAAGAACCAACGGGGCATACGCATCTGCCATGACTTACATAAGAACAAAGCTCAGATTCGCCCTTTAGAGGAGCACCCTTCCTGCAATACGAGGATTTCGAGGCAAACGAAATGATGTTCATCTCCAGGATCTCACAGACATGACTTCTGTTTAATTAATTCCTAGGCCCACAATCATGTAGGGCTGAATTATGGTGTCATTGACATGAAACCAATCATATTTGTGTANTAGGTAGTTAATTCNTTCTCGTATGTCATGACATTATGAGTGAACTATTATCTTTTGTAGAACTAAAATGCTCTGCTCATTAACTAAACTTATTTTGTTTTTCATGAACCCAATGCTTATTAGATTAATGTTTGCTGCTAAACTTACTATAATCTGTTTCTACCCTTGTCTCTTCAACATCATTTGGTGACAACATGTGTCTGTTGAGACATTTTCATCCATGGTAGTCACTCCACTGTGGTCCATGGGTAATTTTGTTGCTTCTTCATGATTAATATAATGTAAACATAAAAGGAGTGGTTACAACAATTCACCACACACAGGTTGGAGAATTATANCCATCAAAAAGCATATAAAACAATTGTTTTATAGTACGTAAATAAAGTGGCAATAGACATCAACGTAACACAGATGAGAGCAAGTATTGGGTGAAGAATTGAGGCATGTACAGATGAGCAAGCACATAGGTGAATGAAGCAAACAACGAGGGTTATGAGGCAGAGAGCAATGCATTTAGAACATAACATTTCATGATTTATATATGGATACACATTTTTTCTGCCCTTACTACTTATTTTTGTGATTAAATGTTGGGTTTCAATGCATTGGCCTCTGCCTCATACACTAACCCTTATGTTTACTCACTTCCTTGTGCTTGCTTTACCTGCTCATCTGTACATGTATGTACCTCAACTCTTCACCTATTGCTTGCCTACCATCATCTGTGTTATGTTGATGTTTATTCTGTATGTACTGTAAAACAATGGTGCAATGTAAAGAACGGATGTCTGTCAGAGCAGTTGTGTGATAATGTAAATTTGGAGTGGGAAAAAAACTTGTTACACAATGAATAAAGGTACAGACACAACAAAAAAAATATTTTGTCATTTGCTATTTAATATAACCTTCCCACAAACACGTGATGCAAGACAGTTACGATGTTTTAATTTTTTATATTTTCATAATTGTTGAAACCTAAATTTGGTTCCAACTGGAGCTTGATATGAGGAATGGAATTTTCTTGGTGTGAGATCAATGGTGGCTGAAAGTAAGCCTAAGTTGGCAACAAATATTATTTACTACCGTTTTGGTGTCATTGCTCAACATAAACTATCAGTTTTCGTGGCTCCAGTTTCATTATTTCATATGTATCCGCAACCAAGATCTGCTACTAACAGATAACCGTCTTTTACACAGCACCTACAACAATTGTGCTATGTGCATTTTTATGATTAATTATTACCTTTTGCTCAAATACAGTGCAGTTACAGCTACTAACTATACTACAAGTGAGATTTCTGAAAACAACAAGCCCTTTGAGAGGAATTTTACCAGGGGATATGATGGCTGACACTGGGCCAGAATGGTCGCCAGGAAGTTTTCAATAGGTGGGCTTTGGGTTTGTGCTAGGGGGCTTGACATTAAAAAATTGACAAAAACTCAACTGATTCATAGCGTTTCATGTTTCAATTTGGGGATTTGGAGCTTTGTTTATGGGAGCTTAGCTCCCAAAAGTCCCCCATGGTGATGGGGCTCCACTGGGCTCCCTTATTTTTTGGGCCCTCGTCGAAACTTACATAGCTTGTTTGTATAGTGATCAGAATGAGCTGTGATGCTAAGATTCACAAATACAATTTTTTTCTGCTCTTAAGTCATAGGAATGTGCACATCAAGATCAAGCAAGAGCAGTGGGTTAATCCTAAAAGTAATAACAGAAAGAAAACACAATAGACATCAACATAACACAGACATTGGCGCAATTAGGTGGGGGGACACGGGGGACGTGTTACCCCACTTTTTCAGACAGTGGGGTTATAATATGCCATGTCCCTCCACATTTTCTCTTTAGGTTTCGCAATAAATTGGTTTCACACCAACCTGTCCCCTCCACATTTTACAACAAAATTGCACCCATGAACACAGATGATGGTGGGCAAGCAATGGGTGAAGAGTTGATATACATTACATGTACAGATGAGCAGGCAAAGCAAGCACACAGGTGAAGGAAGCGAGCAGCAATAAGGGTTATGACGCAGAGAGCAATGTATTGTAACAAAACATTTCATTACAAAATCAATACAAGTAGCAAGCACAAGGGCAGAAAACAATGTTTATACATACAAATCGTTCAAATAGATTTACAAATGGATGGATTAGTTAGACCTTGTTATACTAACAGTTGGCTCATGCCACACCAATAATTTTAGGCTTGATTACAGAAAAACTGATCAAGCGTACTTACGTAACTTACCCGGGCCCCTGCACCTACCGGTCCCAGGTAATTCGTAAATGTACCTCTCGTAGGCCCCAGTGCCTGGTGCATAACCGTAAACGGAATCGGGTCTAGTGAAGAATACTACCTACCGAACTTCGAGAAAAATGACGTTATTGATGACGTTACAGTGACATAATGGTCAATTTGATGCCGTCACGTGCCAAATTTCGTGATGATAGGCTAGTTATATTACCACGAGAAAAGATATCGACATCACAAAATCAAAAAAAACAACAGAGAAATACAGCCAAAATAAAAAAACACAATAGACATCAACATAACACTGATGATGGTGGGCAAGCAATGGGTGAAGAGTTGATACATGTACAGATGATGTACATCAACTCTTCACCCATTCCACTGCTATCGACATCACAAAATCTACGGAAACGATCATTCTATTCTAAAAACCTCCAGCAGACCTTACAATAAATACGCCATACCACACTTTGAGCTGTTGTTTTCATCCGGTTCAGCCAACAATTTAAAGTGCAAAAAGGCACGGCATCAATTCTTCAACAGCCAAATTAGCTACAGCTACTGGACCGACTGTATTCGATTTCGAAGATCCCCGCAAAATACACTTGCATTTACAATCACTTCGCTTCCGCCAACCGCTAAGTGTCTCTCGTGCGCCACGCACACCAAAGTAACGCACACAACACATTAGTCTTCGTACTAACATTGACGCACGCTGGCTTTCACATTGTGAGCAGCGAAGCGCAACCTGTGCACGCGTGTGCCACTTAGATTATCCCCACCCAGACCTCGTTCTCAGTACAGTAATATATCCATTTTTTCATCTAGAAAATAAAGATATGTGGGAGAACTGGTTGCATCCCTGGAAATATCGACTTTACTTTCAACACGTGGCAGAACCAATTTTTACAAGACAACATCTAAAACTTCACACTTCTTCCAATGGACGTTAAAAAGTTTGGTAGCGGGGCATATACTTTCTAAGACCGTGATGGTTTGCTGTGGTGAAGCGCCAAAACCGAGTTGAGGGAACGCATTGCTCTGAAAAAACATGTTTCATTATATTCAGGACAACTGGGAATCTTTCGTGAGCATTTTCTATAAAGCAAATCATGATGATCAGTAATGCTTCAGAGGCCAGTGGACGTAGGCATAATTTTATGTATCTCAAATTCTTCACTCAACCCTTCTCTGAACTCGGAGTTTTATCCGGGCTTTGGGAGATCGTGCAATGGACGTAGGCATAATTTTATGTATCTCAAATTCTTCACTCAACCCTTCTCTGAACTCGGAGTTTTATCCGGGCTTTGGGATATCGTGCACCTTTCGTAGGATGTGCGCACGGCCAAGTAATGCTGTCTTTGCTAGTTGGTGAATCTTGTTTTTTGTGCACCTTTCGTAGGATGTGCGCACGGCCAAGTAATGCTGTCTTTGCTAGTTGGTGAATCTTGTTTTTTGTCAGGGAAGGAATCTCCTCATGGTGTTTCTCCAGATTGTTGCTCCTAGAGTTCCTTTTGCTATTGGTACCACTATGGCTTTCATGTTCCACATTCTCTGTATTTCTAACCTCAGATCCTGGTAGCCTACTTTTCTATCTTATCCCTTTCCTATCTACTATGTGTGTGTCAGTTGGTTCTGCTATATCTATTTTGAGTCCTTCCTTCTGCTTGCCTGTTACCGTTCAGTATGGTCTACGAGTTTGTATCTATCTGCCCGTCCTGATCTTGAAGTCCCACAGTACCTTGTTCTCTGTTACTGGATTGGGCTTGTGGAGCCGGATGTTATCTGTCGTTTTGATCTCGCCGGGCTGGCATAAGCTGTGGTGGATTGCTGCTGCTAAGTTGTTGTGTCTTGTACAAGCTTCCTGCTATATTGGCGCACGAACTCATTATGTGAGCTACTGTCTCATCCCTCTCTTTGCACATGCTGCATTTTAGATCATTTGTGGTGTGGAGTAGCCCATACTGGCTTTGTGGAACCTAGGTAGCCCAACCTATGTCCTAGGTAGGACATAGGTAGCTGCAGTGGCAATGAAAAGAGTTTGGTAAGTTGTTTCTACATCTGTGACGTGGTAGTTGTAAAATCATTTCTAATTCACAAAGAACAGTTTGCATTGGTATCCAAATCCATGCACTGAGAATAACTGTAAAAATGGAGTTTGGGGGAACTTTGGGCGAATAAATGGGCTGCTCTGTTGTAAAATCTGTCTTTTCGTGTATTGCGTCATAAAGCATATAGTTTATCGTGGACCCAGACGTTACCTTCAAACCAGCTATGTCCAACCCGCGCCTCTCGGGCCGCATGCCACCCAAGGCGAAGGTTTTGTGCGACCCAGTCTCGCAGTGTTGCCAGATGCTGGTTGGAAAACCAGCCCAATGTCCTCATAAAACAAGCCCAAAACCAGCCCCAAAAGCTCCAAACTAGCCCAAAATATGCGATAAAACTAAGAGTTTGCAGTGAAAGTTACCACCAGTATCTTATTGCAGTCTTTGTGCAACACACAACTGACTTTCTTATAAAGCAACCTCAAAAATACAAAATGACAACGGTAGCAACATCGTAACAACAATCCAGCTATCATTAACAATACCACACATTGCATTCGAAATAAAATGCTAACAGCAGAACCCTGGTGCATATTATCATAAACGCAATTTTGTTGCAAGATGTGAGGGGGACAGCTTGGTGTGAAACCAATAGCCTACATTACGAAACCTAAAGAGAAAAATGTGGGGGACATGGCATACCATATCCCCACTGTCTGAAAAAGTGGGGGGATGCGTCCCCCGTGTCCCCCACCTAATTGCGCCCATGCATATAATATGAACCATGTGCTTTAAGGAATAGAACAGAAAAAGCTTCCTGTTTTCTTTATCTTTTGCAACTTGAAAATGCAACTTCAAACTAAGAAAGAATGTGTTTGATCTGATATACAGCGTAGTAATTCTTTATGGCCTACATCATTTATTGTAGAATGGCAAGCAATATGTGCAGCGATTTGAAGACTTAATCTCAAATCTGCAAATGCAACATTATCATCTAGGCAAATAGTATTATGACCCTGGTATAGCCAGCATCAATCAGACTACGAATAGACTACGAATAGATGAAAATGGAGCCGAATTTTTAATGTGCTTAGCAGTTGTAGAATAATTCTTTAAAATTTAAATCATTGTACTGTGCTCTTATTTCAAATCAGCATTTAGCTTTTTTATCTGTAACTTAAAGTGTGTTTTGTATCCAGCCTTTCAACTTGAGATCCTTTTCTGGCTTTTCGCAATAGGCGTATCGCTTGTCATACTGGGCCATCAACTCAAAGCTTTTCATCAAATCCTTCATGAAACTCTGATACTTGTACACTGCTGTTTAGCTAAATCAACAATGCAGCGTCAGCAAAAGCATAAGCAGTAGCAATACCTCTCTCCGCACAAACGAACATAGCGAGTTGTGCTATGGGTGTTTTTCCTATTGTGACTACGTCTTGCGTGCGTTACCGTAGCATCGATAACTAACAACAGTAATGGACTGTATGATGTGACCACAGCAACACCATGTCCTTGTCCACAAACTGAAGTCTGAATGAGATCAACACTGTTGACCATGCGATCACACACACACGATCACGTGATCTCGAAGCTTGATCTATTGGATCTTACATCAAGAGAACAGAAACGAACAAGAAACGCCGGCGATCACATTACTTCAAGTAAAAACAAACCTCACTACCTCAGCAGAATTGACAAAAACTATACTCTTTGATAGAAAAATCTTTCGAAAAAACAGCCCAAAATACCGCATGCATTTTGATAAAACTAGCCCAAAAAACCGCAACCCGCAATAGCAAAAAAATCCCGCAACGCAACGAAAAAAACATCCCAATTGTGAGGGAAAACCGCCCAACTGGCAACACTGCAGTCTAGGTTTTCGCTGTAGCAATAGTTTCCTACATACTGAGAACCTGTCCTTATTTCGATAACCTTGAATTTGACATTTTTGATGCAGGTGGTCCCTAGTGTCACTTTATCACGTCTGTTACCATTGCACTTAGAATTTGAACGCTTTCAGCATATTAGCTTAAGCTAAATTTGGTTTGCTCAAATCTAAGTAAGTCATTCAGTGTGCGGCCCTGGATAGCGACATGATATTTCGCCCAGTAAGCCATTTGTGTTGGACATTGCTGCTATAAACAAAATCGCGTTTACGCTTGTGGTTACCGATGAGCGAGAAAAGTAATCAATTCGTGATAACGGTTTTCTCCAAGTTGGTTGTTCTTGGAACGAAAGTGCCTTTCAACAAGAGTGAAGTAATTGCTTATGTACGTTCAATTCGCTTGTCAGTTCGGATTGATTGACGTAACTTTGCACTTGCGCTCACCACTCGGATCTACAGTGCAGAGCTTCCTTCACGGTTTTCGGCTTAAATACGAGTGGTAGCGGTACACTGTCTAAGCTAAGGTCCACCACAGCAACATGCTATTAGTCACAAACATGGGCGTAGCTAGGGGACACGTAAAGCCGTGCCCACGCCCCTAAAAAATAAAAGAAACTATTGTGTTATCATAATCATATAGATATTGGCGTTGGAAGGGGAGGCAGAGGGGGGCCTTGTACCACCTTGGATTTTGAAACTTTCAGCAAAAAATGGTTGTTTTCTTAGTTTCGAGTAGGAAAATCAAATTTCACCACTTTTGGTCCGCCTGGAAAAATTTGGGAAAATTCCCCTAGTGGCCCCACCTGGAAAAAGTCCTTCCGACGCCCATGCATACAGATCAACTCCAATATAATTTGCCTTCTTTTTTGATATTTATGTAAACCATTTTGCTAAAAAAATTTTCATCAAAAAGTTGTAGCACGGTTGTCTGAGCACAATGATGTCATAACACCACTGCTCAGAGGGGCCCCGCGCTTAGGTCTTGCATTGGGCCCCGCACTTGCTGGGGCCGCCCTGGTACTGTCCGTGTAGCTGCTTCTTGGTCCATTTTGTTGTGTTCTCTATTTCCCATTGCTTTTTGCTTCCTCATTACTTTTTTACTATTTATCATTATGTCGCAGACGCATGGTCCATGTGAATGAAGGAATTCAACTTGTCATCAGACACGAAGTCCATAGTACAAACACACACTGTCTGCACAACGCAGGTTGATAACAGACAAAACGTTTTGCAACGGCGTTGGAGGCAGAACCACAGGGTTGCAAACACTTTCTTAACATGGTTTCTTCATGCATTTTTGTTTCTCAAATCACGAAATAACACGAATGCGGCAAGAGGAAAAACAACAACATCGAAGATCACAAATTGATTTCATGCTGATAGGAATATAAAAACATCATAAGTTTCAGTTTTCACAGTTTAATGATCGTGTTCTGACACTTTGAATCACAAAGTGTTGGCGAAAGACCACCTGGGTCAAGTTCTCAGCTAGTTATGTTGCTGGCACAAAGCAATTTTCATTGAAGACGTTTCACAAGCTGTACAGTACAGTGATAACGTGACATGAGTCAATGACTCGACTCAAGTAACGATTTTTGGTGACTCGGACTCGACTTGAGTCACGTTGAGAAAATGGTAACTCAACTCGACTCGAGTCAAGTTTTTCACAAAATGACTCGACTCGAGTCACACTCAATGACTCGAGACAGAGTCATTTATACAAAATCTCTGTGTTCCTGATGGACAAACCCACTGCGTTTGCACATAAAGAAAGGAGCATTTTTTGCATCAGTGATGATCAAGATTGGCGGAAATTATCTGTTTTGCCTGTCTAGTCGTGCTGTGCTCTATTTTAAGGATCAAGTGTCTCCAACTTGCATAGAGGCAGAACTTAGACTTTGCTTTCACTGAGGGTCAGCAGAACACAATGTATTGACAGACACCTTATCTCGTTAAATGTAGTATTTACATATTGTGATCGTGGCAGTGGGCCCCATACTGTGACCTTGAGTCTTTTCCAGACACCAGTAAAGTGATTCAAGTTTTTCTTACTCAAATCCAAAGCAAAAACTATGTCGCAAAATATAATGAAAATGCGTAATCCAAATCTTGTTTAAATCCAAATTCCTGCCACTCTTATTAGCCTGAGCCCATAAGAAAAAACGATAACATCCAAATCCATCCATATATTGAAATGTTGCAGGATTTAAATCCAAGTACATGTACATCTCTGGTCATTTTCATGTATTGGCCATACGAAAATCACACTTTCAATGCAATGCCAACCAAGAGGTTGCAACAACATCCCCTCGTTTTTGCAATGAACCGCACCCATTGCACCTTCTTTTTGTAAATGTTGTGCCTGGCACCACCTTCACATCCTGGTTAAAACACCACTTTGTTGTGATTAGACAAGCTGACCAGCATAGTTCGTGGTGAATCGCACATTCACCACAATGTTAGCTGAGAAGTTGCAACACTTGCAGCAAAGTTGGGCTAGAGATTTTGAAATGACTGAGAGTGAAAGAGATAAGCAAAATGCCAACGGAGACAACTTAGATATAAATAGCCTGCAATCAAACTTGTTAAAACAACATCGGGAACTATTTTCTAACTTATCGGGCGCCATTTCATAGCATGTTGGGCACCATTTTCTAACTTATCAGGCGCCATTATTTCATGGCATGTTGGGTGCCATTTCATAGCAAAAAAAGTGTCGTAGAAAAAACGTGAAATTTTGTGTGACTTGACATTGACTCGAGCTTGAAAACCAATGACTCGAAGTGGCTCGACAGTTCTTGCGACTCGACCAAGTCATGACTCTGACTCAACTCGAAAAAATTTTAGATGACTCTGACTCGACGGGCTTGTGACTCTGACTCGACAAAAATGACTCAGGCACATCACTGGTACAGCAAAACCAGTAATAAAAAGCAATGAATCGTCGTCAGGTAAAATAAGCAAAAAAACAACAACCACACAAAAACAGTGGGTGAAAAGCATGCCTATGTACAGGGGTTGAGCATCTGTAGAGGTAAATGATAGAAGGGAAATTGGCAGTTGGCAGTGTTAGTGTCACAATTCTTGGTGACTAGGACTCGACTCGAGTCACGTTAAAATGATGGTGACTCTACTCGAGTTACGTTTTTCATAGAAAACCTCGACTCGAGTCAGAGACATTTTTACCAAATCTCTGAGCCTCTGATGGATAAACCTAGTCTGTTTGCACACAAATTTAATTTATTTGTTTATAGCAGACACGAAGTCCATAGTATGAACACACACACTCTGCAGAACGCAGATTGATAAAACAGACAATACAGAACGTACTACAAGACATTGAAGCCGGCGAAATCACAGGGTTACAGACACTTTTTGCAACAAAGCAATCTGTTCCATAAAACTTTAGCCATGGCACCCGCATGGTATTTTTGTTTGGACTTCCGACAAGCTCTTAATGCATATTTGAATTCTTTTTTACTTTCTTTCATAAGGTCAGATAGAGGTCCACTTTTGGGTTTATGATTATAATCCAGTATAAATATGCTTGCCGGCAGCCTTGTGCTTTTCTCTTACATCCTTGTTCCACACGGGAACATTATGGTTTTGTGGGCTGTTAGTTAATACTTCACTTGCTACTCTTTTCAGTGTCACTACTATGTTAATGTAAAATTGTTCTAGTATGTCAATGTGTTGTTAAGTTTTGCACATAGGATTGTCACATGAGGTACGTTCTTCAAATAAGGGTATTTTTGAGAGCCAGATCTTGCTAGTCTGTTGATATTTCAGTTTTTGTTGTTGTGTGTGGCTTTGTTCCAGTTCATATTTTTCTTATGCTCAGTGGCGATTCTAGAATTTAAAAAGTGGGAGGGGGGCATAAACGTCTGTCTTGCATGGTGATTTTTCGTTGTTTTGAAGAATAATTTGCTATGATTAACCCTATCAAACCCAATATAGGCTTGTGAATATCGTTAAATATTAACTGGCGTTATTATTCACTGTAGAGACACCCAAACACCACTGTAGATGTAATCACACACGTGAGGCCTACTGCTGTGTCGAATATTCTGAGCTAACCATGCAACTTCCACAGCACTGCACATGCAAAACGAAACACCATTTTCTGTACACAAATGTGCCGACCCCACATGAACGAAAACAGCTGCATGAAAGTGACCTTTTTTTGCTAAAAATATAATAGGAAAATGTCAAATTTCAAAATCCAGGGGTAGGTTTTGCCCTCCCCCCTTCCGAGGCACATGTTCTTTAGGGGGAAAATCTTATATCGTTTCCATTGTTACAATTTAAAACTATTTAATGTTCAGCAGCATAATCACAACAAATTGATTTTCAGAAGACGTTGAAGCCACTTAGGCTGGGACTAACTGTATTGAAAGTTCATCAAGGTAAACGGCGAATAAATATGGACTCATAACTTCCCATTGTCTGATCACGTTGGTTACGGGGAAAATAATATTAATGCGTCTAAAGACAACAAAAGAACTCCTTCTGTATGAGCTACAGATATGCTATGGTTATTTAGTCAACATTACAACCTGTAGTCAGCGAGCTCAGTTGTACTCGATTTTGTTTTCTTGACAAAACTGTCGTTATCAATACATGGATGATGCTTTACAACCACTGTACTTGCGTGCCAACCGGTCCAGTTTTGCGTCTTTCGTCTTCAGCTATTCTTTTCTACCTTTTAAAAAGTATGCCCCCTCGTTTCAAACCAGCAGCAAATAAAGGAGCATTCACTAAGCAGTAGTTTCACCTGCAGTAAAAAACACTTTAGCCAATGTCAGGGACGCCGGAACGTCGGTAGGGCAGGTGGGGCAGAAAAAATGTTGAGGGCAATGCAAACTTATGAAAACCAAA
>JGI24158J21664_10001593_pt1 | contig 25958 bp, 21 predicted proteins | sample Ectturendosymbi3_FD_21664 | JGI IMG/M metagenome (IMG submission 21664) | reverse complement strand
TAGCTTCAGTCAAAGCATCAATCAGTCTCCAAACATTAGCCCTAATGATCAGCATCTGTTTGCTAAGGCAGTTAAAAGCACAACTGCTAAGTTCGCACCTGTCGCATAAGTTCGCACAAACAGCTCAGATTGAAGTTGCGAACATAACCGTGAGATTGCTGTACTTTCAAACTGTTACCATTTTAGCAGACAGCAGCCAGGTTTGAAAAGTCAGCCTCCGATAAAATCGGTAAGCTGCACGATGACTTGGCCTTCTGTGAAGAACGCCACGGATGCTAGTTATGCTTTATCTCTCGCGCTACTGATATCGCACGTTCATTCCGACTTATAGTGCAACTTCACCGTTTAATCCTATGTGGAAGCGGAAACGGTAGAATTTTCGCGCTTCCGCTTCCACAGAAAAAGGACCGCTTCCAGTTTCCGCTTCCATATCCCTGATCATAATCATCTCTTATTTTTTTAAAACCAAACCATCTTATTTACAATACATTTGCTGACCAGTAAATCAGTATCGATTGCTATGAATACCAGAAAGAGCTTCCAAAATAAGTGTTTTAACTAACGCCGCATATACGGATCCAAGCTTTGTTGTTTCTTTCCAAATCACTTCTGAGCAGAACCGTCGCCAGAAAGTTTTCAATAGGGGGGTTTGTTTTCGTTTGGGCAGGGGGGCTTGACATTATAAAATTAACCAAAACCCCATTTATTTATAGTATTTCACGTTTCAATTTGGGGGGGCTTGGAGCTTTGTTTGGGGGGTCTAAGCCCCCCCGTGGCGACGGGACTGCTTCTGAGACTTCGCAGAGTTTTTCTACCACAACTTCCCATTTCAAACAAACACCTCAAAAAACGCGTCCGTCCAGTACTACCTCTCATCCGGCATTTAAAGCAGCAACAGAACAGCGAACATTATTCAAAGAGAATCGTATTTCTCTCTCAAGACATTTATTAAGCGTTAGTTTAATGGACATCATGATATAAAAACAACTATTTTCTGACAGCAACAACAGCGCGAACCGTGCACGTGGTGGCTTGAACTAAACGTTTGTTTGCAGTTTATATTTTAGAGGTTTTCAATGTAAACTTCAGAAAAGCAATCTGTTTTTTTTTTATTTTAAATGGAAAATGATTGTGTTTTAGGAAGCTATATTTACAGCACTAAAATATCATAAACTTGTTTGGTATCACTGGTTAGTTTGATTTTGGAACTTATCAGTAGAGCATACCACGAAACTGCAGATTCGCAGCAATGTCATTGGACGTGACGTGCACAACGTGATCATGGTCCTTTCTTGTTAATTGCTCATACGTCACTTCACTTATTTGGCTTCCGCCGGCGCATGTGAGTTGGACTTTCCCTGAATTATCGTTTCTGTGTTTGATGATGATTTAACTACCTGTTTTTTTCGCTTTTATCCGTTGAGGTTTAAAAAAAAAAAGCGGTCAGTTTGTCTCTCGTACGAGGAGCTTGCAAGGTATCAATGGTGGAAAACAACAAATCGTTTCAAGTTCATTGCGTTGCTGGAAAGTCAAACACAGTGCGGCAGACAATCGTGTTATTTGTTCTTGAACCAGTTTGAGCCAAAGGTGCAAAAACTTATTCTTCGCATTGCAAGATTTAGTTGAATAAATTAAATGCACTGGTACTTGTTTGAGGAGCACAATTTTCTTGAAAATCAGCTGGGGACGATTTTTCTTGCTCGTTTATTGTTTGTGTCACTTTTTTCAGTTTATCTCCTTCAAACAGGATCAGAAAGAGAAAAATTGTTATTTTGATTGCGGTTCAGACTAAATAAATTTATGTCTGGTTGGTTAAAACGTTTGCGTGGAAGTTCAAGACTTAAAAGCTGCATGCCCACAGCGAAAGAAGTAAGTATTAAAATCGAAACCTTATCAATGTTTCTTATTGGCTGTACTCAGCTGCAAGCATAACAATGTCTATTGTAAAGGTAGTTTACCATCTGCGATTGCGTTGATTTGAGGCAGTGTGGTTTCACATTGGTCGTAGGCAACTTTATAATCATGGTTAGTAAGACTGCAGGTAACAACATGATAGGCGAAGTCCTTCACGTGTGGTAGACGTTTCATGGTTTGCGGCTGACATACCTATGTAGGAAATTCCTTTTTAATATGAAGTTTATAGTTCGTGTGTCGGTGTTTTGCTTTCAGAGTGTCACGATTGTACTTTATTCGCGTCGACAAAATCACACGTTTTGTTGTATTCGCGTCAACGGAATCATTCGTTTTTTACGTAGAAGTCTAATGATTTCCGTTGTCCTGCTACACACAAGCAACAACTTGAATTTTTTTTGTATCTGCCTGTTTCAACACAAGTCACAATCTTACCAGTGGTATGGCTGTTCAAATGAAACACCTACATATCCTTTTTCCTAATCACTAACTTTACAAAAAAAAACGAAAACTCTCTGTTTTTTCAAACCGTTGTTAAATTTTTAGAACAAACCAAAAGCTTGACTGAATATCATTTTGCAAAATTTTTAAACCTCAGGCCATACCGCGTACCACTATAATCAGATTTCATAAATTTAGGTATCGTTATTGACTGCTGCACAATGTTCAACAAAAAAGACACTCCAAAGTTTGACCTTGATTGCGACAGTTTTCAATTTCAATTTGCATTTCGTGTCAAGTTTTTGGTAGTTATTCAATCAACTGACCTAACTTGGGGAAAGGTTTAAGTTTCTAAAAAAAATCTCGCAGTCAACTTTGATCATGCTTCAAACGTGGCAACGTCCAACAGAACTCACACTTTGCTACCAATTGATAACTGGAAGGACCACGACCGTATTTGTGATGATTTATTACCACGTGGACGGGTATGTAAAGGCTCCTGGCTGAGAAGTCAGGACGAGGATGAATGCGTGTTGAAATCAAGCAGAACAAGTTTGGCGGTGGCATAGAAGTATCCATTTAGAACAATATTTGACCCTCATTGAAAAGGTGATGAAAAGGCTAAAAATTTATTTTTACCGGTTTAAAAAATCTTGCTCTATCTCAGTTTGCAGTCGGAAGCTACTTTAGTTTAAAACAGTACTGCTTAAGTATTGGTATTTTCATCATTCGCCAAAAATGAGAGAAACTATGTGGGCCGGCGCTACAAACGCAAATCGAGTCCAGTGTTCGAATCTTCTGGGCTGTTGCTCTGTCAAGTCAAAATACATTTACGCTGTCTTGATCAGCAACTGTCGTTTGAAAGAAATAAGATACTTTTGTTTGAAATTGCACTTGAGGTTTGAGGCTATGCCTTCAATGAACATTTTCCTTAATATTCTTGCTTGTTTGTTTGACATAACTCGCGTTACTTTACCATTTATCCCCGAGTGTTGGTTTGTCTCTAGTAATTTGTGAAGTGTTACCAAGAAGTAGAAATTCACACAAAAAGATCTTTTTTATGTAGTTTTATCCAAAATAAGAAACAGCTTGCAAAGCTTGGCACTTTTGCATTACATTTGCAGAGTAAATGCGTGAACTCCTGGTTTCTTTTAACAGACAACGGTTGTAAATAGGAGTTTGATTTGGAAGTGGTTGTTTGCCTCAATGGACAAAGTCTCCAATGAGCTGGCAACAGGGATAGATCAAAAAAAATTGACAAGCATGGCGCATAGAAATTTTATTAGAATAATATTCTCCAACGAATACCATTCTGCTGACTGTTGTAAACTGCAAACTTTCAGACTTTTATTACGGTTGGTTTCACTGTATATAAGTTTCGGAACCGTTTGTCGGAAGCCACGAAAAGCAGTGGTGCTTTTTTTCATAACATTTTTTTTGTAATTGAACTCTTTCAACATACAAGACACAAAACTAAGGTTCGTTCAGTCTCGGAAAAAAAACTTGTGCCTTTAAAAACATTGCAATAATTTCGAGCTTGACAGAAACTACATATATTTTCAGCGACTGACATTTTTCATCAGAATACAAGTTCTTTGTTTATCGCAAGGTGGTTTCGGCGGAATTTTACGCTTTACTTGCTATTTTTGCAGGAAGAACGTTGTAGAATAGAAAAAATGACGCGTTTGCGTTCAATTTATGCTTTGTCACTTCTGTGCCTTGCTTCAAACTTTCAACTGGATCATGCCCAAGCGTTACTGGTAGAACAAGGTAATGCAAACATTTATTTTAAGTCCCTTTGGTTGCAACAAATGTTTTGGTTTTCATCATCTTTTTATTGTGAGCGGTCGTAACGGTAAAGCATGAATTTTCAGATAGTGTAGTCTGTAGAGTGCTTGCTGTGAAACCTTTTCATTTGAAACACTCGCAAGCGCTTTGAAAAACATGTCCAGTTTGAAACCGTATGTTTTCTCCTGCCATAACACTTATAAGGCAGGAGAAAAGCTAAGTGCTTGGACTATTTTCTGATACGATTAAATGGCTTACCTGCCATAACGATTTGTGTTCTTTTCCTTTAAACCGTTGCAAAAAAAATTTAAAGGGGCTGCGATGGTTTTTAGTTATTGCTTAAGAATGTAAAAACGTAATTTCCACCAGGATGTTGTCTTTTTATGCGCTATAGCAGTAGTCAACTTGAGTGGAAGCATCTTCTTTGCAGTACAGTAATACAGTATGTTACATCGATTAATGGTGCGTGGTTGGTTTGGGCTGTTTGACTGTTTTCTTTTTTTTATAAAGAAAAAGACGAAGAACTAAAGTGTTATACAGCTAGTTGTTTAAGCTAAAGACATTTTAATGATCTCATGTCGGAACAAAACTTTGCTGGTTTTGCGAAATGTTTAAGACAAAAGGCCGTCACATGACGCTAAAATGGTTCACGAACGTACTTTCCAGTGCACATAGCACAGCGCACTTCCTACTGATTCAATCTATGGCTTAATCCTTAATGACTGAGTGGCCTCGGGAGACCCTTAGAACGACTTGCGCGTAGTTGCTCAGTTGTTGAATGAGGTGATTCAAGAGAACTGTGCTGGCTTGCAAACAGTCACATTCAATCTCTAACAGTACTTTACAACTGCGTTTTTTATCACCAAAAACCAAAGAAAAATGTGAGGCACTCGATATTAAATTTACGTTCTCTCAATATATGATTCTAAAGAGCATCTCCCGCAACTTGTTCTTGAGCCCAGGCAACTACAGTGTGTTCTTGAGCCCAGCCTAACTTTCTCGGTATAGATTTTTTGCATTCAAAAGTCCGTTGCGGACATTTGCACTCAGTCAGACGTTACGTCTATTCCTATTATGTTAAATTTATCCACAAACCTGCTCAAGGCGACAAGTTTCAAAGAGCCTACGTACCATAGCAGTTATCTGGAGACCCAAAGCGTAGTCACCGGCATGTTTTTTCGCGGCCTAGTAACTGGGAAACCCGAAGCCTGGTTACCGGTATGTCTTTTTCGCGGCATCAGCGCATTCATTGCGTTTCATTTACGCTCAGCTGTCTTGATGCCATTGTTTACCTCCAGTTTGCTTGTGAGCAAGGCCAGTGAATGGGTCTCAAAAAGTCCTTTATCTTTGGACGTGGTGCGACATCTACCGGTGCGTCATCATGAGTTATGTCAGCACTTGGTTTGTCATATCCACTAATAATGAAGTGACCATACCATTATCCACTTTAAGTTTTTGGTTCTCGATAAATCTTTCGTTATGTTTGTAATTAAAAACCGTTTCGTTTATTGCAGTCTGCCATTAACCATTGACCAAACTCGATTAAAGTGTAAGGGATCGAATTTGGGATCAGAAGTTTTTAAACAAAATTTGCTGACCTTTGATTTTTCACGTCGAAAGTTTTATTTTCACTATTGCAATGTGCAAATCGATCCAAGCACACTCTTACACGTTTCAATAGAACCTTTTGTTCCGGCGACATCTTGGTGAACCACCACATTGAAGTTTTACTATGATGATGTTGACAGATAAAAGCTGTTCCCAAAGTAGAGATAAAGAAAAAATGTTTTATCCAATATATTGCAAGGCGCCAATCTCTTTGCTACGAAAACGTTGCACAAGCATTATTACTTCTGTCTTCTTAATTACAGTAAAAAAGGTTCAAATGGTTTTTATTTATTGTTTGATCCAGGGATGCTGATGCGCAACTGCACTCATGTAACTAGTGACGTTCGAACAGACGTCACTGCCTACGTCGACTGGGAATTCACATTGAATTGCACCGACTTGGCGTCTTTGTGGACCAAGTACTTCAAAAACAAAGTCATCGTAGAAAATTCACAGGTACATGACTGGATCATATATTTCATAACCAAATGCGTTGTAGTTGAGAAAATACAAAGCAGTAAACTAAAAGCATCTAACTCTTTGCTAATAACAGTGACTGTAACTTACATGCAAGTAGCTGTCCAACTGCGAGGCTCTGGGTTGTTTTGATATGCTTGTGCGTACGGGCACAAAAATGGACACGTGTGAGCCCTGCACTGTGTTAGAGAGAACCCTGCGCTGTTCTACTGTAGGAATGTTACACCAACGTCAACAAAATCGGTGTCGTTCTCGGACAAACCACATTTGCACCGTTACACAGTTGCAATCAGCCACAATCTGAGGCGCTTCCCGATACCTTGGATTTTGTTTTTGTTGTTCTCTGGCTTAGTTTGGTAATTCAGCCTCAAGATAAATCCCTATACCAGCCATGCGCTCCGCTGTAGGTAATGGCTTCCGCTTGCCTTATCGGCTGGCAATTTCCTCTGGCCCTTTTGCTTACAATAAATCTTTTAAGATGCCTCCCATGTTGTTTACTTTGAGCTGGTTGTATGAATGATAAGATGTGGTCTGGTGACCTTGATCAGCCTTGCATTGAATAAGTTGAAAGGGTTGATTGTCGTGTGAGGTGCTGGGCTTAGGTTATTGGCGCAAGCAGTAAATATTTCAACTCAAAATATATTCCAAACGAAAAGCGATGAAAGCAATTATCCAGAATGTCCAGTGGCAAAAATTCTCGGCAATATGGCAAGAACGTTTCTGAGTTTTCTTTTCCTTATGCGCATTGCTGTATCACTGCAGTGGATTGCTCCATCGGATTAGATGGGACGTAGTTGTTTTCAGTTAAATAAAAACTCTACGTGCTATGACAAGACTGACGTTCGCTTGTGTGGATGACGATTAGTCGTGATGTAAATTGGATTTAATGCGCGTGACATGACCTAAGGCTGCGAGGGAAACCGCGTGAGCCGCTAATACATCTACTAAATTCAAACATTTTGAATAGAAGCGTTTTGTTCGAACAAATAATCAGTTCAAAAGGTAAAACTTTGTGCGAGCTTAATGTAATCCTTAGTTGATGAAGTTGCACAGGACGTTTAACAGCCTGCAACCAGCTCAACCGCTGTTTGATCAAGGTTCTGTATTACGAAATTGGAGCAATTACGTATTCAGTCAAACAGATTAAATGAAGGTCGGTATAGGCGTTAATTTAATAGTGATGTTTGCATACGCTACTCTCAAAAAACGAGACGTATTGGATATTTGTTTTGCTAAAAATGTAATGTTTAATACTACAACCGCCTCTCACCTTGTTTTTTTTAAAGAATACTTTTTCGTATAAAAGGAATTACATGCTGCTTTTTTCTCTTTCATCTCCATTGTCGACGTCTGAAGCGAAAATTGAAAAGAGCAGTCAAAACACATGTCAAACTCGCCTTGAGTAACATACCTGTTTTACAAAGATATACTTTGGTCAGCATGTCACTAATGCGGCCTTTATCTTGCTTTGCCACGCAAACTTCGACTTGTACAGTTAGTTGAATATCATCACGATGCAGCAAAAAACGTAAATGTAGTAATAGTGTTTCAATGAGTGCTTATCATCATCATGCCGTTCTGTACAAAGGATACTTACAGGAAAGGATCGACTTTAGAAGTTCTTTCCCCTCAGATTTCAAACTCCTACGTCCATTTTTGCGAAGTGACCAATTAGCCGGCGTACATCAACACAAAGCTTTTCCACAGCAGGCCGCCATCGAAATTTTTGCTTGTGGGATGAATCAGAGTGAAACGCGGGCCAATCCCGTCAGTGCACTGCTTCGTGCTGCTGCAAATGCCCTCGGTTACTCAGATCACCACTCGACCTTTTCCTAGTTGCAAAAAGATGACTTGTGCGTTGTGCCGCGTTTAGTCAAAATGTTTCAGAGACTTCAAAACAAAGATTCCCCAGTTCATCGAAATTAACGAACTGTGAGTCGCGAACTCTCGCTTTCGAATGATCTGTAGGTTATTGAAGCTGTTGCGCATTGGTCACGCGCTTTTTCTGTGGTAGTTATGCGCACCTGCAACATCTTCTCCAAATGCAGGGCTCCTACGCAGCCTGGAAAAGTCTGGAAAAAATTGTTGATCTGTCAGTAGTGATAAAGAAAATAATTTTTCAGACTTGATTTTTTGACAGGAATTCTGACAAATATTAGCTTCCGATACTTTTGATAAGATTGATGATTGACTGTTTCAGTGCCTGTGTTCGACGTTAGTATCCCATTGGGAAAAGTAAAGTCTGGAAAAAAGTCTGCAAATATTTCTATTCAGAAATGCGTAGGAACCCTGCAAATATGTTGGTGGCGAATACGTGGAAATTTAAGCCCGGATCACGATGGCGGTGACTTCTAACGCCCTTACGCAAAGGATTTGAAAATTCTGGCAAAATGTGTTTGATCGTTGGCGCTGGTATCGAGGTGCGCCGGATGAAAGTCTCAGATCCTTGCACCGTGCCGGTTAACAACCTCGCAAACGATGTGTTCCAATGGCAGCATGCAATTCAGTGATCTTGCCGAACGACAAATCGGTCTGCCAGGGCAAAATTATTAATTGTTCCTAAAACCGCGTCTGAATTGGAAGTGTTCGCTGTAACGAAGCTAATCCGCGCGACCGGATTTCTGCGGTTGGGACACCCTGCAAGCGGCGCGACTAGCAACGTCCTGCAAGCACTGCGATCGCTTCAGCTCGTGTTATTCTATTGCTCGTTATGAACGGTAACACACCAGGCAAACCGCGTTCGGCTTGTATTCGTTTTTCACTGTGTCTTTGCAAGTCAGTCGCAGGTAGAGAGGTGAATGCTCACATCCAGGATCACAGGTCGGAACGATGGCTAAACACTTTTGTTTTGCAGTTTGTGCGCGGGTTAATGGATCCTTTTTGTGCTAACCTGTTTTGCTTCGATCAACAATACTTCCTCTAGTTGAAAAATGTAAACGTGTCTCGACTGCCGCATTCCAAACGCCGTTGAAACCGCCATTTCGTACCCTGTCCCGGCACCCGGGAAAGCGGGCGTACAACCAGCCAATGCTATTGCGACATCATAACTTCCTTTGCTTTGAAGGATAGGTTCAATTCGTGGAATTGCCCCGAAAAAGTAATCAATCCCTCTGTTGGCTTGAAACATCAATGATTAAACGTGGTCGAGAAAAAATGCAACTATTCCGTGCCGGTCGCGCTGCCGCCTGAACCCTCGTTTCCAGTTCACCAGTTTGAGTGCCCTTCAAACCACTGTCCTTCTTTCCTGCAATATATAACCAAATAAAAAGAAATACACAAACCTTTGTACTTGAAGAGATTAGCAGCGTTTTATGCCCTGAACATACCTTGCTATTTTTTCCGTTTGAAACACAGTTTTCAACGGATTTGTTTTGGGCGTGCGTGTTGAATGGTTTGCGCATCGACTAAGTTTTGATGAATGTCTTGGCCAACATAAACTAACAGATATTTACAGACATGAATTGACACATTACAAAAAGAAATAAAAAAACATAAAAGGTGCTAATAATAACTTATTGGTTTTGATCAAAATGGAGTGGATTTTAGTGAGTTTTACTTCGAATGAGGCTTGAACTCATACTCACTACAATCTTCATATAAATTTTGCGTCTCGCAACGTTATGGAAATATGCATTTAAAAATAAATCTTACCGTGAAACATAACGTTTTCAACAAAAATTTTAAAATGAAATTTGGCAACAAATTCCAAAATCACGTGATTAAGTTCTGCATCTCCTTCTTGTTTGGGTCCCTAGCAATAAACGTTGACCTGCAAGCAAAGCACTAGCACAACCCAGACGATTCGTGTAAATTTTGGCTTGTGGATTTTCTTTTGTATTCTCTCATGACGGTTTTCAAAGGTACACGCTGCAGCAGTGATGTTGCTTGGAAAAAAACGGTTTTGATGCCTTTACTGTACTTTCCGCCAACGCTTTAGTTTCTCTTTGAGACGGATTGTCTTGGACCTATTGCATATTTTTCAATGCATACAGATTTAACACTTTCTTTATTAATGCATGGTATATTTACGTTAAGTAATGAAGGTGCTTGTCGCTTCTGGTTGTGTGTTGTTTTACTGTTTTTTTTGCTTGCGTGTTCATGTTTGTTTGTTTGTATTACAATGATGCTCCTGTGATGTTGCTTTTAAAACAGTTAGTTTTGATCTTGATGTTGGCGTAAAACGCCCTGAGTAACAAACCTGTTGAAATGAAACCGTAATCAACAATTGATTTGAATCAAACTGCGTGACTGGCCATAATCTGGTTGTCTTCGATAAAGATTTGACAGATTTTCTGCATTTGTGCTAAAATCTCTCAAATTCAGTACGTCCGACTTGTGAAGAAAGTTAGCGCTTGCAGTTAAACAAGCGTGAAGAAAGTTAGCGCTTGAAATTTAACAAGATGGCAATAATTTTCGTGGGTGGTGCTATAGAAAGTTTCTCATTATGTGGTGCATTGGGAATGCAGTTACAGGTGAATATTAAGGACAGCAATAGTGCAGGTGATGCGAGCATCACTTTGTTTGGGTGCCAGTCATTTTTTTTCAGCGAAATATCTTTCTGCAAATTTGCTGCAGTTGATTTAAAAAGCGGAATTAAATTTTTACGGCTTTGATAATTCTGCACTATCTCTTTCAATTTGTCATATATCCACAGTGTTACATAAAGCCGACCAACGGACACTTTCAGGCGGATTCAGTTGCAATTCGTCTATCAGCCAATGCGCCTGTNCGATCAACATACGCTGTGCTGCTGGTGAGCGGTGTTGATTGTTACTGTTNGATGCTTACACCCTCTTGGTTTATTTCACGGAAATGATGATACGCATGTCTTTGGTGTTGATGCAGTTGTAACTTTCTGTTGCGTAACCTTCTTAGTGATAATAAAAAATGCACAACCACCCGCTTTCCGCTATTTGCACTCGTTTGATTGATCACATTGATCAAAAACCAACAGAGACGCAAATATCATTTTTTGCGAAGCAGTTGTGATTTGTCTAAAATCAGAACACCAGTGACCTTTTATCATACGATCAGGTTTTGTGCCTTTACACAGTAAATCGGCCTTGTACCTTTTTCCCAAAGTCCTGAACTAATTTGAATCATCAAGTCGCAAGGCAGGCTTGATTACGCAAATCGATGACAAGCCTAGAGCAATACCAAAAAACTGTCTAGGTGAGCGTAACGGTGGTGAGTACTGCTGTTAGATGCTTACGCCGTCCTGGTTAATTTCACAGTCAAGAATGATATACTTCTTTTTGTTGTTGATGCAGCTGTTGTGCTCCGATGCAGCCTGCCGGCATTTTAGTAAACTTTGAAATACCGGCTTCCGTGTAAAGCATGCGCTCTGTGCACGTGTCAGTAGAATATGTGTGTGTTCAAGTGTGTCATTGAGTCGGTAACGTTAAATATGTAGATACACGTGTAAATTAGAGTGTTTTTGCCTTTCTAAATGTTTGTGGAATATGCGTTGAGTGTTGATAAATAGTGTGTGGTTTTCACGCAAACAATCGTGCAAAACTTGCAGTGAAGATGAGAAGTTAACTTTGCGAGTTGCCATTAATTTGATGTCGTATTTCGAAAAACTTGCAATTGCATATTTGCATTTTAAATTGTTTATCAGGTACAGAGCTATTTTTAGTCGTCAGCATACAACTCTCACTGGCCTATACCATGTACAGCTGCACCATTCCATTTTTTGTAAGTTTTCTATGCATTACAAGAAAAAAAAATAAAAAGATTATCTTGGATAGGCTACAGGTCCCTTTGAGCACCACAGTCACTATAGGCAATTTCTGGTGCTTTTCCAGTTTTCCCTATTTTGGCCTATTTGTCAGGATGACATGGACGTACATATTACTCATGCTATACTCGAATGTGGGCATTGTTTGAAATGCATTTTTGTTGTTTGCAGGCCTACGACTCATTGTGTCTGACCAAAAATGTCACCGTTCACTTAAAAAAACTTCCTGTTGAGTCATGCCGGGACGACGTTATCAGCCATATCACGCAGGACGTCAACGTTCATCACTTGCAAGTTTATATGCATTCGATTCTGCATCTGAAATGTGTGCCAGGTAAGGGGTGCTGATACCCTCTGCACGTCTACCGCATTGCGTCACCTGCTTCACACAGAGAAGTCGCTCGTATTCACAGAAAGCAGTTGACCATTCTTTTCAAGGTTAAGGTTTCTTTGCGACATCGTTGATGCCATTTTTCATTTCTGGCGTAGAAGCAAGATTTGCTAATTTCAGCTGCCCAATAAGAAACCTCGCTCAAATGCTCTTGTGTTGTTGTGGAACTTGCAATCGCCTTTTTCCAAATTTTATGTTGGTCAGTTGTGTACAACTGCAGTCGTAGGTATTTTGTTGCCACCATCAGGCCTGCAACCAGAGGGGGGGCAATCGGGCAATTGCCCCCCCCCGGAATTTTCACAAACGTATGTGCTTGTTAGGTGCAACAAGAAGTTACATCATTTTGCCCCCTCCCCCGAAAATATCAGTTGGTTGCGGCCCTAGCCACCACCATTTGTTTGATCGTTCGATTTGCTCGCTTACATCTCAAAACAGTTATTTCCCGCTGCTGACAACGTTTGCTTGCTCAACAGCGCCGAACGCTGGCGAAGACTCCATCCTACCTCCCGCTGTCCATCACAGCGAATACAAGGCGCAGTGGTATTACTTGGAAAGAAACAAAGAAGGAAATGTGACGGGAGCTTGTTACAAACTAGAGCAAAAAGCAAACAGATATCAACTACACTCTGTGGAGGGTCACCCGAATGACATCCGGGTATGTTGCGCATGAAATAAAACAAAGATGAAACTTTCGAAATGTTTTGTCACATGTAAAGAGCGCNCTTGATTACAAGCGTNAAACGAAGGATTCCAAACCTCCAGTTTTTTATGCTTTTATGTTAAATCCTGCAGGTATTTGACTTGCATATCTCTCGATCACTGTAAAATAAAGGAATTAATGCGTTCGACGTTACGCTTCGTTGAAACACTCGTGTGCCAGAAGGCCAAGTCTTTGATTTTCCACTCTGGGGGAGTGAACGAAACATCGCAAACGCGTGTAACTTTTTCCCGTGCTAGTTTTTCAGTATGAAACGCTGCGTGCTGCTTTTTGCCTGGAACAAATTACCCAAATGGCGCAGTGTTTTTTAACGCCATGTTTTCTTAACGCGGCACATCCGCTCACCTGCGGCGTGTAAACATAAGATCTCCAGTAATGCACTTGCCTCTTGTAGAGAACAAACATCAACCTCTTTCACCCTGGCATCTACTCGTGCGGGATCACGTATCGAAACCGAACGGTATTCATCACCCACTACTCTGTTTGCATCAAAAGTAAGTGACCTGATCTGTGGTGAGCACATGGCGTTCTTTTCACAGCAGGAAATAGGCAAACGAAGTGTAGCACTCTGCACCATTGCGTTCGTTCAGAAAATTGAAGACCTTAGAAATCTGTCTATGCCATGCGGCAGTTAAGTGTTCTCTTTATGGGAAATCGATTCCTAAACATCACATCTGTGTTGCTAGCAGTATCGGACATTGCCTCCCTGTTTTCTGTTGCAAAAAAATGAACGCAAAATGTTAAACATTCCTAGTTCTCTTCTAATCAGTAGCTGCTCTTTCAACATATTTGTTTCGTTCTACAAGTTTACAGATAAAGAGATTGTCTGAATTAGGTGTCATTGTAACCTGCGACTTTCGCAACAGTTGGCAAAGACAGAATTATAAAGGCAGTGGGAGCATATATTAGAAGTTGACTGTTTTTTTTCAATCCCAAGGGATTGCTTTCTGGTGTCATTTTGCCATTCTTATTTATCCAAATGTGAGCTTGCATTGTCGTTTTGTTTTCGGCTTCTGCTGTCGCTTTTTCTTTGCTCTTCGTGCCGATGCATTTGTCTTTACCAGCAAACCTCGGTCTGCTTCTTTGCAGAGAATGATCCCATCAACAGTCCGAGCGTGATTTGTCCGGAAGAAAGAAAATTCTACGTGGGGGAAACCGTGAAGATTGAATGCCACGCAGATACGCCGAAAGGAAAGATTCTCCCAAGCGAACTGGAAATAACGTGGAAAAAGGTGTATTTGTACTTTAAACTTTTTCATCAGATATTGATTCGTTTTCTAGCCGTAACGCTGAAAGTTAGAAAATTTTGCATTTTCCTTGGCAGAAAGAGCTTTTTTCAAGTCTGATTTGCGATATTACATTCAGTGTATCAGTGTTGCACGATGTAAATTTAGAATTAAAAGGTTTCGTCAAAGATTAGCTTAAGCATAAGTTGATATCACCAGGGAAATGAACTTTTTTCATTCTGTTGAACGTTTGCCACAGGTGTTCGTTTTATGAAGAACATATATTCGTCTGCTGAGCCATGCGTGCAGAGTTTCAAGTTGCTGTTGTTGTTTTGGTTTTCGCAGTGGTCCCAAGCAATGAATTGTCACAACAGTGCAGCTTTAGTGTTCCTGGAAAAAAAAAGCTTTCAATTGGTTTGAATCACCAGCGTACTTCGTAAGATTTCTTTAGGAAATCGTGTTCATACTGAAAGTTTTGCACTGTTCGCAGAATACATGCAGCAAATCCGAACAGACTTCTGTTAGAAAGGGATTTGTTTTCATCAGATGCCTCCAACAGTTTTTAACGCATTTTTATTTCTCCATTATTCAGGGTAATTCGCCTGGCACGCCCGCTCTCTGCACCAATGCCAATTTGACAGGAACCAGCACATCACCCGACTCGCGCCTTTCGTGCAGTCTGTGAGTTCACGCTTGGTTCACGACTGCATGTTGCACGTTATTCCTTCTCTAATGAATGCATTGGACACCTGGCAGTATATAATGTTGACGTTGAAATCACGAAACGTGAAGTACCGAGATCTGTTGTAGCAAAACTTGTTGCTTCCAGCACTTCATCTCTTAATCTTTTTCTCCTTGTTTCACTGCTTCTCTTGATTTTTCGGCATCGTCATGAAAGCTTTAGCAAATTCGCTACATAATTTTAGTAGGGCCAGCAACATTTTCTCGTAAGTTCTAAAAACAGTGAGCAGGCCTTCTGAAAATCCTGAAAACGCCGAGTTTGTTAAAAAGCAGCGCAACAATCTGTGCGCTTTAAAATGAAAAGTTAGGATTTAGCGATAGACGTGTTTTTTGGCCTGGATTGTCCCGGACTTCCATATAGAGTTCGATAATCAAATTGATCTTTGCCGCCATGACAGACAGCGGCTTTGTTGCCAGAAAGATTCTGAAAACTCGTGATTATTTTATGAGAATACTTTATTTCATGATGTTTTTTTGCAAACACGATTTTCCCTCCCGTGGTCTCGTTGCCATGGATAGGCCTGAACGACCTCAGCCACCTTACAAGGCAAGCCTAACCTCCACTACTGTATTTCACAAAACAGCATATCGGTTTCATAAGATTTACGAAAGTCTGATATGATTTTGTGCATAAAGTTCTGTACTCGAACCCCCCCTTCAGTTTTAACCCCTCCCCCAAACCATCCGTGTGGATGACAGGGAGGTCCGCGAGTCGGATAAACCGTTGAAAATGTTTTTTGTCACGCGAACAAACGTCTGCCTGTTGTGACGAAAGAAAGGAGTGAAATTGCTCACTGTGTTGTTGTGTCATTATAGACGAGATTTCGTCAACGAGGGGCACAGATGCTACAAATACGTGCCAACTGAGAAACTCCTGAATGCTGTTGCCAAACACACACAAATGAAGGTCGACCTTACGCTCAGGTGAGCTTAGTGCAAGCAAAATTTTCCGCGCAGTTAAGTCATCAAGGAAACGTTTTGCTTGATCTGGTGAATCCGTATTTGTCATTGCTTTCCCTGAATCGGTGGTTCTTTAACCGGAGTCGCACGCCTCTCCAGGGGCTTCAATAGACTTTCAGGGGGGCGCAAGCCCTTAGGTGCTCTGCAACACGGAAGTTTTATCAATAAATTTACCTATAACTGCATTTGGTTTTCAGGGTTCCCGCGCTGTGTTGAAAGTATTGAAAAAGTATTGAATTTTGGAATCAGTTTTCAAGACCTTGAAAAAGTATTGAATTTGGCCAAAATGTCCATGAAGCATTGAAAAAGAATGGAAATTCTAAATTCAGCCGTTTGTTTATTCAAGTTCTGTTCGTTACCGCTATGACAGTTCTGCAGAAGTTTTTTGCATTGTGTTCCATCAATAAAATTTTCGAAAAATGAAGCTAAATGGTGGTCTTAAAGTCTTTTAATTCGATATTGAAAAAGTGTGGAAAATAGTTTTTGAAAATGTGTGGGGACCCTGGGTTTTACAATCTAATTTTGATGGGCTTGAAACAAAACACAATTGCTTAAGATAGGCGTGGTAGAGAAAAGGTCACGAAACACTGCCCTAAATGTATAAAACAGCGTTTTTAAGTTTTTTGTTTACATTTTTAAAAATTTTTAATGGCAGTTCCAAACCTGGTTTATCTCAACGACATTATAAAACGAGCTCATTATTTTCTGCGCTCGTCTGGCGAAAAAAATTCAAGGATCATGAAGTTTGGTTCGATTTTTTCGTCCAACGCTGAACTGTTGTTTCGCGCAGGAACTTACGCAAAAGCGACCAAGGCATTTACTCGGTACAAGTGCGTTATAAGAACCTGCCCAGCGAGTCGAAAACTATCTCGCTCAAGTTTAATCCACGCTTCGAGTTGGAAAAAATTGTGACGGGCCTTTGCTCGGCATTGGTAGTGATGCTTGTCATCCTTCTCTTTGTTTTCTTCCTGTGGTACAACTGGATACAAGTGCAACTCTTCGTCCGACGTCATAACGGGAAATACGACAAAGGTGAAATCTGATTTCGGTCAAAATTTTTTGCTTGCTGTTTATTGCGCTGCATAATACACCCAGTCTAGCGGTTTCATTTATAGCGTCAAGTCATGTCTTCTTTTTTCACCAAAATCAAAAACTTGACGCGCACGAGTCTTGTTTTTGCTCTTAGTGTGGTTTGTCGGCATTACAGCAAGTTGTGGCCATGACTGAGTGCTTATGTAGTCCTTTGCTTGATCTCAGTAAACGTGCAACAAAGGTTAATAAACATACAGTACATGCTTCAGACCAATCGCGATATACAATTAACTGTGACACTTCAGTTCAGGTATGTTGTAACCTGCACCTCTCCGTTCGTTAACCTCGTCGCAATTCCTAACTATTGCTTCGTGCGTTGAACCTGATGCAATTCTGATTTGTTTCCTATTAAAAACTCATTTGACCGGTTCCTTGTAGAACCTAGAAGTTTCTGTCCACGAACGTAAACTGAAAATTTGTGCGTGTTTTTTTTCACACCCGGTCGCTTTTGCTATTTTTTCTTTTTAAGTACTAAACCCTTTTTTTGCTAATTTACGGAGCTTTTCTGGTGTCAGTTAATTAAATTTTTGGGAGTGCCAGTTCGTTCCTTTTTTATATTCCTGCGTCGTTCTTAACTTTACGTCATTTCTAGATGACAAAAAATACGTTGTCATTTTCGCTTACTTGCATTCGAGCGAGATGCCCGAAGAAGCGAAAAAGAACACGAAAAGAATCGTTTCTTCTGTCAAAGACAGACTGAGAAGCATGAACTATCAATACTACGACAGCGCTGAAGAATACGACCCAGGATGTGAGTAACGCAGCAAACATTTTGCCTATTGCACCTCACATTCTGCTTGCTTGTGTAAAGGGTGGATGCCCGCTTTGTCGGTTTGCGTTCAGTCGCATGTTCACTTTCTTGTAGGGAATCTCTTGTTCAGAGAAGTTTGTGCCATCGATGTGTCAGAGAAGTGCCATGTCGAGACGGGAAACTGATTCGCTCCGCGGTTACTGCTGTGCGGCCTGTGCTTGGTTTCAGAGAAACAGAATGGCCTGGTTTCGTTTGAAACTGTGACACATCAAACGAAACGTCTACCTCTTTTCGAACGTTTCAGCCGAAAAGTGCTCATATTCATGCGATCCCAGTTACGGCGAATGTGATGTTAGCAGGCCGTCGAAATCGTTATATTGTCAATTGAATAATAATAAAAGTTATCTCAGGGGAAACGCGCAAAAAGATGACGTACGCCTTATCAGCGCGATACAATCCACAATGAGGGTTCAAGCCATCAAACCAGAGTTGTCAAACTGCATGCTGTTGGTTCACTACATAACAGCATTGCTCACGCGATCGTTGCCTGAGCGATCAATTTTTACAGCCGTGCCGAGATTTCGAGTCAGTTTAGCAGAAATTTTTCCTTGTTTTCAGTCGAAGTAGCCACCCTACTCAAGTACTTGGACCAAAGCCACCGGATGATAATCGTCCTGACGGAAGAGTTTGTCAACGAGACGTGGGGACGATTTGTGGCTCAACAGGTTGCTCTCTTTTTTTAAACGACACAATCGTGGAGTTCTTCGTCAGATATCAAACATCATCGCGCTTGTTTGGAAAAATAATTTTGGGGCCCTCGCACCATTGCACGTGTGTTTGTTCAGCAACTTGACCATCCTTTAATGTCTTGTTTTGAAATGCCTTTCTATAGGCGGTGTTCGTCTTTCCGCCAGAACTTCTATTCGACTGCTTGACTAACAGCGGAATCCCCCACTACGTCAGCATGGTGTACAGTGAAATATCATGATCAGTGAACTATTTCTGCAAAAATTTGCATTCACTCTTAGTTTGGCGTAAAATCCCCGTAGCGGATTTTTAGGAACAGGTAGGCAGGGACGCTTGTGTAATTACACGGTATGAGAGTGAATTGAGGTAAACGAAGACGCCCTTTGTTTAGTCACGTTTGTGTGGCTTTTAAAATAAGCGGCTTTGTGCCCCCGCCGTGGGAAGCTCACTCATTTTACCTTCGAAATTTTTCTGAGTGCCTGACCTTGCTATTAAAGCACGCGTGCATTCATATCAACCTTGTTGTATCGTCCGTATCCTCATACCTTATAATGTAGTAGTTGACACTGCGATCTGCGTTTTACTGACGGCCTAATGCAAAATATCTCTTAAGAAAAATAATCAAATTATTATATCAGAGCATTCCACTGATGGGTTACAGTGCAGAGTTAAAACGTATGAACACCCAACGTATTTGGCGCACGAAAATCGTAAAATCTATAAGCTGTTGTTTGCAAATTGGTACCAACCCTGTTTACGCCAACTGAGAGTTTGCACAGCAGATGTACTTCATAGACAACCATGAATCTTTTGGAGGTAATCATATTGACAAAACAGCTGCGATGGATCACAGCGAGAGTAGGTTCGTTTTCGCAATTTTGTAGGAAATTTTGGAAACGGAATTCCCAGCTTGATTGATCACCAACGACGTCGCACAATCAATCGGTCATGTTGTAGGTCGCCATCACTGTAAAGTTCGTTCCTAAGTAAGTCTATTTCAAGTTCTATGATACAGGCCTCATTTCCGCTTAAAGAACCCAGATGCGCGTGGCAGACGCCACAAGGTTTAACGTCCTCACTCACAACGTCAGTTTATAAACTTTCTGAAAAAAAATGCTGCGCTGTCAACTGCGATTTGTTTTCATCTGAAAAGCAAGCTTGAATATTTGTGGAACATTTTGTGATGAAAAACACTTTATTAGACAATCATTTTCGCTGACTTGTGGCTTACTTCCAGGGTTTCTACAACATGATCAAGAACAAGACCAAACTAATATTCATCCGCGCTCCCAATGCTGGGAAAGCATTGCGGAAATTATCTGACAAACATGACAACTTCACAAAAGAACTGCGAGAAGCGATGAAGGTAGTTGAATTGCTGAAAAGGCGTCTGAACAGATTTTAATATGTTTCAAAAAGAAATTATCTTGACGATTTAGTTGACATCTGAGGATAGAAATTCTTAACTGCACACGAGCGATCGTATTGCCAAATCGTCGTGCTTCTCTGTGCTGGTGGCTGGCCGATATGACGTCTGCTCCTGTTTGGGCGATTTGCTTTTTCACTTCGTCGACCAGGAATATATTTCAGACGCACGTCCGCTTTTTCAACCTTGACGCTACACGCATTTTTCAGGTATTGTGCGCCCGAGCGTCATTTCCTGATGTCAAGCGCTAACCTGGGCAGTGCTTGTACGCACGCTGTTAGTTATAAGGCGCCGGTTAATGTGATAGTGAACCATCTGTTGAGGTGTCTGATGCTGTTTCTTTGCCTTAAATCCTACGTTTGCATTTGTTCAAACCGGGAGAGCGCAGTTGCACAGAAACATTTTTTAGTGTTGTACCTTACCAGTCGAGTAGTGGAGCAGCTGACAACTGTGAAGTATGTGACAGGTGTGGAGTATATGTAACACAGTAGTGCAGTATGTAACAGGTATTAACTTGCACTAGTGATCAGCAGAAACCAAAAACGTAGGATCTCGAAAGGTTGTGAAATGGACAAGTAAAGTTGGGGCTGAATCACAATGAATGCAGTGTTGAACAGTAGGGTCAATCGTTGTGGACGTGTTGGGAGGAGACAGCAGGACAAGGATGGCTGTCGCCATCGCACTATATTATGTCGGATTGCCTCCGACTGGCTTAACCTCTTGTTCGTGAACCGCCTTAAGCGCAGATAAAGCAGCACCTGCTCTCAGTAGGTTACGTGGCCCATAAGAGAAGAAACAGTGGCGGGCTTGTCTTTTGATGTTAACACGCAAAGTGTGAATGCAGGCTTGAGATCTGTGGTTCGTTTATCAATTTATTACCTGCGTGTGTTAAGCGAAACGTAATAACGGCGTTCGCGAGCTCCAACTCTGTTACCTCTTGCTTCGCACAGTATACCGCATCAAGGAAAAGGGAAAGTGGGATAATGTACATGTAATGAAGTGAACGCGGAATGAGAGACACAAATTCTGGTAACTGCACTTTCTGCGTTGCACAGATATAAGTTTCTTCCGGCGGGAAATCGTCGAATCGATTCAGATGAACGTTGCGCAGATTACTCTAGTAGCGCACTGTTTATGCGATAAGCGGTGTATATCAAATACATACGGTTGACCTTCTGGCAAAGAAATTTTTGCAAACACCGTTTTTTTCAATTTTGTTGTGTTATAGACACTAGACATTCACAAAAAAATGATGAAATGTTACGATTTCTTTATAGTTTTCTAGACCTTAGCATCACAGCGATTCGCTTGAAAAACAATTGTAACGAAAGTTGGTAAACAGCAAGGAAAATTTTTGTTTCCTCTCAAAAGGTTTTTCTTTATCGCCCTCCCAAATACTTCTCTTCCCCTGCGACTTCGCCCTTCGATAGCGACATCATGCACTGCAACGAGTAAGATTCAGGAGACAGGGCATCTTTCAAAAATTTTTCCACATATAATAACAATTTTTTCATACCTTGCAAAAAGATATCGACGAAAAACGAATCTTGGCCGGATTTTGAACCTTGGGGAGTATACGTTCGCACTGACGCTCCTTTCCTTCAGGCGTGCCGCAGCATCAAGTGGAAGCCGTCAATGAGCGAGTCGCGTTTCCAGGACAGCGTCCAGTACGCTCTGCCAAAACTTCGCAGGAGCGGAGAGAGCTCTATCGAGCATCACCGCACGCCCAAGTACGAGCGGATGAATACCACACTAAGCACGCAGACAATGCTGAGCGAATTGCCGCCCACGCCCAGTGAGTATTGATCAGTCGATACTGTCAAATATTTCTAAGACGCTTTTAATGGTCATAATCAAGTTTATACGAGTTTCTGATCTAAAATACTTTTGCACTAAAAGTGGTCCGCAATCGTGCAAAGTTCTTGATTTCTGTGTGCTGTGATATTTATTGGCCATTCTACTCTGATTTAAACTGTAGTTACGGGCCACCACAGTTTATCACCTATAAGGAGGACACTTTTAGTTTAGATAGAAACTGCGAAATACTACCTTAATTAGACAATTTGCAGATTGGCTGCTCTTTAGGTAGGTTAGTTCAGGAAACTGGAACATTAAGAAGATGAAGAAACCAGGAAAATTTTTCATTTGCAAATAAATTCCTGAAAAATGCATTGTTCTGAAAGGCAAACATACAGTTGTGTGGCGTAACTTTAGACTTCAATAGCTATCATGGTATGCAGAAACGCTGGGCTTAGGAATGAAGGGCAAGTAGCGTAACGTGCAGCACAAAAATGCTACTACTTAGTCGTTAAAATATGTGGTCTTGGGTATGACTTTTGTTTGCAAAGTTTTTTTGCAAATATGTAATAACGTTTAGCCACCGTTATTTTAACGTGCCTGGAGTGGTGACGTCTGCCAGGGCTCCAGCTATGGATCAAGTGTATTATTTACGAGTAAACTGACCTCTTCAGAAGCTATGCAATACAATCGTGCTAGGTATGGGAATCTATGGCCAAGTGGGTAATATTTATCCGCCCTGGCAGCTCCTGCAGCTGAACCTTACCCCAGCGTATTGGCCACGCCTTTTTTGGATTTTCTGAGGGATGAGTACGGTCGACTGTTGGCTGAACAACTCAATGACCTCATCCTTGCCTAAGCTCGTTTTGAAATTTCTCTAAACCAGTGCTTAACTTTTTTCGGTTTCGTTCACCCCTGCCGTCGATTGCAGCACTTCCATTCACCCTGTTGTGAATGCATGGCTGATGTGACGATAATCATAGTACGTCAAAGGTTCATTGTACCATCATAGACATAGATGCAAATTACTTGCACCATAGAACGGTCTTTCTGAAGTGAAAAGTTGCTGACTGCTATGACATAAATTTGCAATGCTTGAAGTTCGCCATTTTATTCACGATTGCTGATGTGTTGCGTAAAAAACAAAATAAATGCACGTTTCCAGTGCCTACGCAAAAATTAGAAACAGAAACCTCATTCATCCCCTTCTTTCATTCACCCGAAGAAAAATTTTATTCACCCTGGGGTGAACCATTCACCCGGTTAAGAAGCACTGCTCTACACGATCACCCCCTCTCGTAGTGGTTCTAATGCGCACAACTCAATAATGGTCTCACGTGGAAAAGAAAGGTCACAAAACATGGGATTGTGGCACAAGAAATCGTGAGAGAGCTTAACTATTAAAAAAGAAGGCATGTCTTCCGAAAGGACGTAGTGCAGGCCTGACTGCAGAAGCGTTCACAAGCCTTGAGTGTGAAAGTTGCTGGATCAGCTTGCAACAGATTTGTTTTCTAGCAGTGGCAATTATTGCGTTTAAGAACCGTGACCTGAGACGAAACGCTTTTGCTGAGTCGCAATCTCGTTTCGTTGTCCGGGTGTGACATTAGGTTATGGGCTGCAATTCTACCCTATTCCGCTGGAGATGACGATTTTTGGCCATTTTCGACAATTTTATAAAGAAAATCGAAACGCAGTCACTGCATTTGTAGTTCCACCTCTTCTGGGTGCAGCATTGTTATGCACTGTGCATGCCTGCCTTTATAGCGGAGCAAATCAAGCATTATGTTCGGTTTAGTGAACTATGCGTTCCGTACACTTCAGCAACTTCTAACTTCGGGTGGCGTGTCAAACATCTATAATTAGGTCAGCCTCGATCGCAGTTGTGGTCCTGAAACTAAAGCAGAGGTCGGCCAACACCGGGCCGCGGTCCGGTGCCGGTCCGTCAAGAAATTGTTATGCCGGGCCGTGCGGAACCAAGGCCAAATTAGCACAACAGAGATTGGAACGACTGACATAAGGAACATACTGCAGGCACCGTTGACTAACATAATCCATACTGGTCGGAGCATCTTATTGCGGCAAAGCAAGTCCAGATCTATCACTGAATCAGTGCCATAATCACTTACAAGTTGTACTAAATTTGCATGTGCCAAACATTCAATACTTTATTGAGGGGCGTTCCGCGAAATAATGCCAGGCTGAAACCGGTCCATAGTGCCAAAAAGTTTGCAGATCCCTGAACTAAAGTACTCGCACAGGTTACGAATGTCAGTGCACACAAGGCACAAGCAACAACTCAAAGCAGAAGTGTTTAAGTGGCATTTTCCCCCATGAATATTAGAATTAGGACTGGAAAAACGATTTCAGGGACGCAACTAGGAGTTAAATGCGCAGACTGCAATAATCTCGTTTGAGTCTGTGGAATTCCCGGTCTGCATTTTTTGAAAAGATTCTCCTCGTCGTAGAATGCGCTTGGCACACTTCGCCCGGTCTGTAAACAACTCCGACCTCTGTATATGCTTTTAACAGTCAGTGCAGGATCATTGGCAACTTAAACTTGCACTTGTCATTTGGTGCCCTCCAAGTTTTGGTGCGCTTTGGCAATGTGCGCTTTCGCTCATCAAAGCTGTCTTGTTGCTCTGAAACTACAGCCTTTGCATTGTTACAGGTACTCCTGACGAAGGTTTCAATCATTTCCCAGTGTTTTCCAGCATAGAAGCATGAAGCTCCGCTAAACCCTGTCGTCAAATGTCGGACTTATCGAAAGCACGTGACAAACTTGTTGCAATCACGTGTGCTGTGGCAATGGCCAGTGACCGAAGTCGTTTTCAGAAGTGGTGTAATCTTTGCCTTAACCTTTATCGATTCGCTTCCATCAATTAAAATTGAGTCGTATTTTTGGAAATCTCAGCTAAGCAATTTTTCCGGCCCCAAGCTGAAAATGTACCTACTGTAGACGTGCTTTCCTGCTATAACATCACCGGCTGAACAATTTGCCATCTTCGCAGTCATCTTTACGTACCGTAGCGAAACGCACGAGAAAGCCTGGAGGCTTTCGCAGCTGTCGACGCACCTGGGGATTTTTTAAAACTATAACAGGCTGGCTCGGTACCGTAAGCAGCGCTCATCGTTGGCTGGAAAGCTGACTTGTTAAACCGAAATCTGGCTTCCCATTTGTATCACATAGCACCTTTTTTCTTTCAGTTTCTGTTCATGTTCACGCTTTTGTTTACGGTGATGATTACGTCAGTGTTCCACAACTAGCACCTAATCTACAATCTCGAGGGATTGAGCGTAGTTATAGTTTCCCCCGTTCTAGATTATTATCTTTATAGACCGCCACGTTGACTCATTGCCGCTACGGTCAATGTGTAACTTGAGATGCCTGGAGTGAGAAAATCGTTTTCCGTTCTCGTTACGTCCAGAATGCAAGTTTTGCTTTTGAAACTTCAGCCGTGCGACAATCACCCGTTTGTCATTTTCCAAATTATCGCTCGCCTTCCTAAACCGTGCGGATTGTATTGCAGTGGTGACCGTCCGCAACTACGTGCTTCTTTTGTTGTGTGACCGCTGCCGAAACGAAACAGCAAAGCGGTTATTACGTCAAAAAGGCGGTTCGAAAATTTGCTTTTGCGTGTCACGTGCGTTTTCGTGTTGACCGCAACTCTTTTGTTTGTCTCTCGTTTTTTGATGACGTACTTGCTGCTTTCCTATTTTTTTGTTCGGAGTCAACGTCGCTTTTTTGTTGAAACGTTGCACTGCACCAGTGTTTTTGGCACCTCAAAATGACTCCTCTGCAAATCCAGATTTTTCAAACGCCTCGTCAATCCGCTCCACGCAGTTCATATCGATCACGTGCAATTTTGGTTTTGCAACCACGGAAAGAACATCAGGGCTCGTTCACAATCATCTTGCGGGGTACGAAGCGATCCGTTGTGCTTGATCAGCTGAACAGACATTGGCACGGGCAACGTCCAAACCATTTCAGTTGTTTCCTGGTACGCTGCCTGTGTGATAGTCACGCAAATGCGACTGCAATCATTAGAACACTTAAAAGCACTAGTGTTTCTGTATGCTTTCGAGGAATCAGTCGACTGCCATCTGCTTTCGTCTTTTTGCGATGATTCAAACTTGCACATATCTC
>JGI24158J21664_10001592_pt1 | contig 25958 bp, 16 predicted proteins | sample Ectturendosymbi3_FD_21664 | JGI IMG/M metagenome (IMG submission 21664) | reverse complement strand
GGAGCATGTACTCTAGGACTCTTCTTGACATATTATTTTTGATTTGAGGACAAACAGTTGCAGATTATAAAATGTTATCTTTTCACCTTTCAATAAACATAATCATCATTGTGGTATCATTTAAAATCCTGGATTTGTGCCCAATCGCTTTGTTTCAACAATTGTGAAACACCCTGTATACGAGTTTCTGTGATAAAGTATACGAGCTTCTAGGATAGAGTTTTCACCTGTTTGCGTAATTCGTCACTTTTTTCTAATCCCCTTGAGGTGACGAATTAGGCAAATTCTACACGGCAGCTCCGTAATAAGCGTGTTCGCGCAGCTCCAGATCCGACCCAGCAAAGCCAACCGCACGACATCCGACCGGACGAAGAACAAACCATAGCCGACAACACGTTCTACGACAACATCTTTGGGGCGTTCGCAGATTTTGGAACATTGCATGATGATCCCTCAGCACTCTCGCCCTCACTTGAGGTACGTTCTTACTATGCTTCGATTATTAGCAGACAGCAGCATAGAACTGCCAGCCTCGCAAGCAGATATCACCAAACTATGGTTTGTTAGCTTTTAAAGGCGCGACAAACGACTTGATAGACAAGACATACCTCACCGCAGTGAGAGCGATAAGTTTTCACCAAACCTTCCATGTTATGCCTTAAGGATCTTTCTACTAATTTGTTTGTTTCGATGGTTATTTTTATAATTCGACTGCACCAACATCGACTGTGGCTCGCCATGCGTTTACGGCAAACATACTGGCAAGGTAGGAGGTATAGCCATGAGCGTCGGGAGGGGAAAAGGGGCCTTGGTCCCCCGTGAATTTCCAAATTTGGCATTTTGCTAATAACGTTTCAGTAGAAAAACGCTTTTCTCTTAGTTTGAGAGTTGGTAAAACGCAATTTCCCCACTGTTGGTTCCCATAATCCCTTTGACCACCCCCTGGGAAAACCCAATATTTCCCCCACTGGAAAAAATCATTCCGACGCTCATGGGCATACATAGCAGAATCAACTACTGTTGTTCAGGACACGTTGCAATATTATTCCTTCGTCGCTCAATTTCTTCCGGAAATTCTTAGCGGACGTCTATCGCTGCAAAATTCTGGTTTTATGAGAAAGACTGCCTCGAAACGCTAAAGCGCGCAAACTGCATCTTTAGTCGCTTCCGAATTGCCAAAGTTTGCCGCTTGAACGCAATTCCTGAAACGGCGTCTCGAAGAAAGGCGCGATGTTCAAAAACTCGCGGATGAAAGCAGGGTTGGGAACGAGCTGATTCCCACACAACATCGTGCCACCATATCACACGTGCCAGCAGCGATTTAGTGTACATTGTGAACGAGTGATGTGAGCGCGGAAGCGACCAAATCGAGCGAAACCCTGTTNCTGGAATCCTGCTTCGAAAACAAGCAAATCAAACCGAGTGTTTGCGCGAGTTTAATAAAAACATGGCAGATTGTGACCGAGTAACTTCGCAGAACAGTTTAAAGCAACTCACCGAAAACAAGCCAGACACGACAAGGAAAACAAAACAACGCACTTAGAAAAATAATTGTGTTTTGCGCTTTTTTTCCAGGATATGGTTGTTCCGGAACTGGAAGAAGTCAGCGCAAAGCTTTAAACTTAAGCACCTCCTGCGCTACACCGATTGAAGAACTTTCGCGTGACGCGATAAGTGCACTTGCTACGTAACAATGTCAATTGCACGGATTGGCACAGTGATGACGTCAAAAAGAACAAAGATGACGTCAAAAACCTTTTATATATATTTATACATAAATGTATCATAGCGAGGTTTTCAAAACACTGGTTGTTACGACGCAAGTAGCGACAAAAGGTGTGCTACCACATGACACCCGGGGATTGTTGATGACGTCATTGACCTCATTTGCATGAGCGACGTCACACTCGCAGTTCTTCCTCCACCCAAGCGACTACTTTTCCTTCCCAGCCGGGTATGATGTCATCGTCGTTGAAAACCTGCATTGCATTACGTCATCAACACCGTACGTAAGGACGCAGTCGTGACATGACGTTTTCGCACCTACCTCCTCCTTAACCGTTCCAAGCTCGGGGTCGAGGGCCTTAAAAATAAACCGGTAATTCCCGTGTTTCTTGATCGCGTTTTTGAACTCGCCAAGCGTGATGTCGCCGACCCTGCAACAACACACGACGAGTCTGAAGTTTCGACAGCAGAAGACTGGCAGCTTTGCTTGTTGCTGCTGGTGCTACGTGGAAGACAAACCTTTTCGCGATGGTGGTCATGGCGGGGGTCATGTCTCGGTCGGTGAAATACAATATGCGTGTGCTTGCGTTATCCGAAGTCGTTTTGCCTGTAAGTAAACGAAGATAAAAAAGGAACGAACTAACGTTGTTTGGCGTTTGATATCGGTGATATTCACTGAGCCTGAGAAAGAAATGCTAGCATGGCAAGAAATGACGAGAGGAGGTAGCAGGAAGCATGGATGGGAGCAAAAGCCAGACCAGTGGTTCTCAACCGGGGGTCCACGGACGCCCAGAGGTCCGTGAAACATTTAAGGGGTCAGCGAAAATTCTGTATTTTGAAGCTTAGCGTGTTTTGTTTGTTTTTTGTTTGGCTGGGTGTGCGCTCTGTTGCGAATCTATGCAACACACACAGTACTGCAAACATTGCTCACGCTAAGAAGCGACCAAATCTAATTTCTCAATAATGAAAAAAACGTTGACAAAAACGAAGGGGTCCGCAGAGGTTTGGGGTGCAATGAGAAGGGTCCATGGCGACAAAAAAAGGTTGAGATCCACTGGCCCAGACAACGTAACATCTGTGTGGCGACGTGGACAACTCAACTTCTACCACCATCATAGGTACGTGTCGGAGATACGCGTTTCAAAAGGAAGGTGGACGTTATTTCAAAAGATATTCGCAACCACTGCTATGTATCGGTTCAACGAGAACCTGTAACACACATTATTGAGCTCTTATTCTGAGTTCAGTATTGCACACACAGTGAAGCAATCACGCAGTAAGCAAACCGTTGGGCGGCGATAGCTCAGTGGTAAAGCGTCCGCCTTGCTATTGGAAAATTGAGTGATCTGTCCAAGACCAAAGAGCGAATCGCCAGAACGCTCTTACGTCAGCAGAGTTCACCTCAACAGTCCAGGAAAGAAGTAAATTTAAGCTTCGACCTGCCGCAATTGTCGCCACCCGAACACAAAAGCACGCCAAGAAACATGCGGGTATCTTTAAACTTACGTCTCCTGGGGTTGTGCCGAGACACCGGTGTCCTTCGCTCCAGGGTCGGGGAGTTGGGGGAGCGTCGTAGAACGGGAGAGCGCGGCGCTTGCTTTAAAACTGGAGACTGCGATAAACTGCGAACCGAGAATCGAAAAAAAAACGTTGCGGAAAATGCGCCACGATACCACGACAGCAAACTAATCGCACGCGTGACAAAGAAAATAAATCCGGCTGCGCACTTGGTCCTCGCAATAAAGCGAAGATTGACCTCTTCCACGCAGTAACAGGCATACCGGGCATGTACGCAACATTTGCTAGTCACGGGTAATGGTCGTTACAGCAGAAAAGTTCAAGTATATCAGCACACAAGCAGGTAGTGCGGCTACTGTTCCGCACGCGTAGCGCACATGTAAGATGCTCGGCTAATGTAGAGCTTTTTAACACAAAATAGTAACCTGTCCAGTTCCTGGCGATATCCATTAAGCAATCAATAAATATTCGAGAAAAACTAGCAAGCTTTGCACGAGAAGCATCAAGTTCGGGTCGCAAACAACTTTTGAACGGAGAAAAAACAATTATAATTTCACCAAAAAAGGTCTTAGGCCCAAAAGTATTTTCAAACTTGAAGCATCTTCCACTTAAGCAGAAAGAAATTTTTCACTGCGCAAAAAAAACAAAAATCTCTATAATGTACGCAAAAATCTACATCACACGAAGATATACACAAACCTAACTGAGCAACCAGTCATCTTACCACAACCGTGAATCCAGGAATACACTGTCCGCCATGGGGGAAGTGCCCCTCTAAAAAAAACAAATACGGCTTTGCTTTCAGCCCAACGTAATGTAACACGTCATTCGTTTGGTGTTTATTAAAACGCACCAGACGAGGGTATGACACGTGACCAAGATGTCCTGTTACAATACTACGGTCGCGTTGGTAGTTAATTCATCACAAAAACTACGTCGCGCAGACAAGCTTTAGGGTCAAGCCTACTACAGTAAAAACAGCAGGTACCGAGAAATAAACACTTTCTTTGTCTTTTTGTTTGATTGACAGCTTTGCAAAACACAGGAATACGGAAATCACAATGGCTGTAGTCACAAAGCCAGAAAACAAACAAATTTTGAACAGCACAGAAACGGTAAAAATCGCGGGATGTGATGGTGAGACACTACGCAGTCTCTTCCGTGGCAAGAAACACTCACCAGTTGTTGCTGCAAAGTTGACAGCTCTTTGTCTTTTTTCGACATCGCTCTGGAGTGGTCGGACTGAAATGGATCAAAGCGCAATTGTGAGACTTGATCAGACAACTTCGCTAATGACGAAGATTTTGAAAATGAAGTACAGGAAATCTCAAGCTAGTCATCTTGAAACACTGAAATTTCACCATAAAAATTCTTGGCTGTCAGTATGCAACTGGTCTTCATGTGGTGCTCCTCACCTAAGTTTTAGTGAAAATTGCGCGCGCACTCATGGTAAACCCCCCACTGTCGGTTACTTTCATCATTTACGCCTTCACACCCACACACAATGAAGTACAACTCACGCAAACATGACACTAACAAAGAACGCACGCACAGATGGCGTTGCCACGGTAACGTTGATACTTAGCACCGCTGCATGTTGCAGTGATAAGGCTTAAGTAGACCGATTCGTAAAATGTATATATGAGTGGGAGACTGCGAAGAACCAGGGTAATTTGGGCTGCATTCTTCTCCGAGGTGGACCTACTTGAAGTGTATACGGAACAGTTGGCTACCAAAAGCAAAAATGTTACGCTGTGAGTGTAAAGTTTCATACGCGCAATGCGTTCATATGAGAAATGGAATCGCGATATTAGCACGATGTGACGCATGCAAATTTAAGCAACCAGAAGATTAATTTTTACCACAAACCGCAAACAATGCTTGCACTTTTCACGTACTGTATATCGTACACATTGGCTGACTGCTTGAGATGGGAGCGCGTCACGATAGCTGTGGATCAGCGCTGCGTTGAAATGTGTGTCATTAGATCTGTAGGCTGGGAGCAAGCCGAGCAATCGCTCGTACGGGATATGGATTTTCATTCGATTGCATGGCTCATGCACGGGAACGGAAATTCGTGAATCGTTTAGTTGATACACGATTTCAAACGTTCTCAATGCGATTGGAGATCAATAATACCACAGAGCATTTTATGAGTCTAAAATGCAAGGACCATGAGCAGTTTGTAGTGAAGGCAACAACAGCAAATTACGCAAGAATTAACAACAATAGAGTCAACGCACTTGGTCAATGCAAACTAATAAGAGAAGGGAGATTACTGGCAATTTCCGTAATACCCGGGTAACACGTCTCTTATATACTTCGCTGTGAAAAGTTCTAAACGAGGTTCATTTGTTAATGAGTTTGTGGCCCAGATTTCTATTACAATGTACTTGAACAATTTCGCACCTGAGTCTGAATATGCTTTCGGTAACGCATATCGTCGAGTTTTAGTTTGTCTGGTATTATATGGACGAACATATGGTGATGATGACCACAAACTAATCGTTTGAATGTAGCCAGTAGCTGTGATTTATTGTATTAACCGTGAACTTCGCCACTTCAAGACGGTAAATATCTTTTAGTTTGTAAAGTTTTCTACGTTTTGCAAATGTTTGTAACACTAGAAGTCTCAATTCCAAAAGTATTCATCTCATCGCGCGATTTAAAAGTATCGTTATTGTCTGTAGGTGACATGAAGCTGCTCTTCCACAGGCTGTACTTACGTATTGCATTCGTGAATTTATTAAGCTGTGACATAATATGTCCTGTGCTTTCCTACATAATGTTTAACTTTGTACTTTACATCAACATACGAATATGAGAGTATTGTAGATATCAACATACGTCCACAACAAGACCGTTTGCAGTTCTCTTTTAAATTCGAACTTTTGACACGAATAATTGAAACCATGTTTTCATACCCACATATTGTAGGTTACATCTTCGAAGCTAATTTAAATTAATTGGAAGTCATTAGGTTAATCCGGCCACCTCCGTATCGGCGATAATACCGGATTTAAAACGTGGACTACTACTTCTACGCAGGCACCTACAGTCCCCGGTTGCGTTTGGGCACATTTACTAATGACAGTATAGTCTGGGACAAGTATGTTAATTGAATTTTCCTTAATTCGTTTTTCGAAAGCGCGATAATATCTGGTGGTTTTGAGCATGAGAATATGATTTCTTCAAGTTACAACGATCTTATGCTGCCATGTTGCTTATGAGAGATCACCTGACGTCAACTTATCAACATGGTTCACAAAATTATTAAGTGTGGCATGTGGCGAAGCAAACGGCGATAAATCGTTATCAAAGAATTTGTTGGCATTTTTTAAAACATAGACAGCAAGAAAACATTAAGCATTGCAAAGGCTACAGTCATTCAATTTGATTATAGACTGAAAACATGTTTTACATTGATTTCAAGACAGTCGAATTAGTTGCAGTGAAAGCACTCCAACAGGCAAAAGCATCACACTTACATATGTAGTTTGTTTCGTGGAAGTTTGACATCCAACTGTAAATAGTCATAAACTGCGGAATACTTGCAGATGCATTATGGACTTATGCAGTTTCTAGCTCACTTGTCAAGTAATATACTTTCGGTGGAGTTGTATGCTACATGATTTTTCACAGGCCATCCGTGAAAGATCAACATCAATTCCTTGTTTGATTTTTTGGTGAAATGACCGACTCGCTTGTTGGTCGTCATGAGCCGGGCTTTCATATTGCCATTTCGGATGTACCAAGAAGTAAATGTATCTGAGTAGCATTTCTGCAAGTATTTCAGCAGCTTGTACCTCAAAGGAGTAAGGCCTTCACAGACAAAGACGTGCTGTTGTGCCAATAATCTTAAAATTTTCGTTTGTTTCTTTTTACTAGCAGTAACTGGGCGTGGACTCTTCTTGTTTCTCCTTTTTTGTGCACTTTCTGTATTTCTTCTCGCTGTAGATCTATTTCCACCTCATCTCCTGCAGATATTAGAACCTTTCTTACATTACCATCGTTGTACTCATTTGTCTTCTACATCACAATTTTTTTCTCTTCTGATGTACTGCTATTGCCTACCAAGTTGAAAGACGATTAGATTTGTTTTGTTGCGCTTTTTTTCGTTCGTTGCGCGAAAGACCATTTGTTTCGTCTCGTTACGCAGCTCAAGCTCTTCAGGCAGACTCAAATTGTTTCATGTTCCACTATCTTCACTTGAATTCCATTTAGTTGTTTCAAAGTTTTATTGTCAGGTTAGTTAGTTTGCCCAGTTTGACATAGATTTTTTATGGCTTGGCAGGTTTGAGAAATGGCTTCTTTGGTGGTTTTTCCCATATGACAAAATGACCGGGCCCAGCATGTCAGCAAAAACAGAAGCGAGTTACTGTATTAGTTCATTTATTAAACACAAGCTACTAATGTTTATTTAACAATCTACACTACCGCTGTCTTATTCAAATAGAATGAATCAGTATCTTTTGTCTGTGCAGCGAACGTTGTTACTGCGTATCGCAGCACGTTTTGTAGGTAATTAGCTGCAAAAGTGCCTTGTCTTTTTAGAAGCATGCTGCTAGTCGCGTTCTAGGTGTAGCCTCGATTTTACAAGTGAATCTGTTCCAGGTTATCTCAGTTTCACTGACTATAAAAGGATGTATCGGTTGTTGAGACCGGCACAGCTCGAGGCCGATTCGCATAGTGCAGAAGCATGACAGATTTTCAAGATTTTTTTTAAGTGCTGTTGAAGCCGCTTAGCCAGAAAAACCGTCTTTGGAGAAGTACAGGCTTCTGATTCTTCTCTTTCACCTGCAGTATCCGATTATGACGAAGCGGTTGAAACTCTTTGAGACGAGCATATGCCAAAACCAACCATGCCTGTTTGCGCGTCCGTTGTTTTCAACAAGACGTCAATAACCCGGAAAAAAAACTAGCAGGATTTTTGTATGCCTTGCGCACTTTTTCCAAAGATTGTAACTTCGTTAGCGTAACTGCGCTGGAGTATCAGGAAGAAACGACATGCAATGCATTTATTAGTGGAATAGCATCGACTTCCATTAGACAGCGGTTGCTGAAATATGAAGATTTAAACCTGAAGGCTTTCGACCTGCCCTTGTATTCTGTACAAAAGTAGTCAAGCAGATGTGCGACTTGCGAAATACTACCAAGTGTGTTGAACCAACGGATGAAAAGCCGACAAAACCTTTTTTGCAGCAGCAAAAATTTACTGAATGTTGAAAGCGCAACCATGCCACACAAAATATGTCCCCATTCCGGTGGTGCACAACACTCTTGTAAGCAGTACTAGGCGAAAGACACTGCTACAGTTGTGGACGAATTTGACATTTTTCAAGAGTTTGACGTTCTGGAAGAAAATCCAGGTCGGCTTCGATCGCTGAGCCTTCCTTCTGTCACTGCACGACCCCCATTGGTGCAAGTTCCACCAGGTGAGGGCGGTCGAGGGTTCACTGTTTTTGAAGCCGACAGGAACCTGTTCCCAATTATGCCAATTGACTTTTGGTATAACTCATGGTGTTTCGGCATTTGAAATGAATAAGAGACGATAAAAAGGAAGATAGAACGTTAATGAAAGCAACACAACCATGGCAGAGGTTCAGCATCGACTTTAAAGGACCGATGAAAGGACGAAACAACTATTTCATTATTCGTTGATTGCGGTTGATGAGTAGATTCCCTTTTGTTTTTCCGTGTAGGAATTCTCCATCAAAAATTGTCAGTGACTTTTTGACAACCTTGTTCTGTCTTCCAGCTTCCCCGATTCTGTTCACAGCATATAGGGATGCTTCGTTTACATCAAAGGAGCTGAGATTCCGCTTTAACGGTAGAGGTGGTCGCAAACAGTAGAACAACTCCTCATCATCCGGCGGGCAACTCCAAGTGCGAGACATGGAATCAAACAATTCGCAGGACACTAAATCCGATGCTCCGGCGCAGAAAACTTCCAGAGGAAGCCTAGGAAGTAGTTTTGCATGACGCATTGCACGCCACGTAGTCTCTGCCCTGCACTGGCACCAGTGATACGTCTCATCGACGTTTCTTGAACTTTCGAAGGTCAGCGCTTGGCAAGACACTGGCTTGTCAGCTCCGATGCTGTCTTGCTTCGCCGGTACGTCAGGTCTAAGGAGGGTTCGCTGTGTGACGAGGTTAATCACTTGAGGCTAATCCCAGCTTTGTCCAAGTTAGATTTCCAAGTGGGCGAGAGTCGACCGTCTCCACCTAAGATCGTATTCCTTGCCCTGCTATAGGAAGACGTTGAAAGCTCCGAGATCACAACACTGATTGCCGCAAGGCCGTGACGTGGCTTTGGCACAAATACCGTGTTTCCCCGAAAATAAGACAGGGCTTACATTAAATTTCACTCCGAAATTTACACTAGGGCTTATTTTCGGGGGATGTCTTATTTTGATACATCAAAAAATGAAGTTACAAAATAAAAATGAAGGGATTTCTAAATAAACATATATTACGAAAAACTATCTACATTTACTTATCATTAACATGCCTTTTATTCAGAAACTCGTTAACAACAATTTATTCAAAAACAATCATACCATCATCCTCTGGAAGGTCTTGCAGGTCATGGGTGAAAATGACGAGTGTTTGCGTCAAATGATGTGATTGGCTGAGATTAGGGAAGTTTTGTCGTCATCAGTCAAATAGGGCTTATTTTAAGGGTAGGGCTTATATTAAAATCATCCCCAAAAATCACGCTAGGTCTTATTATCGGGGAAACACGGTAGTTCAGATATAGTTCAGATACGCAACGTATTGTGAACATTCCTAAATTTGAAAATACCGGACCGCTTCAGACAGATTGCGCCGAGTTAAAAAGGGCGCTGATCGTTATAGGAACAAGTGCGTTATTTGCCATGCAAAATACTGGTTCCATGCTGGCTGGTATTTTTGTCCACACGAGCGGTGCCTTTTTTGTTGCAGTTGTTAACTTCATATATACATCAGAGTTAGTGCATGTCTTCCTCCATTTCGTTCTTTTGCGAGAAAGGTAGAGAATGTGGTATATATTGTTGTTGCGTCATCAGCTATTGTGATGTATATATATTAATCAGCGGCGTCCTTGGAAAGCACACAGTTTGTATTGCACTGGAGTTATACTACACACGCAGCTTTCCCGTTGCCACGCAGTTTCTTTCTGTAGTGTGCAGCTAACGTTGTTCCAACTGCAGGTATCGCAATACGTCATTGTAGCTTATCAGTTATACCAATGCCTTGTCTTTTTCAGATGTCTATTGTCAGTCACGTTCTAGTCCATTAAAGCCTCGATTATACGAGTTAATCTGTTCTGGGTTATGACACGTACATCACAGCAGGCCCGTAGCCAGGTTTTAAGGTTTGGGGGGCAAATACAAATTTATGGAGGCAAGATTTTTGTTTTTGTTATATGATTTAATAAAGAATTTTCAAGGCACAATACAAAGTGGGGAGCACTGCCTCAGATTGCTACCCCGTGGCTACGGGCCTGGATAACAGGCTACGCACAACTCCGCCTGTTCATTTCGGCTACTAGTGAAGCAGCATACATTACATATAACTACACGAAGGCCGCACCTTCATAAACATAATGTCGTTTTCCAGCCGGTCAAAGGCGAGCTCCTTCTCTCGAAGCTTGCTGCGGAACAGGTTGCATTCTCGTCTGCTTTCCTGCACTTCGTCGAGAAGTTCCGCCTGCGATTGAATGACTAGTGGTCCGGTTCGGCTACACTCCAGAAATTTGTCCACAAAAAGCTCCTTAGATCTTTAGTCGCATAATGCGAGCGCGTGGTGGGTGAGCGCGCTTCAGAACGAATGCGAGGTTCGCAATGACCATAACAAATGCGAGGTTCGCAGTGCCACGGTGCGTTGCATAAAAGCGCTCGTGGATAAAAACAACTTTTAGTTGTCACTATCACTGCAAAGAATCCATCAGGTTTCTATAGCACGGCAAATCAAACTAACGATTCGGGCACATTTGGCAGTTGGACCACATACTCGCTCCTTTCACGGTAACCCTAACGGTCCAGTAAATCACCTTGAAGCTTTACAAACAGGGGCGTTGAAGCTGTTTTCAACAATGACACAAAGCTTACAGTTTGGTACGGTCAGGCTGCGAAAATGCGAAGCAACGTGATGTTGCTGTCATCTGTCGTAACAATGCTGATCGCAACAGTCAACTAATGAAATTTCGCAAGTATCATATTTCAGCGGCAACCATTAACAACAACTCCAACACGGGCCTTACTTTCCTTTCGATGCACATGAAACCTCTGGTCTGTCACATTATACCAAGCCAAGAACGTAATTTAAACTTGGTAGGATCTCGAAATTACGATGAAAAGAGAAGTGGTGGTAACTTTACACGTCCACGCACAAAGGTAGATTCTCTTTTATCGCATGAAACGACCACGGACATCAGAGCAGAGATGAGCCAAGGACCGGGTCAGACCAGGTCTAGCGCTGGTTTTCAGCAGATTTTTCACCATTCTGTTGCGCATTCCAGGTTTTCACGATGCTGATCTTAGATTTGTGTTCAAAGACGTCATTCACGACAGAGCGTCTACAACTTTTTTGCACAAAACTTCCTATGAACTGTGATAGAATAGCTAATTAGGCAGTGATTTTATATTGTTAGATTTTAGAATTAGATCCTAGGCGATTGTGGGAGTTGCTGTTAAACATTTTCGTTTTAAATACTGTGTATACATCAGTGGCAAACACAATGACTGTCATATTGGGTGCGTCCTTTTAGTACGTCGTATAGCCCAGTACTTCCTGAAATCATTGCATGCAATGATTGTACTTTCTTTCAGCGTGGCACGTTTGCAAGTGTTGTGTTTCTTTGAAAACTATGCAGATTAAATTTGAAGTACTTCTAACATACAGTTTTTGCCTTAACACAATGGTTTCCTACCTTTTACGGATCGTGTACCACAGTTTGGGAAACACTGCCTTTGACAGGACACATATTGTCTCACTTGCTTTAGAATTAGGGAAAGAGTTGCAGGATGCAAAACAAAGTATTGCGTTTGATCAACGGACAGAAAAGCTGTGACATGTACTATTGCGTTTGAACGCACTAGGTTTGTGAAAATGATGCGTTGTGAAAAAAAAGTAGCTGCAGACCACTTTCAGCCAGAAAATTCTGCGCAGGTTGAGTCATTCTTATCTTGCAGATAGCGNACAAGGACTGGACTACGACTTTTTTATAAAATTAGTGGCCCATGACTGGACTCGCGTTTGCGAAGGGAAGGAATTGGCCAGACATTAAAATCTTATAAAACACTAAAATCTTACAGTCCGCTTAACGCTGAAAAAGCTAAAACAACAGCGCAACCGCCAAGTATGAAACAGTTGCGAAACATTGTCAACGTTCTTTAAATGGTTGTCTTTTTGTGTCGGAAAACATGAATCTCTCACTTTCGCTGCTGGGCTGACTGGAAAAAAATCGATTAGCTGCAAGCTTGCTTGTTCTTTTTTTTGAAAAAAAAACTTTGTTTGTGGTGTTTGTTCTTATCCGCGACAGCTGCGAAAAGTTACCTATACGTATATTCACGCAATTACAAAATGAAAGATTTACCGTTGGCACTCAAGGAACGTTTCTGAAACCTATATTTGCGTGACATGGCACGGAAAGCGTAGCATGGCGACAAAACGATATTAACACCGAAATACTTAAAAAAAACTCGTTTGCAAGTGGTTAGCCTGGATTTTTCTTTTGCTCAAGCAGACATTGTACCATAGGAAACAGATTTGACCACCTCCCGTTTGTTTTGTTTCTTAGTGCTAGTTATGAGGCAAAAACATGGAACACGAAGAGAATGGCGACTGACTAATTGATAAGCACTGGTCAAATAAAGCACTCGGGTAACAGCGCAACCGGACAGCAGTGCCGTAGTTTTGCACGACATCGAAGATTTAATCACTGCACCTCCGCAGCACACGTGTTACGGCTGAAAACCAACCTTCTCGGAGCTGAGCTTGTCCTTCTCCAGGTTCGTGCGCAGCAGTTGTTGGCGCAAAGATAAAAGCTCTTCTTCTTGTTGTTTGAGTCGCGTTTCCAGCGCCGAGTTATTGGCGGTCAGCTGCCGGCAGGTTTGCGAAAGCGATGATATCTCTTTCTGTTTTGAGAAAAACATACTTTCTGACACAGGAGTCATCAACAATCTGGAGGCTTGGGCAGAACGACGAAGCTGCACCAGCGCTTGTGCACGCGCGGGCAAATCATCTTCATTTGCGCCCTCGTAAAAAAACACTACAAAAACTGAAGTGAACAATGTATCATTTGGCAAAATTTCTCATGTAAATGCATAGAAAACTAGGGAATAATTCAGGCACGAAAGTGAGATTGTTAAGGTTCTCGTAACAAACAAAACTTAGTAACAATTTTTGCAACGGACGTTCCGGTCATAATTCCAAAAAATAAAAACAAGACTTAATTTTTGACTTCGAGCAACTTTTTTGACGAAGAAAAGTGCAGAAAAGCTGACGAAGCCGACAAGACCACAAAAATTATATGATGTCATGATGACACTATTTGCGGTGTCTCAAGTACCTGATACAATGACAGTTAGAATTTTTTCCTGGCGAAAGACTTTCTACACTGTAATTTTTCAAACCTTGGTTTGGCAGATGTGGATAACGTTTGGTTATACTTCTTTATTTAGAAGTTGATCTTTACTTTTGAAAAACAAAAAAGTTGCTTTGTATCAATTAAAAGGCCGAGTGAAGTGAGAAAAAAATATTTTAAACACTGACTATTTCATATCACGCTGCACTTCAATGTTTTGCGATAAAGACAACACATGCATCGTCACTGATGCTGCACATTGCGATGGGGAAAAGCTGTTTCACACTCTGCATAATACGTCTAGGGAAGAAAACTGCAATGCATTGCTATAGTCCCATAAAACAGACTGAGAGCAAGCAAATTTATGAGGAGATGTGATTTCAGAATTAACGCCATACATCAATCCAACGCAACATTCTAAATCTTTCGAAAGCAAAGTTTGGGCCCATTTGACGTGGTGCTGGCCTAGCTTTCAAACAACCCCAAGCTTGAAAACGGTTCTCAACACAAATCTGCATGAAGGATTTAGGTTCCAAGGGAGTAGAAACTGCCAAGGAGAGTCACAAAGTGCTGGTTTTCCACACACGCAAAAAAACTTTACAGTATTTTTAATCATGACGAATTTGCAGTATAGTTAATTTTTTCGCAATTTAGTGGCATCGTTCTGCTCTGTTAGCTTCAACTGTAAAGTCGGTCGTCAACTCTTTTCGACCACGTCATCAGCTCACATTAAGTAACCTGCAGGGTTTGTACAAGCGTAGGGTGTTTAGCAACCTCGAACATGTGCGTTTCGCTTCTACCACAATACAGTGTCGACTCATGTTTATAATATTTGCGTAGTCAGTTGCCAGTAAATTCAAACCAGCGTTTCAACGCACATTTTGAACGCAAGCAAAAATTCACAACAAATCAGTTTAAACGTACGCTCGTTTGAAGGTAAATCTGTCATTCATACTTCCGGCCACAAATAAAATTATTTTACGCCTTATTAGTTCATCATAGATATTATGGCGACGCAACAAATGAAAGAAGCAGGCGAGTTGGTCGTTTGCAACAGAGCTTAGTTTAGTGACTAACGATGTGCACTTGAACGCATACCTGAAGAGGCTCACAACACGTTGTCACAACACTCTATGCAAACTGATCAGCTACGACACGCAGTGCGTGGTCATCTTTCATTTTCCACGGGAACGTGAAGTGCCACTTAGCAATCAAAAGCTCGCACGTTGCATTTTGTCTTGGAGGGGAAACTGCGCGAGTCGGATTTCCGTCGCAGCTGCGTGTTAAAATTCACGAGCAGAGGCATACTTCAACGTTATCTTTGACGCCGGTCACTTGATCAAGCTGTGCACGGACGATGACCAGGTTTTCCTCGGCATTGCATCCTGAGATGGGTTCGCCTTCTGCGTCTTGCAGCAACTAGAAACAACGGGACAAGGTATCTGTGAAACGACCAAGTAAATCCGGTCGCTTGAGTAAGCTGCATGCCCGGTTACGTACAATCGCTTTCTGATGTGTAACAAGGAATAAGAATAAAGTTTGGTAAAGGGCTGGGTTTTGCTGATTGTGTCATAGTCACTACAAACTGGATGTATCGATGGTTTTCAAAACGCCAGACAAAATCACGTTGATACATGCGTTCGCTTCTGCGCGAAGGTTTCGAAAAAAAAATATTTAACCCGAAAGTCCACAACGACGAACAACTCGGAAAATGAGTTGTTACTTTTGAACAATCACAGAAAAACACTAGAATATGACAGTGAACGCCAACGGTTGCCAGTTGTAGTAATTGAAAGGATTACTTACACAGTACCGCGCATCAAACGCGCTGTAAATTGCGAAAAACCGTACGAGTAATTAGAAAAGCATGCTGTGCTTTTCACCAGGCCTTTATCTAGTTCTGCGATTAAGATCGAACGGTGTGAAATTTATCCCAGGATAAGGCCACACGGTTTCGACGCTTTATGAAAGGTTGTGTCAACAAAACTCACGCAGAGTAAACGTGCCTGGGGCAAACACGTCTCGTCAACAATTGCGTGTTGCTGCCTGCACAAGACATGCCAGCAAATCTCACAAAGCGCCAGTTCCTGGGAACGCACGGTCATGGTACGAAGTTCCTGCTTAAACTTTGCGAGAACGGCGAATGAACTCGCTGAAAGCATACGCGAATCGCAGCAGGACTAACCAAAACCGACCCTATACATGTTGCAGTGCTGGTCAGATGAAGAACTGTACACACTCGACCATTCCAGGCATGCGCACAACATCACAGGAAACATCAGGCGTCTTTCAAACGGAACGGTTGGCAGCTTCTTAAAGAGGGCTTCGAGCACCACATGATGATCGCAACTTCACATACATGCCGCTTACCATTTGCTGAAGCTTCTGGGCTAGTTGTTGGATTTCCGTTAAGTCGGTTTCGACATCAAGATCTGGTCGAAAAAGGAACATTTAGGTAACTTTGATGGGAAGTGAGTACTAAAATTGCATTGATAATTCCGTAAAGAAAAAAAAACTTATCATAGCAAAAACAATGTTGAATTTTGCAAACAATTTCCAGCTTCAACAAAAGTGCTTTTATGACAAAGAAAGACACAACATTCAAGCATGAACACGTTTCGCGGAGGGTATTTCGCAACAACCAACAGCACATTTCACCAGGTACCTTTAATTGAGTTGTGTTGTCTCGTAAGTAACGATGTATGTTCTTTGGATTGCTTCCACCTGCAATCCACGAAAAGGAAATGTGACAAACCGCTATGACAAGTGTTCAAGGTGCAAATGTCAAACAGCGCGAACGTTTCATAACTGACGGAATGTAATCGCATTCAGGCAAACTTACTTTGCTAAATGAGAGAAGTTCAACCAAGCTGCGTAAGCCTGACCGTGGTATTTAAAATCACGAGCGTTTTGTCCGGCTTTCGTAAGCGCGCGTCCTTTTCACGGTCACATAACGATCATTAAATTCAAACTCTGCATCAACGCGATAATCATCACACCAACTGAACAATCGACAAAAGCTATTTTCATTGCGCAAATTTAACACACGTCCCCATTACGAAGACAAAGCCGCGGAAACGTTATTGTCTTCATTCTTGATTAAGTTCTTTTTCTCTATTTTTGTTATAGTCGGCGACAGTATGTGGCTGGCCACTCCAACTACTTTATTATCAGGTCAAACAATCAATTTGAATAAAATAAAATTTACGCACTCTAATATCAAAGAAGAGTTAGCACCAAGTACTTCGCATGTATCAAAGCGCAGGATGGCAACGCCTCACCAAGTCAAACCACGTAATCGGGACATAAAGGATAATTTACGTTACAGCACATTAACTGGGTATGAGAACTTGATGCCTCGATCAACCTCCATAAACATAAGACCAAACATTAAGAGCGAAAGTCAGTCAAAGTGATACAACTATACCTTACAACACGGCAGGCAACTTGAATACCGCAGTCATTTGGTTGTTAAAAAGGTACACAGCATATCGCAACGCATTTTGCCACAGTTGAGAATTTGAATGAAGTCCAGTTTATGGTAAAAAAATGTGTGTATTTTCATCCTTTCATTTTATTAAACGGTCGTTGACAATTTCAGCGGTCAGCATTTCAGCGTCAACATTCGAACGCTTTTGCAACAGTGAAATATGCTGTGCGTGGAGCATCTGTCTCTGGAGATGGCACAACCCTTGCTACAAAGCCTGACACAAAAAATAAAGTCTAGCAAATATTGATTAAAAGGTTATATTTTTTCTAAATTGTCCTTTCTTTAATCGACTCAATCAGAATATGATGTTTGTGGCTCCAACTACACATTTTCTTGCAGCTTGGTTTCAATCCTGTTCTTTTGGAAAAGTGCAACCGCTATACAAATCTGCGTATGTGTCACTGGCATAGCAGCCTACTTATTTCGCGCATCAGCTCATCACTTGACAATTGCATGTTTACAAGTGTAATCACTTGAAAGAGGTCTGGTAGCTCAGTGACAGCTCGTTAACAACGAGAGATCTGTTTCATGACCTGCACTGACATATGTGGGCTTGATCATATCACTTGAGATATTCCACGAATCTTGAAAATCGACTGTATCAAAAAAAAACGTTGGCAACTCGGCCGCACACAATTAGCACAAAAAGCGGATTTCTCATTTGTAAGGTTTACCTAGTGCCTTTCTACAAAATCACAAAGTCAACAGAATCAAAGAAACGCAAAAACCCCCACAGCACATCAAAGCAAACTTCAGAAAATTATCACAGTTTATCTGAAAATTAAAAAACCCATACGAATTGGCTGTTTACAAACAAACCACGCTTGAGTCTCAACACCATATCAGCGGAAAAACTGATGCGCTTGTTAGTAAGTTCAACACAGAATTTCAGTCTTTGTCTTTTGAACAGTTCTATTGGTCTTAACAACCATATTTTACACACAGACAAACTTGCCTGTGCTTAGTCCGGGCAGGAGCAACGGGATGTGTACTCTCCACATGTTTCCTACCACCAATGCTGGCTGGTTTGAAATGGGCAGCCAGAGCCAGGATCAACTGCATCATTGTCTTTACATTTCCAGCAACAATTTCTGAAAGAATTCACAACCAAAATGTCAAAAATACAGCAGAGTGCATCGTTTTGTCACTACCTACTGAGAGCAGTGATAGTATAAACTAAGTATGTAAACGAATTAATTATGCTGTACTTTTGCAAACTCCAAGGTAATTCAGCTGTAACTGGGGTTTCTCAACCTTAGTAACTGTAAAGTTTATTTGTAAACTTCTGCTTACCAGTAGTACTGTGAGGGTACTGTTAGATGGTATTGTGCTTAAAACAGTACTGTCTATGGTACAGCAACCTGTTATGTTAAAAATAGATAAGCAATATAGCTCATCTTAAGTCATTAAAATATGTGAGACAATAGCGTGCAGTGCAACTTGTGTTATGGAGAACAATACCAGGGAAATGTGACTGAACAATTAAATGGATGTGATTTAAGACTTAAGTGAATTGTTTCCCAAATCATTTTGTACTACAGTATTTGGGTAACATCAACTGGGGATGGCTGAAACCTAGAGTTTTCTTCTTGTCAGGTTAATGCTCCTGAAAACGGGTTGCAATTCAGTAACTTACTCAGGGGGTCCGTGGACTGATCGCCCAATCCTTTGACTAAGAGGTGGACACTGCCACTGAGCTATTCCCAATATTTGAAAGTTAACTGTGATTTAGATAAGCATCAAGAAGTAATGTTTCTGGAAATAAAATATAAATGGAAATTGATCAATTTAGTAACACCTTTATGAGTAAGACTGTCGACATGAAACATCAGGGACATCTCAGCACTTTTGTCATTTGCATTTGCGCATCTTTGCTTCATCAGCACTATATCACTACGCCATACCTTCAGGACTAACATGATGTAATTTTATTCCATTCTGCTTCATGAAATCAATAACTTTGACAACATTCTGCTTCTTTTGATCATCATTTGTTGGTGACAGTATTGCCTCCAATTGATGGCCAGCTGAAAAAGAACGGTTGCATTGCAGTGCATTTATGAGGTGTTACTCATGTGAACAGAACTTGTCTAAAAAAGCATTCTGAAGCTTGAGTAACTTAGCTGCAGATAAAGTTACACAAAAAACACTAATTTCAGTAAGTTTGTTCATCACAATGCACCAGGTTAACTTTAAACCCAGAAACAGCATTTTATAAAAAAGATTTATAAAAAAGTATTAACTAATGCACTATTGTAACAAGCACTTGCAAAAGGTATTCATCTTTTACATTTGTTTGCATTAATGACAGGTTTCATGAAAATCTTAACAACAATTATGGCCAATCATGGGCATCAGAAGGATTTTTTCCAAGGGGACCAACAGTAGTGAAATTTCATTTTACCAACTCTGAAACTACAAAAGAACATTTTTATACTAAAAAATTAATAGTAACATAAGAAATTTCCAAATTCAGCGAGGCCTTAGCCTCACGTGCTCCCTCTTCTGATGCCCATGTTGCCAATGCAACCAATTTGTAAACAAGACATCTTTTATTCTCTATAAACATCAATAAAGTGCAGTAATCTACTTATTATTAGCACAATGCAACTAAGCAACTTACAAACAATCTCAATAACTGATATCAAAGCAGTGCCATCTTGCAAATCCTTCCCCAAATCTTGCACTTTTTGGGATCTTTTCTTAAGTTGACTGTTCACCCAAGCTGTGTATGCTTGTACTTGTTCCTAGCAACAAGCCAAAGTATATGATCGCAACACACCTCATACAAAAGTTAAAACATTTTCAGAAAAATTCAGTTGTTTGGATATGAGTTCACAATACTTTTTATAACGGAAAAATTCAGTTATTATATCTTCAACAAAAATCAGGGTTTGGCTAAAGACGCAACACTTTTACTATTATCATTCAAGCATGCTGCATGCAGTTTTGTTCATTGACAAAGTAGATATAGTTCCCTAAAAATCAAGCATGATATCAGTATTTTCAATATGTAGCATTGTATATATTTGATGTCTAAACTAGGATTGGCAACCTTTTGCTAACTGTGTGCTGATGTAAAGGTCTAAAAAAATCATTCAGTGTGGCAACAACATGTTTTTTATACAAGTCAAGGCCAATACCTTCTGTGTGAATCATAATAACATCAATATGTAAAAAATGGAGCTTCTGTGTGACATTAGAAATTGCTTGGCTTGCCAAGTGTGGTGGCACGCGTGCTGTAGGTTGCCGACCCGTTGTCTAAACAATCTATACATAACAATCTGAACATAAATGTTTTAATGATAGAACAGCAGCCTCACTATACAACACAATGGCACTGTGCATATGTTATTGTTGCAGCAATGAGGCCAAGCTTCTGTTATCATAACTGGTCTTCATCAAATTAGGCCTGGCCAATGGTTCTTAACATGGTCACCAGTGAAAAATCCAGGGAGGGAGCAAAAGGTAAGCTAAAAAAGTTTTTCTTTTATCCCTCACATACATAAACATCAATTTGACTAATGACATAAAGTGTGAACGAGATATCCCTACGCCAATATATTTAGGAATAAGGGTCCCTGGGGTTCGAAAAGATAAGAACCACTGTATTAAGCTATTTTCATGCTAGTAAAATAAATCAGGTCGGTTGAATAACAGTGAAAATGCAGAATTTTAGACAGAAAAACTTGTAATTTTAAAAAAATACTTACTTGAAGCTCCATGCAAGCCTGAAAAAAATTTTTCAAAACTTCATGAAAAAATTATCTTAAAATTTAGACTAATCTTCCAGCAGATACTTGCAGCAAAAGAACGACCTTTTACAANCATAAGCTGATTTTTTATTTCACCTAAAAACNCAAAAATTAGTAGTCAACANACTGCTTGCACTATTTTGTCAAAAAGAACATGAAAATAAGAAAAAAATGATACCATGAAGCTTTTGCTCACCTACTTGCAAACTTAACNAACAGTAGACAAATCACAATAGCTTTAAACTTCATTAGACTTGGATGTATCATCCACACTTACTCCTTCGTATTCTAGAACATTAGTCTTAAACCTATGTCATCGTTTGACTGAACGCCAGGGGTTCAACTTCATTGTAGGTTCGATTCATAATTCATTTTGTGTGGTAATGAATTATAATAGCTTTCAAAAAAAGCTTATTTTATTTTTGAAAATTTGAAGAGTTTGAACAGTAATTGAATAAAGGTTGTGTCTAAACCAGGATTTTTATGTTGTTTCAGGGACCCGATTCGGGTCCCTAGAATTGAAAATCAGGTCCTTAGAATCAGCGAAAATTATCATTGGGTTCCTAGAATCATAGAAAATTGGGTCCTTAGAGTCAGATAAATCAGGTCCCTACAGGTCCATACCAGGTACCTAACATTTTCCTTAAAAAAAAACCTGGTCTAAACCACCATAGCCAGTTTTCACTTTTGAAGGATAAAAGAAACATATCTAGCTTTGAACACCATACCCTGCTTTGTGCCATATACAACGTAGAGTTCGGTGGATCAGCAGCATAGTGAACCTGGTTGAATGGGAATTGTCGATTCTTGCTGCGTGATGAGTTGTCGGTTTCACTCTCATCATGGATGCATTGGCTTAGCTAAAAATTTTTCATGTCATAACATCAGTTCATATGTTTTTAAATCTTTTTTTAAGAGCGTTTTTGACATATTTTGTTAAAAAATTCGATAACTAGACATGGGTTTAAATTTTTAAGGTTTAGGACAGGTGTCTCAAACACATGGTCCGCGAGCCATGATGTTGTTGGTAATTTTCAAATAATTAACATTTGAGTTATATATTTATTTTATTCACCCTTGATTGAAAGTGCTGAGCAATCAAGTGAACAAATCCATTCCCCCTACTGAGTAAACGAACATAGAGACAGAGATAGAAATAACTTTCCTATAACACAAGAAAATCTTAATCGCCAGTTTAATCCTTCACTCTGAGAAATAACTCTTTTTAGTATCACTAGAGTAGAAATAAAACAAAAATAAATGGTGAGAGTGTGTAAAATCCATAATTCACTATCATTCAGACTGTCACCTGGCAGACAATGGCAAGACTTAGAACTTCTCCAAATTTTAGGTAATACAAAGAAATAAAGCAATTAAATAAGACTTACAAAGCATTTTCAATAAGGAAAGTAGGTACAGTATTTATATGGAAATAAGCATAGGCCTATGACATCCAAAATTACTTAAAAAAAAAACATTTCCACATGCAATTACTTTTCATTGTAAAGCTTTTTGCAATGAATCTGTCTTTACCCTTGCCTTTTCAACCTCATTTAGAGCTATGCCATTTTCCTAGCGGAACATACATGCAACTGTGGCACTTTTCATTTTGGTCCATGGGTAAGTGTTGCTTCTTCAATAATTTAAATTTGTGTGAACAAACATTGTTTTTTTCCCTCTGATATGTGCCTTTGTTCGGCAATGTTATGGTTGCTGCACTGCCCTCTCCACCTCACAACCCCTTGTTTTGTTCTCTCACCTATGTGCATCCCTCACTCACTTGTTCATCTGTACACAGTAGGCCTAGGCTACCTCAATTTTTAATCCATTGCTTGCCCACCATCATGTGTTATTAACATAGCCAGTAGTTTTACTCACTTTTTTTGTTATGCTGGTGTTTTCTTTTATTTTTCTTTGCATATTTTTGTATTCTTTTTAGTGTTCTGTGTTTGCCTATGTTTCTTTTTGCTTCTGTACTACATGCGCTTCGATTTCAAGATGCAATTGTTTAACAAAAGTTTGAGAATTTTGAAAACAAGCAAACATGTCGACCAGACCTGCTTTGCCGCTACGTAGACACGACTTGTTTTTACTATTTCCTAACCAAGATTCTCTCAGCAGGTTCTTTACCAAGATTAATTCCATTCACAAGAATATTGTCTTTACCAAGAGGAGCTAGAAACTAATAATTGCCTCCACTTTCTTGATGTTTTAATCGAGAAAACATCAACAGGTTTTATTACTTCTACCTACAGGAAACCCACGCATAGAGGTCTCTCCTCTGCTCGAAATGGTCGAGTTTCGTTCCGTTGCACAGGAAACGAAACCTTGTCAACTCTCTACTCCGCCGCACTTATGACATAACCACCAGTTCCTACCAAATGGTGCACACGGAATTTATGAATATTAAGCAAACAACTGCAAATAAATTTTCTGCGGTATCACAGCTACTGCAGCCTGCAACTAGCAAGTACAGTAACCGGAAGAAAGGAAGAGTTCGTCTCCGTGGCAAATGCTCGCACGATATTTAATTTCAACTATATTTTACTCCAAGAGAAGTAATTCAAGAGTACAAGACCTTTGCAGTTTGCAGTGGCCGTCATGCTTCATTTATTTTTCAACACAGAATTAAATTATTTTCATGCTAATGTTTTTCAGATAGCTTTACCACGGCACAACATTATTCACAGCACAAACAAAACTATGGTTTTCAGTTTGGTGGGTGAGCTAGATTTACCTCATAGACATTCAATTCACCACAAAGCTGAAGATTCTCTACCTGAACTTTGCAAATGAGCTTACATGCTACAAATAATTTTCCAAAGTATTTATCAAATTGAAAACCTAAATACACCTAAGGATTTTTCACCCTCGGATTTGGCAAAAATCATTTTATCAAATAACAATGAGATTTAAATACACGTATTCTCTGCAAGTTCCAACGTGACACGAATCAACGACTCGACTGGAGTCACAATAGATAGCCAATTGACTCCACTCACGCAGAGAAACGATGTGGTGAAAATTCGACCGAGTTACGTTCTTCACGGTATGACCCGAATCGTCTCGAGTCACAAGCAATGACGCGAAACTGGAGTCAGGGTTGTTTTTACAAAATCTCCATTACTTGAGTGAAAAATTCAATAATGAATGAATGAATTTGTTTTGCAAGCATACACGAAGTTCAGACCAGAGGTGTGCATGGACTGGATTTTGGATTTTTTGGACACGGACTCCGGCTGCATCCATCAGGATCCGGTTTCAGTTTTTCTTAGCAAGAACCGAATCTTGACTGGATTTGGATTTTGTAATTTGCTGATGAAGAATGGTTTTTGAGACTGAGCTGAGCCTGTAATTGCTACATACGTATAACCTGCTACAGTTACTATAGTTTTGCAAGTCTTCCAGAGTGTTCCACGCAATGACAGAAAAGTACACTACGCAGTTGCAATGCATGAGTGATTTACGCACAGGTTATTTTCATGGCTGAGTGATATGGCAGTCTAATGACAGATTAAACTATGCTGTTTTCGAATTACTGTTAACAATCCCATGCATTTTGGATTGGCTGTTGTGTTATATTTGTGATTTTCCAATAAAAGTTTATACCCCTACCAGAGATGATCGGATAGTGGATTTTTACTATCCGATCCTATCCTGTTTTTAAAAAATGATATCCGTACCCGATCCGAATCCTGTTTTGGTTGAAATCATACTATCCGTATCCGAAAACTATCCGAAAGTGCATTGTGTTGCACAACATACATTTTTGTGCTGTATCTATTTTGCCTCGTGTGGCAAAATAACTGAGAGGCAAAATAACTGCTGGAGCTATTCTGCCTTCAGCTGAACACGATTCATTGAAGTAGTCACATGAGAAGTTTGGAACGCATGTCCTGCTTAGTTGAACATGACATCTGTAACAGCTCAGTCCCAGCAAGGATAATGGTTGTCATGGTTTCAGGGGTGCCAAGCAGTTAGCAGCTTCTTGTTTGCATTAAGTGAACTGTAGGCTAAACCGTAACTCTAAACACTAAACCTCTAAACCTAAAACTTTACCCTGCANCTTGACCAAAAACCCTGATCCTATACCCCAACCATAAACTCTTAAATCCTAACCAGTTTTCTCTGCATATTGTACTTGTCACATAANCAGGGTTGTAGTCGGGTGGGAAAGCNTGGGAACAACGTTCCCATACATTTTTTGAAGTGGGAACGTGGTTCCCATACCTTTTTNCACTAGTAACAGTACTTGAGTTGAAGATGTAAGATTTAAACGATTACATTAAAACAGCAGTTCTCAATTCATTTTGAAGCCCGCACCCCGTCCGGAAAGAAAAATTGTTTTTGCACCCCTTGCATCATTTCATGTATTGTTTTTTGTATTATCAGAGAAGTTTGCACCACAAAGAAGTCCCTTCTCGCACCCCCAATTGAGAACCGCTGCATTAACACATGGCTGCGATCTCACAGATGTGCTAGCGACATTCAGATTCGCACTGTTTGTCAAAAGTCTACAGTGAAACAGGAAGATTTAGTGTAGAAGTGCTTGTAGGCAAATGCTCACTTCATTCGAACTATTTGATGTAGCCATCCTCTTTATTTGGTGTGGGAACGGCGCTAACACACCCGTTTTTCGGCACTATACCCTTGCACATGACCACTTCAACCAACTGTGTTCAAATGAAGGCAAAAAGTCCCAGCACAGGTTTTGTCTCATGAAGCAGAATAGACACTACATCAGTGGTTCTTAACCGGGGGTACACGTACCCCTTGGGGGTACGAAGCACTGAAACAAAGGGTACGAACCACCAAATTTTTTCTGGGATACACGCCCTGAAATTTAAACCCAGGCATGCACGCCCCGAAAATTAAAAAAATGTGTTTTCGATTGTTGTGA
>JGI24158J21664_10001590_pt1 | contig 25981 bp, 8 predicted proteins | sample Ectturendosymbi3_FD_21664 | JGI IMG/M metagenome (IMG submission 21664) | reverse complement strand
GGGAATAAGAGACTACAGCCCTGTGGTGCACGGAGTTCGTAAGGGTCAGGTTTAGGCGAAAGTCCGTCAGGCGCGCGTTTCTCTAATTTTCTGCGGACTAGCTCCTCCACGGCTCGCATCTAAAGCTAGCTGCCGCAACAGTTATTACACGAGGAAATTTTGTGCAATCTTGAACTGTAGCGGGATCTAAAATCCCACAAAATATATTCCTAATGCCTTCTTCCTCTAATTGAAATTTATTTATTAATTTGTATGCATGAGGAAACATCGAAATTTAAACAATCAGTCCTAACCCTTGTTTCGCCTGCTTCTTCAGTTGGCATTACAGATAATAAAGTTATATATGTAGCCCCGACAATGGTCTTATATTAGGACATGAAACCGATTGAACACGTTCTGCTTCATCCGATATGAGTGCTTTCTAACCTAGTGTGCGGATGCAAACACTGTAATATAAAGTTGTCTTTATATTATTGAACACATTGAAGTTGCTGATGAATTTATCACTTCAAAAAACACAGATTTCACGAGATTTTTGAAAATTAAACCTAGACACCCAGGTCGACTAAACAAGCAGATCTGGGTGGAAAAACCTCGCAGTGGGAGCTCTGCATGGTCACATGCGGAAAAACGCCTACTTCCGTAACTCGAAGTGAACATCTGAGGATTTATTGCCGTGTTATTGTTACGCAACAAAGACCCACAGTGGAACAATCCGCTCGCTGTTTGATCGAACGCAACTCGTGCGCGATATGCCTTACACGAGCCCCGACACGCGCGATAGGGTGAGAGACACTATTATTTTTTGCAGTAGCATTGGTTGGAGACGTGTCGAGTTTTCCTTTTATGCCGGATAGGTATCGTATAACCCTTGTAACGCTTCACTGTTTGTGTGTCCATATGATTGCGCAATTACATGCACACCAAAACAAGTCTTTGCTCAGTGAAAAACTTTCTTAGAGGGAACACTGATTTCATGATGCAATTTTAAACACATGAACTAAGAACATCATGAGACTTACTTTACGTGAACCAAAGAGTGACTTCTTTTGCTTTGTAAATGGTTTAACTATTAGTATTCACTAAACCTGAGATTGGCAAAAACGTTTGAAAAAAACTAGTTTTGATTATACCGACTGCAAATGGTATACCTATTAGTATTCACTAAATAAATTTTCTGTTACTTTTTAAGGAACAGGTATTTTTGTACACCTGTATAATAGTCATGCAGTTGGCATAATTAATCAAAACTAGGTGTTTTCAAACGTTTTTGCCAATTTCAGGTTGCCTCGTCAGATTTCTGAAGGGAAATTGAATAAGACTGACTACGCAGCCCACTTTTGCAATTACTAACTAAACTTAAACCTTCAGAAGTGACTACTGGCAGCAACAACTATCGAACTGCATTTCACACTTAATCTGCCAAATACAAAACGCTTTTGTAAGCAAAAAAGAAAACAGCTTCAAAACTTAACTCTCTTTACATTAATTAGGTGTTATAAAAAAAAACAGGCTACACATTACAGAAAAACAATTAACATTGTAAGTACTACGTTACAAAAACGAATTGTGATGGGGGCGTTAAAAACCGCGCAGTTCACTTTGATTTTCATTGGCAACAGATCGCACGCACTCTAAATCCACGCGCCGGCATTACACAAGCAGCAAGTTTGCGTTGGGGTAGCGTGGGGCCCTATCAGAAGCAACAGGTCAAATCGTGTTAAAACCAGCGTTACATACACGAAGAAAACCATGCATTTTTAACATTTACTGCTTTAGCAACGCATTTAGTATGAAGCACAACGCATCGATTGTGGAGTCATAGCAAAGAGTCCACATGCACTGAATGTCCTTTCTGCTTCCACAGAAATGGGCTGGAGAGTGAGCTTGATAGTGAGTTTGAAGATTTGCAGGGCGTTAAAAAGTGTAAAACTCATTAGTAACGTTGCTTGTTTATCCGGTTAACCGACAGAAATATATCAGGATATCGGATAGCAAAAATCTCGCGGTTATCCCGTTAACCATTATCCGGATAATACAACCCTAGTGGTCTTATGTTATTGGATATACGCTGTTTATGACCTATATTTACGTTTGCAAATCAACGTTTTGATGAAGTTTGTTGACACAACATGCATATTATTCTACACCAGGGGTTCTTAACCTTTTCAATCATGTGGCCCAGTTAATAAACAAACAGAGAGTACATGGCCCACCGAATATACAACTTCTCCAATGGGACAACTGTTGCGCATGCGTAGAGCAGAAATAAAAACAGCTAAAAACAACATTTTATAATGCAACGTGTGCTACTATCAATGCGAAGGCTGAACCTGTTTGTTGTTAGAAAGTAAAAAATTCCAAGCTCAACACATAATTATGCACAGATCAAGTCTTCTTCCACATCAAGCCTGCTTCTAGAGTTTGTTTTCATGGCAACAAGAGCGTTGTTTTCGAGGTTTATCTCGCTAAATGTACTCAATTTCAACAATAAAAGGCCGTGGCCCGTCAAAAATTTCTCCGTGGCCCACAGGTTGAGAAACCCTGTTCTACACGCACTCTCCTTATTCGTTGTAAAATGTGTCACTGTAATGAACATAAATTATATCAGCACTCCAAGTTACGAGACCGGAGCAAAACGCAGCACTCAATGCTAAGACAGAGCAGTTCATAACTGCAAAAATATAAGGCTGCGCAGTAGAACAGTCGAGCAAAACACACTCAACGCTATGACAGGGCAGTTCACAACTGCAAAAACATAAGGCTGTGCGAATGTCTGGAGGAATAGTAGTCGAACAGAGAAGGTATGCGGATGTGATGGCGGACACCCAGGGTTAACAGCGAAACTACACAAAAATGTAAAATCCGCATAAAGTGCGCAAGAAAATATTCGTTTTTTATTATGTGACCGTTATATCTACAAATACTGGGAGAACAGTACAGATACGGGCTTGTGTGAGCCATTATGATAAAGCTGCCTGAACTGCCAATTAATGACGAGGCTCGAAAGGATGCGCATATTGCAAGCACAGGTGTGCGACTATATTACCGTACACTCAGGGTTGCCACATCAAAAAACGAAACAGGAAACTAGTGATGCATGAGAAAGTCAGCTAAATCAAGCAAGGTAAAATAGGACAGTTTGAAATTTGGCTCAGAAAATCAGTTAAACGTCCATAATTAACCTTCATTTCTTTTGTGATTTCCTTGATCGCACGATCTGGAGAAAGTCACGTCACTGTCAGTTTGATTGGGTGTGCGCCGCACACCTAGAGTACAAGTGCCTAGTGTTGAAGAATGTGAGAATTACCGACATTTGAGCACGTAAGAACTAGTGTTAACAAAAAACAAGTTTCAAAAAATGAAATCCATGCAGCATGTGTTTGTAATCTTACAATAGGAAAGATCATCTGGTTACAGCATTTAAAATTTTGTAATTTCACTCTTTGGATGCCCCCCTGCCTTGGGTGCCAGGGGCCGTCGTCCCGTTCGCCCCCTCTTTGCACGCCACTGAGTGAACTGCAAGCTCATCACTGCATGACAACAAAACAGTTAAATTGGCTCTTATGCAGTGTGAGTGTCATACCGCCAAATAAACTGTCGTTGCGAGAATTAAACCAATTAATCAGAATCAAACTGCTGATTTCAGATTTTCCGGAAATTTTGGTTTTTAGTGTCAATTTCCAGCTGGGCAGATGCCCGTTTTGCAACCACTATGCGGTCGATCATGGTGCGGCGTTAGGTAGGAACTGGGAAGTTCAAGCAACACACAGCAACCGCTGATGAAAATGAAATACTAGGTTCGCTGTAAGTAAACCCCAAAACACTGCGCGCATCTTCCCAATTTACTCAATCGCTTTCATGACGTACGTCTGCGAAATCCACTTTTCACGTGCACTTTTTGTAGGTTTGGTGACACACTCTTTATATGGCATTTAATGCGCCTTTTCCAGCATCCAAGCAGGACACAAAAGGTGTCTGGTAATTATAGATTTTACTTGAATATTCACAAATAGCTCGATATACGGTGCTGAAACCTTCAGAGGACTCTCGAATGTGGCAAGGTTGTTTAAAGGAAATATTTTTTTTTATTCATAGGCGCTATATCTCGCATGTCACAAGTCATGAGATATATAGCGCCTATGAACTATACGGGAAGCGCCAACAAAAATTTCATACGGGAAAGCGCCAACAAAAAGCTATACGGGAAGTGTCAACAAAATTTTTTCTGGTAGTGTCCGCCTCTCAGTTGAAAGTTTGAGTGTTCGACTAACGGCCACTGAGTGAATCGCTGTAGCGCTCCTTGGGCAAGAGCGTTCATCTCAACCACCCAGGCAAGAAGCTAATTTCAGGCTTCGGCTTGCAGCCAGTTGCCGTCACCGAAAATCAAACAAAAAATTGCAAGATAATATTTAAATCATATTTTGTGTCTAACGGTGTTCGCCGATATAAGTCTCAAAAGATTCGAGCAACACGATTTGGCTGTTTTAGCAAGGCATTCCTCACAAGGCTCAGTACGTCGGCTTCTGAAAACCCACTGCCCACTTTGCGAAGAGGTCTGATATTTTCAGACCAAGTGGATCCGAAAGAGTAAAAGAACCATTTACTTCGAACCATTATTTCCATTTCTGTCAGAGAAACAATTTCATCTACGTCCATAAAATTTGTCAAATCTTTCCAACAACTTTGGAAGTTCATCGAAAAAAAATTTTTCAAATAATTTTTTTCCTCAAGGGGAACAAGAAATTCCAACGAGTCATAAATTTGCTTTGTAAAATTTTCCACGGATGGGGGTGATGCAATGTACACAAACAAACCGAAGTGGTCAGACGTTTCTTCTCTCAACATATTTTCTACTCCGCTAGCTATATCACGAGCTGTAATACTAGGCAAAATTTCGCAAGCATTTCTGAACTTAGGCCCATAGTGAACAACGCAGTGGTATCTGTACCAGTCTTTTTTATCGTACCTCCAGTGAATGGCAGCGTATGGATTACCATGGAAAACCTGCGCCACAAAACGCGATGCGGCGTTAACAATGCAAGAGGGCCTGCGCACTGCCTCTATTATGGCAGAAAATAAATTGTTGTCTTCAACTCTTGATGCGCTTTTCGTCGAAGAAGATAATGGAACTGCATGCTGCTGTCCGTATTGCATCTTCAGTGAGTGGAACGGCTGAGCATAAATAGCGCACCGCTCAGACGTCCCAAACATCTTTCGAACAAACCGTTCATCCGATTCAATCCAGAATTTCTTCGTCTTGACTTTCGCCTTGGGAAGGATTTGGATAGGCACTGATGATCGTTGGTGGAAGTTTACTTCGGTGCGATTGAAAATATTCATTTTTGTGTCGGTTTCAAAAGTTAGCAGCTGGCGATTTGCGAGCCCCTTTGCCTGAACATGAAAAGGATATGTCAATTTCCCAATCTAATCTTGTATTTGCTCTTAAAACCCACACTTGCCTGACCTACTCCAGTCTTAAGCCTCTCATTTCAAAAGGGTGACAGGGCAAACATTTACAAACTGATGAAGTATTTTGTGGTCACTACAGCAAAATATGAATGATAGAAAGTAAAACTTTGCATTTACCGTGTTTCCCCGATAATAAGACAAGGCTTATATTAATTTTCACTCCGAAATTTACACTAGGTCTTATTTTAGGGGATGTCTTATTTTTATATATCAAAAAATGAAGTTTGAAAGTAATAATTAAGATATTTTAAAATAAACAGAAATTAGGAAAAACTATCTGCATTTACTTGTCATTAACATGTTTTTTATTCGGAAACTTGTTAACAACAATTTATTCAAAAACAACCATATCATCATCCTCTGGAATGTCTAACAGGTCATAGGTGAAAATGACGAGTATGCATCGAATGATGTGATTGGCTGAGATTAGGGAAGTTTTGTCGTCACCAGTCGACTAGGGCTTATTGTAAGGGTAGGGATTTTATTAAAATCATCCTCAAACATTACGCTAGGTCTTACTATCAGGGAAACATGGTAGTATTAGAAGATTTTGATAAGCATCAGTCTCCTCAAACACTAGCGTAAAATTTGCGGGTGTGGTCAAAAAAGTTTTATTTGGGACCAGTATGTTTGCTTTTAGACGAATACCACTATTTTATTTGGGATACCGCCTCTCAAAGCACAAAATGAGTATACGTTCTAAAAATCTGGGGGTAGCCATGGTCGCCCCTGGCTACACGTATATCCTCAAACCTTTAATTTTAAAGTAAATTTGCCCACGGATAAATCACCGTGGCAGATGCTGTTATAAGGCCTACGGGACAATTAACAAGCGACACCTCACGTACGCTGTATATTTGAACATAGAGGCCTATGATAAACTTAAAACTACTGAATTAGCTCAATGGCAAAATGTTTTTGTAAATAGAATTATATCACGTTACAGATATGTAAATAAAATCTATTTCTTAGCTCTAAAATTCAAAGAATTACTTGTCAAACTTGTTTGGTATAAACTTTGTTTTAACTGCCTGTGTATAAGTTATACCTGTCAGAAAAAGTCGGAACCAGATATTTTCATCTAAAGTCTCTGGAGAAACCACGTATGTTATTGATGGGAGAATTATATTTTTTAAACAAAACTGGGTAAAAATTATCATGAGTTCAAAATCATTTTTTGGGAGTACATGGGTTGCCAAGGTAACTCTTTTAGAGTGGGGATACTCTCCTTGGTAAATTCCTAGCCCCAATCTGGTTTGCTTGCACAGGCACTTAATAATCAAAAACTGTATTATGCCCTATTTTGAATCTACCTGGTAAGTTATAACTGGTGTGTTTTGTAGCTTGGATCGTGGCAAACCAAGCTTACCTTCCTGCTGCACCATCGCTCCACATTTTTTCGATGCGGTCCAATACAAGTTTGACAATAAACAACTCCATTAATGTCTTTCCACCTCCATCACAAACTGATACATAATAAATTGCTCTTATTTGAACAAAGGTCATCTTAAACTTAGTAAAAACAGGTTGAACGTTTTTTTCAAATTTACCCCCAAAATAGCAAAAATTAAAACCTCCAACTTTTCCAATGCGTCAAAATTACCCCACATTCCGTACAAAATCCAACGATCACGAGGCGTCATGTTTTTTGAATAGAAAGCCAAAACATACTGGTTGGCTCCTGAAAACTTTTAGAGAATCAAAAAAACGTGATAAGGTAATTCGAAATGTTTACTAGACTTGCCTTTACTCGAGCTGCAAAATTTCCTAAAACGCCATGGATCGACTCTAATGTGGTTGCTTCATGAACTGCTTGGTTGAGTAGGACAATTTTGACTTGCGCATAGAATTTAAAATATTATCTTTCAGGTAGTGCTACTTTCAAGATCAAAATCTCTGAAGCCATAAAGAAGCCATGGTCAAGAATGAGAAAAAAAGTTTTGAAAGCAGACCATAGAGAGCACTTCTTACGCTGCCAGAACGAAAGCACTTCTTACGCTGCCAGAACGAAATTTCACCAAACTTTGTTTGAATCGATCAGTTTCGAAGCCATTTTCCACTACAGTAAAAAATCAATTTGGCTTGTGTAACGTTGAATTTGCTAACCAGCGCAAATCTTTGACAAACTACACAATCGCAGAATAAAAAATGATATCAAATTGACAACGTACAAATGATTTGAATTCGAACCTGAGAACACCCACAGTCAGTTGTGGTGAATTTCTGTAGAACAAAACTGGAATCAGTAACACCACCAGGCACGGACGTAGAGGCCAGTGCTTGAGATAAACCCCCTCCAGCCGATGACAATCAAATTTCATGATTCAAATTTAAAACGGTCATGTCACCTTTGATTTCATGAAACGCGAATGCGTAGGATCCTTGTTTTGCACTATCATTATATAACTACGTAACCTTATTTTGTCGGTCAATTTTCGGTCTTAGACGGAATTTTTTTTAATGAACGAAAAAAATTAAGTCAATTCGGTTACAATGTCTGAAAATATCGACTAATAAATACTGTTACGGCGGGTTTCAATGCTACTGTGGGACACATTACCGAAATGTCTCAGTGACCAAAATGTCTCATCGAAAAGAACCCAGACGTAACCATTGATAAAATCAGTCAATTTCCATGCACAAAGTTTCAATAGGATATTTTATAAAATTGTGGGAAGCATGTAAGCTAGAAATGCTGTATACCTGGAAAAAACACACTGTTTTTATCAATGGTTAGCGGAGGGTCACACCAGCACCGTCGCCACAAACAATGCTCCAAGCTCCCCTCAAATTGAATTATGAAACGTGTGTTTTTTCCAGGTATACAGCATCCAATGTTCAATCCATCGACCTCCTCATGGGCTGCACGCACTGACGGTTCTGGACGATGAGGCCATCGAATGGCTGCTCAACACCTGCCCCGAGATCTATAGTGCGGCCTAGCAGTGGACAGCAACAACTCGCTCATACGACGAAGAAGAAGAATGATTTAGCAAGGGTGGTGTCCACAGATAGCAACTGATTTCACAAAATGTTAAAATGTATTTTCGCAAAATTGGTGTTTCGCTTAGACGTACGTAGGAGAAAATATCATCAGAAACTACGTGATTTAAATATTTAGACGATGCGATTGAGTGAATAGAACAGAAGAGCTGCTTTGACGTTAACCATACCCGATTCCAATTTTATAAAGTGCCGCAATTTATATTGAAAATGTGTTTCCAAGCTTCTTGAATTTGTTTACAGTTGTTTGCTGGCACATAACTGTACTCGCTGTTGGCTATCGCTTGAATTTTAAACAACGTTTTCAGTGAATGGCCTGCATATTGCTTCTTGATATTCACGTCATCACCATGTTTATAAAGTTTTAGGTAGGCCTACTCATAAATCAATACCCGTTGACTATAATGCCCTGAAATAAAAATCGTTTTCAAGACTTGCAGCAAAATTTAAACAAGTTGTAGATTGTAGATTAAACAACGCAAAAAAGAATAGATTTTAATGATATAATGATGGAAGTATTGAAAATAATTGTTTTCATTGTAAACAACCTGAGGCCCATAACGTAAATGAGGTCCAAGATGTTGAAATAAGAAACAAGAAGGCTACGTTGTGTACAAAACGAATCAGCGTATTTCGCAGTTTAACGCTGTGACTTTCATTCACTGACAATGTGTCAACCGTACTAAAAGAACTATCAGCATGCTGATGAAATAAAGTATGATGCAAATCTTTTGGAGCATTCCCCGCCAAATGTTTTTATGTCCATTACTGAACGTCACCACTGCCTTCAAGTAAAGTCCACGAGTTGGTTGCTTCAGTCACGAGATATAACTTCTGCTGTGATCTTTTCGGGTTGCTAGGACACCACTCTGTGATGAGGCTATACCTATGTATTGTTCGCTGATTGATCGACAGAATGGGATCTCTGCAGACGATTTAAAAGAAATAAAAGCTTGCGTAAATTTCTGCAAGCGCAAACATGTTATTGGGCTAGTACAAAACGTTTGTCTGTGAAGACCCACACCTCTGGGAACAGAGGTTTTCTTCTGGCATCTGCAACTTTTCCTGCAAGCTTCACCATTTTGCCGTATTCCGCTTACCGTACCATACGTTCAAAGATACTATTGCTTTACAGTTACTCGTTGATTTTCTAAACTGAATTTCCCCTCGGTAGGGTAGGGGCAGCAGGAAGACATTCTAGGATATTTCAAAAAACCTCGACTTTTTAGCAACCTTAGATGTTCCTGCCAGCTGCGCAACAATGCGCTACCAAGCAAAGCCAAAAGTGTATTCCAGCCACTTCCTTGGCCGCCCTCTGGATCGTTTTCCCGTAACTGTAGCCAACGGAATGTTGGCTCGCCAACCACATTTGGGCATTCTGGTCACATAGCCCGACCATCGCAGCTGGGATCTCTATTAGAAGTGACTCTAACTATCATGACTTTATGAATTTCCCCAAATGCGCACTTTCATTTGTAACGTCACGTCACGAACTGTATTGTTCAGATTACTTTGTAAATATTTATATTGACCATTTTACTTCTGTTGGATAATATGGACAACATATAAACAAGTGTCATATGTCAACGATGAAGCACCTTCAAGATAACGTCAAACGAATTGGAGCATCTTCTTCGTAACTCTTCTACAGAAATACAAGAGACAAAATTTCTCAGTTTGTTGACATTGATTCTCCTGTCGGGAGGTACGATTCTAGTAGAAAGATGTTTGTGGAAATAAGGAACAACCAGTGTTCTACAGAAAACAAAAATCAGTGTAAGACTTTCTCAACACATCAGTAATAAATCGATAAAAACTGTTTGAACAAAAAACGTTAAAGGTTTTTGGTGGGTATCTACAAAAACTGTTGAACTCTTTACATGAAATCATAATTTTTCTCAAACAGTCACGAAAAAACATTTGCAGCTGAAAAGCGTATTACTTGACGAAAAATTTGCAAGTGATGCTTTGCAGAAAGTCAAAGAAAAGATCAGAGAGAAAGGAAACAGGGGCTGCGATACATTGGAAATATGTAATTTGTGAGAAAAATCAGCCTCACTTCTATTTGTAAAGATCCCATCGATGCCTCTATGCATTTTTATCTTGTAACAGAACTTCATGCCTCACTCATGACGTCACGCACCATCACCATCGGTGAGTATCCAGCTAAGTCATGTGACTGCGTATGCTTTGCGCCATTACGTCACTACCGAAACAGCCCTTACGTTTTTCATTTTTCACAGCGCTTTTCTCCTGAGTGACCAATAAGAACTTGCAGCATGATGCCTGCATTTCAATTTGCAATGCACTGACGATGACAACTGCAGTTATCGAAACGTTTGCAATATGTCGTTGATATCGTTTTCGTTGGCCGTGATGTACATTATAAAAATCAGCCTCTTTCTGGCTTTTTTCTTACGTAATTACTTCCTATAATCTATTTTACATAACACTTCACGTGTTTCTGTGGTGTAACGCATTCATGCTTCATTCCAATTTTGCCGCCGATGAAAAATTTTCAGAAACGACCAATATCATTTCGTTGAAATCATTAATTTTTTCTTTTCGTAAATTTTTTACAAAAGGATGTTTTCATATATATTTAACGTTCGGGGATGGCCGAACTATGGAAGTGATTGCTACATGTTTGCCTATCGAGAAAGAGGTTGATGAACTTTCATAAAACACTTTGCAACAACCTTCATAAAACGCTTTGCAGATACTATTCTTTTTTATTCTTGTTAAAAATAGGAATTTAGATAATTATAAGCTTGCGTTGTAGGTGACGAAGAGTTCATGCCTGGTGTTTCCTTTGTTTCAAGATTCGGCGGTACAAAAGGCAAAGCGAAAAGAAGCCTTGTGCAAAGCTTAAGCAACAAATTAAACTGGTAGTGAACAGCCCTACACATATTTGTTATTTTGGAAACTGGTAGACACCTGAAAAAGACAGTTGTTCTCGTTATTGCCACGTCATGCAGTAGGAAAAGAGACATAATAATTTAAATGTAGCAAACACCGAATTGCCTTCTCTGAAAATATGTAAAACAGTGGCATATATTGATGCTTCCAGGATCGAGGAAGTCAGCAATGCGTGCTTGATTTAATTATTAGGATGAACAAAAGCTGATCAGTCATAACCAGCTCAGGCGCGTATCCAGAAATTTTAATAGGAAGGGGCAAACAACAACCGAGTCTCAACATATAAATATTTAATTCCCCCTGCTTTTAAAGCATCAACAGCATCATCCAGAAAACATGAGTTTATTTGTGCTTTTTTTCCTGCGATCAATTGTGTTCAGAATAAGCCAGAAAATTAAACGTCTGTTTTCATTGAATTGAAAAGTTTTGAAAAATTTGTTTTTAGTGAAGTTCCAAGCTTCAGCTTTGGATCAAAGCCACTACTTTCTCGTAAAACTTTCCTGCAAAAGCGCTTGTGAAAATCTGGATGTTATAAGTGCAAGATTTACAGTATGCTTTGTGCAGGCAATACTGCAGTTGAGCAAGGAGTCTTCGCGGCCGCCCTTGCGATTGCGCTTTTTGTATTTACACGCTTCGTATGTGCACCCACCAGTGGTGTAGGAGGCGGGGGTGCAGGGAGTGCAAGCGCACCCCCAAAAGTTTTAATTTGGTGAAAATCAGGGCAAAATCCCTTAAAATCCGGGCAACATCTGTGGAAATTTGGGCAAAATAAACGCTTCATGTACACTAATTTTTAATAAATGGTGCCCAAAATCAAAGTGCAGACGTTTTTGTTGAAGGTCATTTTTTGGAGTTTTTTCGGGCATGTTTGGGGATATTTGGGCAAAAGTCCTTCGCACCCCCAAAAATATGCCTGCTCCTACACCTATGGCATCAACACACGGTCAATCGAGTAGTGATTTTGCTCTAAGACACCAACTTCCGAGGTAGGGTTTTTATAAAACTTGCGCATACAAGATGTGGATCCTCTTGTCATCCATTTCTTGAGCAAACAATTGACGTATGCTGCTGATTAACGTAAACGCTACAAAGAGTCACCCAATGCGTTTGAAAAATGTTTGGATTTTATGTCATTTAACGCTATGAAATGCGACTGCGGCAGCATACTTGCACTAAGCTTGCTTCCCAAACACGAGTGGTTATTTAGCTAGCTATTTAGAGTTAAAAAAACATCCTAATTCACAAATATGATAAAGACAATATTGTAAATTGGGGAAAGTTATACATCTCCTCTAAATAAATTTGCATATGTTTGACCCACTCAACCTACATAAACTGTAAAAGTGGTTGTGAATTTGCGAAAGAGAAGCCACAATCGGTCAACACCACGATCCACGGCTCTGCAGTAAAGTTATGAAAATATTTACCGCCTCAGCTTAATACAACGGTTGGATGGTCGATTTAGCCATTCCAGGGTAACTGCTTGAAGTCTTTTTAAAATCTATTAATGTTTAAAAACAAAATTCAAACTTATCTCGCGGGAAGGTAACGCAAATCATTGATGCAAATGGTAAGACTTCACATAATTGTGATTGAACCATCAAAATCAGTGGTGCCAAACCTGGGGTTCTGTCCCATATATGGGTCTTTTAATAATGCCTCACTGGGTTTTCTTCTGAAGATCTGGAGTTTTTGATGCAACTGCATAGCGATGATTTACCGTGGGGTGTGGTAGGTTAAACTTTGTTTCTAGTCTCATCTTTATCTCGTTTTATCTAAGTGCCGTAGTCTTCAGCGAAATTGATAAACAGGCAACTGATACCATAGCCAATAAGCTCTAAATATTAGCCAGCTGCAATGAGTTCAAGTGACAGAGATACTAATGAAACAAGCCAAAAGAAAAGGATCAAGTAGTGCACACACCAGTGTGTACCACTAGTACATTGGTTGAAAGATCCAGATCTCAAAGATTGGCTTCAGCAGGACAGTGGGGATGAAGATTTTAGTTATTATAAATGCTGCCAGTTCACACTTAGAAATACGAACAAGTCCATGTAACCGTGACATACTTATGCAGGCAGACACATAAGTTCATGAGCAACGTTACATGTTCACTAGCACATTTTGTGACTTACTAATGCCCAGATACTGTAGTACAAAGTTTTACCTGATTTTGTGTATCTTCCTATCCGGGCTTTTCTGTTCAAATTTTTTTTTTAATTTTTATTGTTTTTTTCAAAAATTCCCATTGGCAACCCTGGTCATAATACATGTTTAAATCATCACAAATAAATATCTAGAATGAATGCTACTGTTGCTAAACAATGAATATGCCGTAAAACAGGAGTTTGAAATTGGATTGCTTCTTTTTCAAAGTTTGATCTTCAAGACATATAGAATGTGTATCACTGCCTTATTCACCAAGTAGTTTTGAAACAGTATAAAAACAAATCTACAAAATACATTTAATGCTAGGGCTGACACTGCAGACAAGGATATGTTATATATTTGTAGCACGCCAGATTTGTCAGAGAGGGCTTTTGCGATGGTCTTAATATGAAGCTTTCATCACCACCAGGTGGGATACAGCAAGCCGGTGCGCAAGAAACAGCTTCGAAAAGTGTTACTTCTTGTTTTTACTTGGGGTTATTGCTTACGAGCAGTTAGATAAAAATTTGCATTTCTCATAGCCATAATCATCAAATTCCACATGGAACTTAAATCTCAGGTAAAGGTCAGCAATGATATGAATTTCCTAACACTAACTGTAAACCATGCACAGCGTTTGAATCGTGGACAATTGGTAAAATATTCTGGTTTGACCAGGTTCAACTATAAGCTGAAGTAGGATAGGTTCCTGAAGCAGTTTCGTTGATTTGCACTGAAGTGTTTTGGCTTGTACACCAAAAGCTTGATTAACCTAAAATATTTTGGTGCAATTTTTTGGAATTGTGTCGGGGGCAATTGCCCCCCTGGCTATGCGCCTGTATTAGATTAAGTCATTTCTGTGCAACGGCCATTCAATGTCACCCGACTTGAGTAGGGACTCAAACTTAGCACATACAACTGCAATCCATGTTTGAGTGGTCATCTGTTTAGCTCAAAAACACGACCACACGCAATGGACTTGTGCACATTTACAAGTTTTGTAATTCGAGCGTTAGTCATAATCCAAGTAATCCAGACTTGAAACAAGCATAGGATAATGCTTTGAGAAGGAAGAGAGATCGTTTATTAAAGTGTTGTTCCTTTACGCAATTATTTTTTCTTGAAGTGATAAAATGCAAAAGCAGCAAAATAGGTTCCTGCGCCGAAAACAGTATGTAGTTGTGGGCAGTTCACTCGATTGTTTTTTACATTGAAGCATTGCTTTCAAAGTTGTGGTGCTTTGCTCTTTTGATGTCTGAACCAGGGGCGGATCCAGGAGGGGGCGATTGGGGCAATCCCCCCAAAAAAAACCTACGAAAGTAACTTTATTCACCATGATTTTGTACAATTCGGAAAACAGCATTCGCGATATAAGGCCATTTTGTCATCCATTTTTTGTCACAGCAGTTTTGTGAAGCATATTTCATTCTTCTTGCAGTAGCGAAGCCGTTAGGCGACTTGACTAGCAAATATTACCGAAATCGCCCCCCCTAAACTTACCGCCTGGGTCCGCCCCTGGTCTGAACCTCACGTAAATGCAACCTGCAGAAATTTTTCAATTTTTTTTGTCTAGGAGACAAAATTTGTTGATCGTTGGATTGTGCTAAACGAAAAATGTACGAAATGCTGATAAACACTGACAGCAAAATGCAAAGCAGAAGATTTAGCAATTTCACACGTGATGCAGATGAAATTCAATAGGTGTACGTTTAGTTATATCAACAGTCACAAACGTCGACCATCAAATGAAGGCTAGCATAATTACTACCTGTTCAATCGGATGGCAATGTAAATTGACTCCAACAATCCAACAAGTTGGTTGTTTGGACCACCAACCAAACCTGGATAAAGGAATCGATTAGGATCGAGTTGAATCTGTGGTACAACAGCAGTTGACCAGTTTGTACAAATACATTGACATGCGCAACTTTCCTTTGCAAAGATTGCTTTGTGAGTTTTGGCGAAGGTTGCTGGATCAAATCTTTTTTCAAATAAAGAAAATAACTTAGTGCTTGAAGCACTAGTTACGATAAGCTTTTTATTGCCAGGAATGATGGTGTTTCTCTGTTGTGTGAAAGTTTCATCACCAATAGAAGTGCTTAGGGGAGTATCTTTGCTGTAATTTGATGAAATATGTGTTTTGAAAATTTGTTCCATCCATGGAAATGTCTGACTTATGCCTGTACTGCCATTAAACATTTGTTCGAAATTTGTAAGTGATCTTTTCCTGCTAGTGGCATCACGTCCGACATACCGGTGGTTGATCGGTTGCACATCAGAAAAAAACCCGAAAGCTATGAATGTAAAACAGGTAAGAATTAAGCAGAAAAATAATATTTTGCATCGACTTTTTCTCGCTGACAACAACTTTGCAATCATCTTTCCAAGAAACGTTTGGTAGCAAGAGTAATTACGCATGTTTATGATTGCAAGATGCAGAAGCTTTTTTCGTTGATGCAATCAGTGACAATTGACAAAGCAGCAAATTAATAGATTAAGGGTCACCGAAGTTTAACCACTACGGATCTAGACACAAAATACAAGTTGAAAAAATGCGGTTTATGGAACCGGGAAAAAGCTCTTTGGAGGTAATATAGCAGATGAATACTAAGGAAACCAATCGTAATGCTGGATTTTAAAGTTTTAGATAGTTCTACATAAAAAGACAACAAACTTTCCGCAGGTTAACTTGCATGTTAAATATACTTTTGCTTAATATAGATTGGTGCGAATATTACTATATAACGTACTGGTTCAAGGTAAACGATATATCAAACACCTACTAAGCATATTATCAGCATCGTTCAGACACTGGCATGGCCTTAATTGATAATGCCTCTTTCCATTCCTCACGCCTGGTTCACAATTTCGTCAATCCACTGTGACCATTTAAAACTGTTCAATTACTTGGATTAGGCGCATACTAAAGACTAGGATTTTTCATTTGGTGATTAGGCTTCACTTTCCAGCAGTGTTTATTCTTTCGTGAATTGGAGGTTATACGAAAGGTTTTCAAAGAAAATGTTGCGGTGTGGTTGTTTCAGAAGGTGCTTCAGGCCTCTAATGAATGATTTTACATGCTAATTAGAAAACACAAAATACCTATGGACTTCCTAACATTATCAAATCCACAGTTGAGAATATTGATAGTTGGGAGAAGTACCAGACAACAAATTTTTCCTGGAAGTTACGTATTTGGGGAGCTTTGAAAACGTAGGCAATGCTTTGCAACTAATTCCTTAATAGCTGTAATCATAGCAATATCTACTATCATCGTAAGTACGCTACACCTACTAGGGATCAGCTCCACCATACCTTCTGAAACCAATAAAAACGATGTGAAGAAAAATATAAGATTAATCATATAGAGAAAAATATTAAAATCATGTAGAGCAAGGGTGGGCAATTAATTTGGCTCGGGGGTCAATTTGAGAAGGCCGCGTTTAGCGGAGGGTCACACCAGCACCGTCGCCACAAACAATGCTCCAAGCTCCCCTCAAATTTAATTATGAAACGCTATAAATCAGTGGAATTTTGTCAATTTTTACAATGTCAAGCCCCCCCCCTACACAAACATAAAGCCCCCTTGCTGAAGACTTTCTGGCGACGGTTCCTGGCCATAAGTTGTTTGTAAATTAACCAAAATAAGATCAATAATGGTACACAGAAAAGGTTTTTAAATTTTTTTCTTGTGTAAATACAATCCAGCACAAGCAAATAAATGAGACAAATGTAACCTGTCACACTTTTCAAGAAATTTTTCGAAATTACGAATGAAACTTCTTTTTCAGATCTCCATCGATGCCTCAATTTTCAGTTTGAGAAGATGTATTTTTACTTTTGATGATTTTTATGCAAGAAAAGTTTGATCCTAAAACGGAAGATAATTTCATAGCAAAATTCCATAAGCAGAAAATTTGTATGACGATCAAGTTTTGTAAAATTCTGCTAATGTAACGGAACAGTTCTTTCAGCGTGTGATCGGAAATCATGTCAATTATTTCAAGCTGAAAATCCTTAGGTATTGTATCAACTTCAGCAAAGGAAATAGAATATATCAAACTCAGTTCAGGTTCAACTTTCCTGAAGTCCTGAAACCAACCGCTTTCTCCAAGCTTTGCAAATGTTTCCTGATCTTCAAAAAAAAAACATTGTCGTGCCTTCTGCTTTCCTAAAAGGAGAAAGTGACAAAACTTGCTCTCACCTTCTTGCCTTGCAAACAGTCCTACATTTGTTTAAAGTAATCTCACATGCCTCAAAATTTCAAATTTCATTTGCAAATAGTCCTTTCCCCGCAATATCGCATTAAAATAATTTAATTTTCCGAATATATCACATACGAACATCATCTTATATCTTCACTCCTCACATCACATTTGGATCACAAAATCACATGAAATACCTTTGATATTCAGACAAACGAGGAATTCATTCTGTAATTCCCAAATTCATTTCACTGTAAGATGTTGCCAAGGCTCAACCACCGAGCGCTATTGTGGTATATTACATCTGTATTTTGTCTTTACGTCCTCAAGATGGAATTTCACATACTGTCGTTGATTGAGTGCTCTTGCTCTGAGAATGTTTACAACGCTGACTGCAGGATCTGTAACATGTTAGGTCCAGTGCAGTTTTACAAAGACCTTCTTGATGCAAAATACAATGAAAAGACATGGTATCAATATCATCGTCAAGGAGACAAGGACGTTCTGTTTTTTATCTTATTTCTTAAACGTTTAATTATGTCCACACTTTTTCCAGTAAATGCTTTGATTCCATCTCTTGTGACCCTTGCCATTTTATTCCATGACAAGGCATTTTTTCACACCACCCACGGCCCATTCAGATAATTCCTGAACAGCATGGGTATTTTTTATCGATTCTAAAGCAAAACGTTCTTCTGCGATGACCAAATATTCATCAATTCCACGGATAAAGACAAGTACTGCGCTATGTCTTGATTATTATCAGTGCTCTAATCCATTTTCAAAGAAAGCCTCAAATCTTTGCTCGTGTGTTGCGGCGCACTGTAGACTTTTTTGATAATGAAATAGTGTCGAATCTACTTTTCATTCCTGGGTACAGCACGCTCGCACAACCCAACAAGCACTGTTCAACAAACTCGCCATCAGAAAATGACTTATTGTTTCTAGCAAACTGGTTGCTAGTACCATAAAACTTGTCTTTGTAGCAATGTTCTGAAGTGTGCCGTTTGTTTCGTAAACACGGCAGTTTGATTCTTTGGATTTTTCAAATGCTCTGCAAGTTTTTTCTTTCGGACTTCCTCGGACATTTCGACAAACTACTAAACTCGCTATTGCTTTGTCTGATGTTGTCATTTTACGACTAGAAGCAAGTCTCGGTTTAAGTTAGCCTCAGAGTCAGAGCACTAACGCTTACTGTGATAACTTAGAGGAAAGTTGAGATATTTCCTGAATTCTTCCGCGGGCCACTTTAAACGCTATGGCGGGCCACTAACTGCCCAACCCTGATGTAGAGGATATGTTAAAAACTGTCTGCTGGGCTCATAATTTTACATTTTAATGACATTTACAAGTTGCAAATACCAAAAATGATGCCTCAATTCAAGTATTATCGCTGTGTACCAGCAGCATTCAATAAACTATTCACAACGTTGCATGGGCGTCGAAAGGGGGCAGAGGGGGACCTTTCCCCCTGGATTTAGAAAATTTCAGCAAAAAAGGTTGTTTTCTTAGTTTCGAGTGGGAAAAAACAAATTTCACCACTCTTGGCCCCCCCTGGAAAAATTTTGGAAATATCCCCCCGTGCCCCCCCTGGAAAAAATCCTTCCGATACCCATGCAACGTTGGAAAATATACATTCATATAATACTAGACAAAAAACATCAAGAATTTATTGATCCCAGGATAAGATTGGCTACCGGGCAAAAAAAACTTGCTTAAGGCAGAGTTGTGCAACCCGCAGGCCAAAAGTGGCCCAGGAGTTGAAGTTTTGAGACTCGCGGAAGGTCCAGATTTTAGACGGGTATTGCTAATCTTCCGTTGGTGTCCAGCGAACTGTCCAGCCCGCGGAGCTTGACACATGCAGCCGTGTCCCGTGAACCAATCTGGTTATGTGCATTTGGCCCGGCGGTGTTGCATAGTTGCACTCCCCTGGGTTAACGGATAAGATTTTGAAGTCGTTTTGGTCCAATTTAAAAGTACCACCTTTTTGTTCTTTCAAAAAGAAATGCGAACTATACCTCCTAAGCTAATATTAACCCTTCTCAAACTGGCCGTATTAGCCTATAATATGAGCTGCCTTGTGTATTCCTCATTGGATCCTCTTGTCACCCACCTCCTTATTCACTATTAGGATAGTGGGGGCCTAACTAGTATAAAAGAGCAATTTGAAAAAATATTTTAAGGTAGCCAATCTTTTCCTGGGAAAAATAAACTATTAGGTACCCCGCAAGAAATGGATATATGGTATTAATGCGCTTGGGATAACGTTATGCGCCCTTGATTGTGATAATATTGTTCTTGATGAAATACAATACAGTGCATAGCGTATGTCCAGCTTTGCTTCCATGACTGCTTTCACACTGCATTGTAACGTATACGGTGTTTTATGCTATTGAAGTGATTTCCCAAATAAACCTGAATGAAATTCAAGGCCGCTCCGGCTGCAATATAGGCTTTGGATTCTATGATCAGCCATAACTCCTGAATGGATTGGACTAGAGAGACACTGAAAAATCCCTGGATGCGGAAACCAGCAAGGAATCCAATAAACGTAACAAAAATAAACATTTACATTTGAGAAAAATCCATAATTGCATATTTGCGGCACTGATTTTTAAAAATTTTCAAAAAAATCAAAAACTCGTTCTCCGCATCCGTTTAGCTTTTCCGATCCGGTTTTTGCGCTTCACCGACCGCCGGAATCTTCAAAAACAGGATCCTTTCCAAAAAGTCGGATCGGATCATTTAGGGGGGAACATTATGGGTCAAAAAGTGTAGGTTAGAAAAATTGACTTGTAGATCACGTATTGGGGTCTAGAGAATAAAATACCGGGGACAATAACTTGGTGTGTGGCCTAAAATATTCTTGGAGCTATTCTGAAGCTTTAGAAACATTGGGAAGGCTGCTAGCCTAAGGGGTATGGGAGTTATGCATGGCTAAATATAGACCCAGAAAATAGCTCGGCTACCTAGTGGATTTTTTTCTTTTCTTCACAAATAAAACTTTCTTGTCAATATTTTGGCTTCAAATTTGGTGGGATGGTGCAAGACACCAAAAAACATCTTTTCTAAAACTTCGGTGGAATTCGTGGGTACCGACTGTCAGAATAGTGGCTTGAACCTCAAAACCTCCCCCCAATCTTTGGATATTGCTCCGTTTGAAGTTTCCCCAAAATTTTCTCAACTTGTTTGATTATCATTGCAAAGGTAAGGTCTTTGACGACACCTTTTGTGTAGAAAATTTGTTTCCAACACTTTGGGTTTGAGTTCTATGGCTTTATTAATGGAAGCAACTGGTTTTCCTAGCTTATGTGAAAAACGGGTTTTCTCCAAAAACGACGCCACAATGACGTCGCAGGTGAGCGGGACCTATCTCAGTAGTTGCGTTGCTGTCTTACGGATCCGCGGATGTCTTCATTGAGTCTCTAGCTCAATCCGTTCGTGAGTTATGGTCGTTCATAACTTTAAGAGGCACGGTCGTGGCTTTCGGAGGTCTGAAAGCTTTTTTGATAGGAAAGGAGCATTAATTTGGGTTACTGGCGCAAGTTACCATTTTCCCACTATTGTGCTTGTTACGCCATAACACAAAATACGAATGAGTTTTTAACACGATCATTTTAATCACAAAGAACGCTCAAACCAGCAATCGCGCCAATTAATGTTTCCCGACAAACCTAATTCGAGCAACCGCCCACTCGCACCCAATCTATTGCATACGTAGAACGCTCAGTAAAGTGGAGTATGTAATGCATTCTGGAGATCGTTCCACGAATCGGTAAAACTGATTTCACCGCGACCGAGCTGGCCGCAACAATCAGGATAGTAACAATCAACTTTTCAAACACGCCATAACCAAATCAACTGCTCGCTTCACTAACAATTCTACAGCATTTATACAATGCAGGAGCCGGAGGTACAGCGTGATTAAGCCACTTGAAGAGCAGGGATTGCTTGTCCTTGTGGTGCAGGTTATCCGTGGTCAGGAAATGATTACGAAAGCGCAATCTTGCCCGAACAATGTTTGTTGATGAAAAAAACGACATCGCACCAAGTGTTCATCAGTATACATGCACTTAATGACCACAAAGTTTATTCACAAATTTGTTGTTTTGGTCCCTATAGACTTGCTACAATTTTGGAAATATTTGGCTGGTTTTAAGTAAACCACATGATAAGATAGATGTTAGAACCTGAAGAGTCAACCAGTTTCTTCAAAAGCGTGACTCAACAGTTGCAAACATGACAAAAATGGCAAGGATAAGCAAGAGAAACGAAAACATTCAAAACCCCTTGCAATTTCAAATATTTCCTTTTTTCAATAGATCCAACATGAGCTTAAAAATTATCATTATCCTGCACGTTTTAATAGAATAAAGCATTGCAATTTTTTTATTTCTATATGGTTACATTACAAATCATAATATATGTACTTACGTCAATTCAAAAATACTGCCCAAGATTTCATTCAAGATGAAATATTCGTTAGGTGCTTTGACGCTTTGCGAATATTTTTTGGAAATACAAAGCAAGGTTGATATTACGAAACCTGTTTATGACTTATATATATAATAAAAGTATATTATCTCACTTCACCCTGCTGTTCTACCAAACTGCTTTATCATTAAAATATTCGTATCAGAGTTTTGTACAATAAATTGTGTAATGTAACACTTGAATCAAAAGCTCCAAATATTCCAAAAAATCATAACATGGAATTTTTAACCAAAACTATACGAGCCAAGGATATTACAATTACTTATGTTTAACTGATTCTGAAGACTGGAAGTCGTTCTATGCAAACTCGACCGTTCTGCTGTTGTAACCTCTCAGTTGGCGTTGCGTTGAATGTGCGATTCACCACGAACGACATGTGCGCGAAGAATAACACCCATATGTAAGTGGCGCGAACAAGCAATAGTAATCTCGATGGAGTGATCTTGGTGAGTGACCTCTAACAATGCTTGTGAAGCTGGTGAACAGTTGATTGTACTTCCTGAAGGTAACGACGAGAGTGATCTCGTCGGGTTATCTCCATTGTTGCATGCTGCCACAGTGTGAAGCTTTGCGCACTTGCTGCTCGGGCTTTCCGATCGCAACACTGCCACTTCCTGTGTCTTTATCTGGTCACTTGCATGGTTATTCAAGCTGCCTGCTGGCTTTTTCCTGGTCAGCTTCAGGTAAAATCAAACGTTGCATTTGTGAAATCACTTTCAAGATATTTGCTATTACTTTTAAACGAATGCGAAGAGGGAAATATTACATCATTTTGTTTAATCGTAATCTAAGCGACTGTGGTGGGACGATGGTTTTCATAACTTTTTATTTCATTTGCTTTGTTTAAGAAAGCAAGGTGCTTCTTTAATTGCGCATAAAATATAAAGAAGCCTATTGTCCAAAGTGTTCGTTGTTCGCAATGAAAGCGCTAAGTGATTTATTGAAGCCAGGAATATGCGTAGACTGCTGAACAAAAGCGTCGAACAGATTTACTAACAATTGGAAACCAAGCAACCACTATTTTATGCTTGCATCAGAAACAGGTGGTTGAGGCAAATAAGCACGATTGAAGAAATTGCGCGGATTGACTTACCAATTAAAATTGCCCGCAAGTTGAATGTGGAAAACTGTTCTATAACAATGAAAAACCAAATGATACAAAGAAAACCAAAACGAAACGCAATGCCTCGATCTTTTTTTCGAAACTTGCACTTCAACGTCGATGCAGCAAAGCTGGAGTGCATACATGCACTGCTGTAGAAACAACAGAAAAGAAACGACACACATGTCCACTCACGTGTTTAAAAGCGGCATGCGGTCTCTTTTGAAATTCTTAAAGGTTTCATAAACCAACAACTGCATATTCCCTTTGTCTTCTCCTAATAAGTCTGCATTATCTGCTGAAGTTTTAACTGTTTTTGTTTACAGAAATTCTGCCAAAAAATAATCTTCACTTAGAAATAACTTTTTATGATTTTCAATTGATTTACATTTTAACTCTAGATCTGATTTTGTTCAACTCCATCCTGTAGATTAGGGCAACATCGCTCATTTCACAATTTCTTATTTTATTCCTAACGATGAATGTTGGATATTAGTGACCTCGTTTCTCTTTTTATTTTACGATTCGTTGTACACTATTACAATAAAGTAATTTCCGCGTTGCTTGACTTACAGAAATTCTAAGTTTCTTGCAAGTTGTTAAGTTGAACTGCTGACTAGTCTTCTAAATGAAATTTGTTCTTAAGAAGACTTAAAAACGCTTCTAATCTCAGCCTTACCTGACGAATAGCACAAAGCATGTAAACAGCAGGGGCTAACTTTGCATCAAAGAAACTCTTGTTTCAGCCTTGGGCACCTTAAGGTACATTCAGTGCAGGGCAAAATAATTGCTTGCGTGAAATGACGTAGCAGGAAGTTGTTCACTGGATTCTCAGCGCACGTTTGCAAGACATAATATTCGTTACCTGCAGTTTTGCAATGGTAACTAGCAAAACATCTGAATAATAACTTTTTTGAAGCGACAAAACAAACGTAATCATGTAAATCTTGTTGGAAGTTTTTGCCTAACGCTACAATGTTTAAGTCGAAGGATTGTTGCTAAATGCATTCAAGGCAGTGTGCTTTGAACGAACGTATCTGCCCGAGCATCTGAAAACATCATTTCGCAAGATTTGTTGGTTTCGGCAAAATTCGATATTTTGTCTGAATCGCACTGAGAAGAGTTTGTCCTGGTAAAAGGTGGTTTCATAACATAGGCGTAGCAAGGGTGTGGACCAGGGGCCATGCCCCCAGAAATTTCTAACATATTTTGTCATTTTGTGCTTTGAGAGGCAGTTTCCCAAACAAAATACTGTTACTTGCCTAAAGTCAAAATCTTTGGTCCTCCAAAATTTTGGACTGGCTACCCTACTGTTTCATGATTGCCGATTTACGGCTGTTAAGAGCTCTAGTCTTGCTGTGTGCTTTCGCGGAATCAGCCGACTGGGCTCTGCTTTCTTCTTTTGTAATGATACAAACTTACACATAACTGTATTCAAGTAAACGATTTCCACAAAGGTGAAGAGTTTGAATCCATCAGCAAATTTATAATAAGAAATCAACTTACGTAACGCTATGCCCATCCTCAATCCTGCAGTTTACAAGCAATGCTTCCTGGTGAAAGGTAGAAAGGCTAAAGCAAGACTAGAGAATGCAACCAAACAAAACACTAAAATGGGTTTGAATCGCAACGGAAGCTTCGACAGGTAAACTTCTTGACAATACAGCTTTTCCAAATAATAGCTTTCACTGGAAAACTAAAACTATGTGACCCCAAATGTCGTGGAACCCAACAGACAAACATGCCGCGGTTATGACTCACGTACCGTTGGTAGGCCGATGAATTACGGAAGGTTGACAGCGAAATTCTTGGGAGCGTTTTGAAAATGAAATGCCCAACGCTGTGACAAGAGTTAACGACATAGCTATCTCACTGGGTGGGGAAATAGGTCAAACCAGGGTTGGGATCCCGGAATTTTTGCGGCCAAATTGTCTAAATTTGGCCGTTTTCAGAAGTGATTGGCCGCAGTGGCCAGTGGCATACGAGGCGGGGGAGGGGGGGCCTCCCTCCAGACTTGAAAAATTCAAGGCAAACTCTGTTTTCAGGACAAGCTTAAGTTGCTGAAAAATCATGAAAGATAAAAAATATTTCAATACAGTGAAAAATTTCATGGCAAATTCTGTTTTTCAGGGCAAGCGCAGGTTGTTCAAAATTCTGAATGATAAAAAATATATATTAAATACAGTGAATTCAGGGCACACTCTGTTTTCAAGGCAAACACAAGTTGTTCAAAAATATTGAATGTAAAAACTATATTCAATACAGTGAAAAATTTCAAGGCAAACTCTGTTTTTCACGGCAAGCGCAAGTTGTTCAAAATTCTGAATGATAAAAAATACATATTCAATACAGTGAATTCAGGACACAGTCTGTTTTTCAGGGCAAGCAAAAGTTGCTCAAACGCCCTGAATGTAAAAAGTATATGAAATACACTACAATGTAAAATTTCATGACAAACTCTGTTTTCAGGGCAAGCGCAAGTTCCTCAAAAATCCTGAAAGATAAAAAATATTTCACTGCAGTGAAAAATTTCAGGACAAACTCTGTTTTTCAGGGCAAGCGCAAGTTGTTCAAAATTCTGAATGATTAAAAATATATATTCAATACAGTGAATTCAGGGCACACTCTGTTTTTCAGG
>JGI24158J21664_10001588_pt1 | contig 25989 bp, 16 predicted proteins | sample Ectturendosymbi3_FD_21664 | JGI IMG/M metagenome (IMG submission 21664) | reverse complement strand
GTTGAAGTCAACATGGTGAAAGGCGGGACGTCTTGTTTCAAAATATATTACTACATAGCAATTATAACGTGACAATCACCCTTACTACATCGGTAAAGCAACAGGAAAATACCATATTATTATCAATTTTAGCTGATGGATAGTGTGCATTCAAAGTCTAGCATGCTTGTCTGCATGCCTAATTGTAATACTAATTGATTATTTTCCAAAATTCCAATATGTTCCCCGGCGCACCAGAGGATCTCTCGCGGCACACAGTTTGAGAACCACTGCTCTAGACCGTACATTAAGCTTTTCAGAAGTTTACACAACAAAAAAACTAAGAATGATGCTTTGAAGAAAGATTGATGTGTTGATGTGTTACCATTTTAAGTGCTGGTCCCAATATGTCAAGTTTCCTTGAAACCGTCATTAGTGCAATGAAAATTTTTAAAAAGTTAATTTGCCGAAAAGCTTATAAAATAGCAAAAGGAATTACGTGCTCCAACAAGATGATTTTTGAGAAGAACATTTTCAAGCGAAAGTCGGCATGTATAGGTCAAGCAAAAATAGAAATGATGCGCATAAAGCCTGGGCATTATACTGTAGTTCAGTGTATAGCTGGCGTGACTGCTTTATGTACTGGATAGTTTGTCGAAGGCATTCGATGGGAGTCTCTGTTATGGTAGCGCAGAAACAATGCTCTGTCACAACAACGGCAAGGCATATAAAACAGAATACCTGAGACAGAACGTGAAATACAAAGTCAGCTTAGCGTGAACCTAAACTACGTTACCCAGGATCAGGTTTCTGATCGATGGCCTTGCTACTGCGTCCTCACGTTTAACAGGAGTAAGACGAATGTGACAAAGCAAAAAAGCTGGTACGTGTAGGAAAGCGCTTTTAAACCGTTACGGTGTTGGTCCCATTTGTAGTGGGATGCCTTCTGTCAGGGTCGTCCATCACAACGGTTGCTGAAAAAAAAGTAATTGCGCACATTCGGGGATAGTCCGATCCACTCAAGCGTGGCGTAAAATTCTCTGCCAACATACCCGCACACGATTCGCGCTTGCGCAGACGGTATGCGTGCCAGGCACTAGGTTGTTGCAACATGGTCTCCCAGGTAGGCCTTCGTTGCAATCGTGGATCGCCCACCGACCAAATGCGTAAGCGTGGTTTGCACATGCCCGTTGAACGTTTCGCGAAATACTGTATTACGTCAAGGTTTGCGTGCGGTGAAGCAAGTTAACAGTTGGGCTTGCATTTAAATAACTGGCCGCTCACGCTTAAAAATGTTGCTTTTAAGTTTTTAGCTTGCGCGGGTGAAACGGAATGCAGAAACAATGTGTTTATGTAAACAGAGTTTGGAAAACACAATCCAAGCGCGATTTCCTGGACCAGCAGACAAACTCACATGAATTTAAATCTATAACCCATTATTTACGAGTCGGTCGAAAATTTCTGATTCACACAAGGTTTCCTAGCACAACTCACTTTCTTGGCTGAGGCAGGAGTTAACGCCGTCTGCTTTTGCAAATTAGACAAGTTAACCAAAACTAACTAATCTTTTGCGGTTACAAGCCCTTAGGTCAGAGTTGTAGTCAGGGGGGAACGGTAATGCATACTGTACTTACCTGAACTCATGGAGTAGAAGCGCATATCGCGGGGAGGGCATAATCTGCCTCCTCTTACTCTCACCAAAAATGCAGGCCCGTATAGTACTTGTTTGTTGCCACTTTTACACCAATCGCTCACTTCTGTGAATCTGCACACCCAATTCTGAAAAAAGTTTATTTTCAGATGCACGTGGTTTTTAACGTGTAATTTCTTTATTTGTAACGAAGCAAGCACGGAATATTTATTTAAATTTTTATGGCTGTTTAAAACTACTGTTCTGCTTTTTTTTCCACAATAAGCAAATCGTGATTGTTATGGAAAAGAAATACAAAATAAAACATAACGCTCAAGGAGGTTAAAAAGGAAGTTTCAAAGCCGCATATGCAGCAAATTGTGTCCAGTTCCCTTCAATACTGTGGAATAAATTGTCTCCTGAACCTGACCAAGTTCGTTGGTGATTTTTTATTTCGAGCTTTTTTCACTTATGTTGTTGTGAGCCTACAAGTTTGTTGGTGATAGAATGCTGCGTTTCTCGTTTATTGCTGTGTTTGATCTTTATGAAAGCTTTCAAATGTGTTCTTCTGAGATATAGTTTTTAATTAAGAATCTCGTATTCCAAGTTGGACGGCTATTTGTTGATGCCTGGGTTACCTGATTGGCGACTGGCGTGAGATCCGTATCGCAATGGGGCATGCACCTAGCCAAGTGCTGACACTTTCATGATGTTTAAACTTTGCACATGGGCTGCCTAAGTTATGAACTGATCAAAAAATTGTGTTTTTTACTTCAGGCGAAGAGGACCTTTCCAAACGAACCAGGACTGCCTACACTCGCCATCAAACCCTCGAGCTAGAAAAGGAATTTCATTTCAACCATTACCTGAACCGACGCCGAAGGATCGAGATCGCGCATATGCTCTGCCTTAGTGAGCGTCAGATCAAGATTTGGTTTCAGAACAGGAGAATGAAGTGGAAAAAAGAGCATCCAGGCAAAACCGGGATCAACATGACACGGGGATTAGGTCCATCGAATTAACTTGCAGTGGTGCTGTCTCCGCTCAGCTTTTTTGTGGAAATCTATCGTGGATGCAAGAACTTTTCCTCTCTTTTTGACTGTTTCAAGTCGACGGGAAGCAGTTATTGCTACTTCGTTTATTTCAGGCTTGAAAACATCATAAGGTTAACGACATCACAACCACAAAAATACACCAGAATGATTGTAGGGTTGGGGAAGTCTTCAAAACGTGATGCAAACTCTCAGCAAACTCTTCAAAATCAAAATACAAAATAACATCGCGGCTCTGGGAACACTACATGAGGTTTATAAATTTAATAGCTGAATGCAGTTAATTTATTTACGGTGTTAGAGATTGGACAAAGTGACTATGTGTGGCCAGGTGTTTGCTTTTTCTATGGTGTCAAACTAAAAATTGCGGTCAAATGGTTGTGGGGTAAGCACAGGGAACCCGCTTTACCCGGGTTTTTGGAAAACTCAAGCCAAACATTTAGCGAATGACGGAATAAGCACTTGTCACTGATAGCTTTGATGGCTGCATTGGATAAGTTTGCAAATACTTCATTTGTAAACTCCCGAATTAAGCCAAAAATATATTTTTTTACATTTTAGCGCTTAGTACAAAATGATTATTATAAATGGCAGGGGCGGATCCAGTCAGCGATTTTAAGGGGGGGCAATTTCAGTAATATTAGGCAGTCAAGTCTGATGACGGCTTCACTGCTGCAAGAGAGATGAAGTATACTTCACAATAATGCTGTGACAAAACATTTGAGACAAAATGGTTTTTAATCGCGAATTTGTTTTCTGAATTGGTTCAAATCATGGCGAGTAAAGTTACTTTCGTAGGTTTTAGAGGGGTGATCGCCCCAATCCCCACTCTGGATCCGCCTCTGATAAATGGAGAGACCCTACACCACTGCTCTCCTGGCGACAGCCCTGGAAGTAACAAGCGCAAAAATATCCACTTTATTTTTGCTGTTTCCGCGTTGGTTTTACCTTTTCTACTGGTTTTGCACGCTGCCACAGCCACACACGTTTAATAAATGCATTTATTCTTCATGGTTTTCTAATTCTCCCGGTTTCTTTTTCTGCTCAACTTCCTTTTCTATCAATTTCTTTTTTCTCCCCACTTCCTCTGCTCAAAGTTCCATTGGAGCTATAGTTCATGTCATCGTAAGCATGTTATCTTAACAACATTGAGTGTTTTTGAGAATCAATATGGTAGTTTCACAGAAAATAATCTAACTCCAGAAGAAAGTGAGTGAGAGTGGCAAATAAATGTATAGAAATCATAAAAGATTTTATGTGATGTTTTATGCGGTAATATGCTTTATTTAATGGAATATAAAGTATGTACGCTGTATCTATTCTTGTGATAAACCAATGAGTATGAGGTATACGTACGTAAATTGCACGTTGTGCGGCCCGATTTCTACATGAAGAGCGCAAACGTCCATAATCCACATGCGCGATACGAATTGTCAGTTTTAGCAGAACTAAACATCAACTATTGGTCTCGCGCATCAATGCACCACCTCTGCATGCGCTTACCTCGTGGTGCTAGCATATATCATCGTAACTTTTCCCGATTACGAATCAGTAATATTTGTGTGCGATATCGAAAAGCAGCAAACAATGCCTTCTTACTTGTGATGTCACAAAACAAACATGCGCTGTGTTGGTAGGAAAGACCCAATCAACGCTGCACATGAAACGTATATTCATAATATATAGGTAGTCACCCGGTCCCCTTTATAATTGCTTTGCGGACCCTTAAGGGACAGCGGATTAGAGATTTCACGGTCACATTATTTTTGTTCACAAACGGCACAGCTCCAAATACTTTTGTACGCATATTGCACCGCAACCGCATATTTTTTTGAACCTTCAGTACCGCGGTGCACACAGCAAAATTTCATACTCGCATGAAACCATATATATATAATGATAATAATGCTTTTGGATCTCGTGTCGGATCTACGGTATGGCCATTCTTGATTATGTTTAGAGGTAAGGAGGTAAAGCATAGGGCTAGTTTCGGTAAAATACGTCCAATCTAAACAATTAACGGTAATGTAAATATAACTCAAAATTCATGCCTTTAATTTTGACTCCAACTCTTGTTCTAACCTCCATCAAGAAAAACAAAACTGCTGATTCTACAAGCGACATAACTATACCTGTAATATTCCATCTGTCACCTATGCAATGGGTTATCTTACTTTTCAAGCGGACAAAATTGCTCCAGCTGATTTGTAATACTTGGCCTAAGACATTAACCAACCAATAACATTCACCAGTCGTAAAACGCAGTCTCAATCCTAACTATAGGCTCATTAGAACAACGTCTTTCAACATGTTTCATACTACAACCGTTGCTTTCTGGTAACTTCGTAATGCACCACACGGAAACATGGGCAGTAAACCAACTACTGTACAACACGTTCACCCTCGCTACTTTGAGTAGTAGTGGACGGTTGCGTAGCCTGTTGGTGGTGAATTACTAACTTCCCTGTCTCTCTGAGCTTGAGTGCACGCACATGATGTCTAAACCACCTGCATGTACGTGACCAGGCCCGTAGACACGGGGCGCAAGCGGGGCAGGGCCCTCAATTTTTTGTGCCCCCCAAATTTTGTTGAGCCAAGTAAAAACTTTTTAAAATATATAATGAAAACAAAAACTTTACCCCCCAAACCCTGAAACCTGGCTAAGGGCCTGCACGTGACCATGTCACAAGACGTTAAACGGTCGAACCTACAGGTACACTAGGTGAGCCTTTCAATAGTAATAATTCATAGTGACAAGAGAACGATCTTTGCGATTTGGTGTAGAATCATCAGTAACGTTTTTCTGGAAGAAGGTTAGAATAAGAGTTAGGGTTACAATTAGGAATAAGGGCATAGGGTTATATTTCCCCGTTGACAAAAGCTTATAATTAGCTTAGACTTGTTACATTAAAATAAGCTTAAGCTTTAGCTGTAAAAATAATCCAAAAATAGTTATATTGCAGATTTCACACGAGGCCCAATTTATCTTCGTCTTCTTATGGCTGAAGTGAATCCGAACAGCAAGGAATTAGTGCAAGCTCATTTTGATCCATGGTTGGCTACTCGCGAGTGAAGAGGTGAAAACTTTAACAAAAAGTGATTCCGCTTGCCAACAGGAAACTTTTCTTAAATAAGATTCTATAAACACTAAAAATATTTCAAGCGGCAAGCATCCAAACCGCAGCAGCCTTTATATTTGTTCTCCGCGACAAAATGCCCGGCTAAAAAGATAAAAACGGCCGGTTACGCTACGCGGCTTGTTGACATTTCTATTAACAGCCACCAGTGGGCAGCAAAGCATAACAGAGAGTGTTTGGAAGTTTTATTTCCCTGCTTCCAGCCTGACGACAATACGTCAATTTAAATAACACATGATGTATCGGCTGACTGCTCAAAAAAATGAGCGACCGCAATCAGGGGTGGATATTAGAATTTAAGGGCCCGTGGAAAACTCTCCGAAAGGGCAAGGGGTCCCTATTATTTGTTCACGTTATATCAAATGAGGAGCCCCCATGTTATGTAAATTTTATGCAGAAACTTTATTCACTGAAAGCAAGTTAAAATTTTTTTCATTTTGTCTGGGAATTTGCTTCTACGTTAAAGTACATTTCATATCGTAAATTGTTTGAAGTGATTTGATTTTAAATTATTCTTTGTCTAGGCATTAAAATGTTGTTGAGGGGTTTCCTTTGGCACATACGCACTTAATATTTGCTTTATTTTAAAAAACATAAGACTTTCTTCAGAGCTTATTAAATGTGACTCTAGAGTGGTTCATAAGCTTTTTAATAAAACAGTGCAAAAACTAAGTACGAAGCTCTCAGAAGGGAGGACTATGGCATCTCTGAAAAAGGGGCGAGGGGACCGCCTTGTTCGCCTCCCCTAATATCCAGCCCTGACCGCAGTGAATGGTCTCATCTTCAAATCGTTGTGATGCACTCAAATATATACAGTACTTTTGCAGAAATTTGAACATGTGGCGAATTTTGAGGAATTTGCAGTGCACTTGAACGCATCGTATGAATGGTACCAGAAAAACTAATGAACACGCATCAGGCCGGCCCTCCAAGAAAATCGTAGCCTTAGGAGTTTGACACGACCAAGTAACAAAGTGGAAATTTCATTATGTTGCGCGTCACTGATGCCATCTGAAGTACAATGAACTTTTCCTCATAATAACATCCACAGTGTTTTGCAAAAATGTAGTGAAACAAAGCCTTACGTAAAATTGAAGTTAAAAATGTGCAGAATTGTTTTGTGCAAAAAGTACTAAACGGTAAAATTTAAAAATAATTGATTTATAATCACAGCGTTTCTGTTTCTTTTCTTAATTTTTTCAGAAATGAAATCATGCTTTCTAGCTTTCAAATATTAATATAAAACAAGCTCAAAAAATTAACAATAAAAGAAAATAATTTACTAATGCCCGCTATGTGTGAAGAAATGTTAGCAAGGGTGTGGTGTAAACTTTCTACTGCCAAGCAATCATCAAATCCATCGCTAAAATCATCGCGATCGTTAAAATCACGGAAAAAATTGAGTGTGCTTAATATGGAGAAAATATAGGAATTTTCCAAGGATCTTTCAAGCTAGTTAAATTTTCCGTACATTTCAGTGCATTTTTTGGATATTGCTTATTTAAGCTGCAACAACGCACGAAGGTTTAGTCGGATTGTCGGGTGTAGGCTACTGCAGAAATAGATGGGGGAGCGGCGTTTGCGGAAACGTTGCTTGGGCGTTGGTGCAAAATGTGGTGGTCACTAAATTCCCAAGCGTTGACAACAATGTTGGAAGTCTGTAGACGCGCATACCTTAAATAAGCTGTGACCTTGGAGGTCCAATGTGCCAGTCGTTAACTTCTGATCTGGTTTTGTTTAGATCGCAAGTGTGAATGATTAAAGCTCAGCGTTATCCCGTCTAGGTAACGCTGAGTACACATAACGCGTAAGTAAACTGCTGGTTTAATGGGACCTGAAGCTAGATGATGTTTTTCTGGGTCACGTGACCTCTGTAAGGCCAGATCAAGCTTTTTTAACTTTCCCGCAACAACATTTGCTTTTACTCATTTTCAAACAAAAAGTCGTATGTGCGCAGCGACACAGCATTTTTTTTTAATGTTTATACACAATACCCCACCACGACGGATGTATGGGATTAATTTTCTTTTGACTGTAAAAAAACTTATGCGCGCTTCCGATCTGTCCTGTCTTCATATCAATTCAGGATTTAGCTAACTGTAAAAATATCGACATTCCGACGTTTCATCTGCAAACAATTCGCTTAGCGGGTTATGATCCATCCCAAGTACTCAGTGAAGTATGCACAACTGTCACATCAGGTATTTGAAAGACCTGACTCTTCTTTGGTTTGCAAGGACATTTTTGAAGAAAACTCATCCAACACTCCACTTGTCTCCAAAAGTTAGGAAAAGGTATAGAAGATCAGATTTTTAACGTGTCCTAAATCCTAAGTACGCCTACATGAAATAAAAAATCTTGGTCTTTTCCACACCCCGCGTTACATGAAGCAGGTTTAACCCCAACCAGATCATCTGGATTAGCCAAAATTTGAAACTGTTCCTATACGATACAATCTCGCAACGCAGTATGCTTGCATCACGGTAACTTACAAACTTGCAAGAATGACGTATGGCGTCGTGTAAGAAGCAAGTTGCATTGCTTCAAAGTTGTGACCTTTGACTGAACTTTGGTGTGAAATCTGAGCACGCGAATCACGTGTCAGGACTGCACAACTGCGCAAAGCAATACATATTTACAAACAGACGGGGCAGATGTCTGATAGTGGCTTGTCTTGGATGTTATTGCGTGTCGAATCGCACACTTGCTCCTATTGCGAAATCCTGAACGATGTGCGCTCTGACCATTTTGTTACATCAGTCTCAGCAGGAGAGAGTGCGCTCAATTGCTGGGAACGAAAAGAAAAAATGACCAGGCAAATTGACGGATGTTTGTACGGACGTTTAGCACTCTCTTGCATGGTCGTAAAATTAATAAAATATTCAGGGGATGGACAGTCGACTGGTAAATTGCAAGACCCAGAAACGACCTGCATCTAAGACGATATATTGCACGAAATATTTAGTGGTTAAAAGACTTAAAAGATGAAAGCTTAAACATAAAGATTCAAACCAACCAGAGCTGACAATCTGAACCAGTTGGTTTGAGCGTGAGTGGACAAATTTGCCCAATAATTTTGGTAAACATTTTTATCTTAGATCGCATAGGAATATTATTGAGTTGAAAATAATAATTTCACTGCGACTCTGTAAAGCGTTGGGCGATTGCTCCGGTGGCCCCATCTACAGACGGCACAGTTTCGACGTTAGCCGTTTCATCAATGCAGCACAGAGCTACTCTTTCGCGGAGGTTAAAAAGTTAAAAGCGTGTTTACATAAAAGCAGGCCCGTAACCAGCTTGGGACACCAGGAGGGGCGAAGAATTTTCTGAGAGGGGCCCAAATATTTTGAAATACGTCCAATATTTTCAAAGTATATCCAACACACTTTTCCAGGTGGGGCGAAAAATTTTCTAAGGGGGCTTCGCCCCACCTGGTTACGGGTCTGCATAAAAGAGTTTGCATTCGTCACTATTTCTAACTGCTATCTGGTCCTGCAGGAGTAGCAACCTGTTTAATCCAAGGCCTGGATCACATCATACATTAAAAGCTTATAACTACTTCTTTACACTTTGCCGTTTGACCCGTATGTGAAAGGACCAAGAGCTCCAACGTTATCGAGCACATATTTGTGTTATCATACCAATACAAATTTGATGGCAATATCTTTCATTCTTTTGGTAAATGCTTGAAGAAAGACGGATTTATGCACAGCATGAGGGTAATATTGGATAAGCCTTGTCTTTGACTTGGTATTTATTATAATTATCTTTTTAAATGAACGTCATTCACAGATTGTTGATGTTTGCTTGCATGAGTCATTATGTGTTTAGGTTATTTTCATAATATTCGCTTCCACGCAATTTGCTGCTTGACTCCTGGGTTTTTCGCAATTTATGAATTTCAGTATAAAACCTTTGTAACATTTGCAGATAAAAATGGTTCGGCGTGTGCTTACCCGCCCGAAGGCAATTTTTTACTTTCTTTGCTTGAAAACAGTTTTTCAGTTCATGACTTAGTTGAATTTTTGCTTTGTGTTTTGTTTGGAATGAATGGGAACTTATAATAAAGCAGAAGTGCAAACATATGCACTTCAGCAAAGCCTGGCCTTTCTGCTAGATCTAATGTTTTCAGGGGAGTGTATTATGTGCGTAATAGTGTTGGGACTTAGAATGTACAGAACGGTTTGTTAATCACAGCTTGCAGATCTGAAATACTTTTATGTAATGTTCATTATTTTGAGCACTTTTTAATGTAAAAAGTACACGCGTCCGTAAAAAATCAAAGGACAAAAACAGCTGTTTTGATTCAAGTGCATTATTAGGTTTTGTGCAAAAACTTAAAATGTACGCGGTGCACCTATATTTTGAAACTAACAATTAAATAGAGGCAATGAACGTGTGCTTGGTGTTGTCAAAGTTGTGCATCAGCAAATGCAGTAAGGGTGTCCAGGCAGCAATAGGACAGACAATCCTTCTAGCGTGATGACGCTACCTTCAGGGACAGCTGTTTTTGTATCAACAAGCTGTGGTAAGCAAATTTACCAACAATCCATTTTAACTTTGTGTTGACTATGCAGTTTCTTACAATTTTTACAAGATTTTTAAAACTGTTCTGTTGCTGAGGAAAAGATGTAGCCGCCGCAGGTAATATTTTAACAACCTACAAAAAATAGCACTCGTTAAACCAAAGCAATACAGTTTCTTTTATCTTCTATTAGTACTTGCATAGAACCTCTTACACTAATGACTAGCCATCGTGCTCCATCGACTAAAGGAATACCCACAGCCACAGGTCCACGGCTTGACATTAAAAACAAACATTTCATTGCAGTATTATCACCAGGTGGCAGTACTGTGCTTCAGAAAACAAGCAAAACACTTTTGGTTGATCAGCAAGTGAAAAATCAAATTCAACCTAATTTAGGGAACGTTACTGATCTATAATCCATTTTTACTATGCATATGATTTGGTCAAGCACGGTGGTGGCTCAGGCAGCACCACACGGTATGCGGGGGATGTTTCCTTTCAGTAAGTTATTTAATGTCAACATCCGCTTGCGACCAAGTTTTCTCTTCATAAATTTGCTCTGTATATTGTTGTCAAATATCAACTGACCATGATTTCTTATGAAGGAATGTTAACAGTGATACCGTTTATTCAAAATAATGAGTCCTACGGAAAATGCCGCCGTGGATATATCAGTGAGTTCTTGCGAGGGAAAATCAAAAGGGTGCATTAAATTGCTAAATTTCAAGTGGGTAAAAATCGTAATGGAGTGGATCAAATTGGGAAAATCATATAGGGTTGACTTACTTTCAAAAAACTCGTTTCGTTAATGTGTTGAAAGAGTATGATCTTTTTCGTAAATTTAGAGAGGATATCAGCAGAGGGAATCGGCCCAAGTATACCCTCAAAAAGATTGATGAAAACAGTGCGTGCTTACTACCTGCAGGAAGACAGTAAGCGCTCGTCTTTGTAGAATAGTAGATCCATTCTACGCACAAACGTTCCTTGACCTCACAGCCCGTTTCAAAAGGTGAGGATTCTGCAAACGCTTGGTTGGGCTGGCGTGCCAATGCGTGGAGAAATAATGCCATAAACAATGTTTCAAGTCTTTGATGAGAGCCGTGGCGATGCGGCGCGTGACATTATATCTCAAACAGACCGCCCAGTTATGGTCGGTTCATTACTAACAAGCCAAACATTTTACGCTGCCAACAATTATTGCTCAATGACGACGCCGCGTCTATGCGCTATTTACTTTGTTTCATTTTACAGCCGAGTTTGCAAAAATTTCGCAATCACTCAGAAAAGAAGAACACAGTCATCGACCTCAAAAGAGGACAACGCCGCTAACCAGACATTTAAAAAAGTAACAAATGCCAGGATATTTCTTGGAAGGTACGGAGAAAATTTTATTGACAACCTCTAGCGGCAACTGTAAATCTGTCAGTGCATAGTCATAGCACTTTAATTGCACTATCAAAGCTTTATAGTTCTCTTTCCGTTTCATAGTTTCTAATTGCATACATAAGTAGAGTTTACAAAATGTTTTTTAACTGCCATAACGATAAACATATCGTAAATCGTACCATAAACAGTTCCCATTTTGCAATAGCCCCCACTCATTTTTAAGTATGCAGTTAAGAGAGGTCTATTCCCAAAATCCGTTAAAACACAAAAACGACTCGATGTGTCTGAAACCAGTAGATATTTCTCCTACACGAAGATGCTGCTTCCAGCTACGACAGATATACTGTAGGTTGCGGATGCAGTCATGATCATGATAAGGTCATAGTACCTGTTGAAAATTCAAGATTTCTGGTTACAGTGAGTTGAAAGCACATTGTTTTTAGGCAAATGTTTTCTTCGACGCAATCGCAAGATTGAAAGTTTTGGAGACTATGTTCAATGCAGATGGAGCGTTCTTCAGTGCAACACACTTTTTTATCAGTTACGAACATCGAGCACATTTCAAGCAGTTCTTAAAAATGAAGTGCGTTCTGAAATTAACTTCTTTAAACACTTGATTGAAATTTTGTTTTTGTTTGCTGTTTATCTACCGCAGGCGCTCTTGATACGCGCCCTGGTGTGAACTTTCCAGTTACATCCGTTGTGACGCAGGGTCACAACGTGTAACAATTTAATGGAGTTTTTTGAAATTTTTTACTGAAATTAATGCAGATATGCAGACCGGACTTCTCGGCGTGGACATCTGGCGTTGTTTTAAACGCTCTCAAATTGTACGAGCTGCAGCGAAAGCTTTGTGACGTGAAGGCATTGCGTTGGACGAATAATCTGTGACGTAAAACTTTCCAGTGAGCCTCCGTGTGTGTCGCAGGTTTGCAGGACCTGAAAACACTTGCTATGTAAATTACGCTTTCTTCTGATAAAGTTCGCTTCAAATAACGTTTTCTTTGCAGACAGTTTGTCGTCGAATCGTTGTACTATTCGTTCTGGCATCATTTTGATTTTGAACTGCGAAGTGATCAAAATTCTGACCATTTTGCGACGTACTGTACAACGTGGCTTTGCACTGTTTGCGTTATGACGGTCATTGACTCATTTGTCGCAGAAAAAGTTCAGCTACTGTATATCTCATAAACAAGAACAAAAAAGCATGATGCAGGAAGTAGTTCTCAGTCGTCGAGTCGAGATGACACAATCAATGCGTGTGAACAGAAAGCTCGATAGAATGATGTCGACCATAAAACAGTGTAAAACAATCGAGCATTCAAAAGAACAGTTTTACCTCACTTCAGTTCTCAGGACCTTGCCCCAGGAGGGTCTGCAATCCATCCAACAAATGAAACGTTACCTGATCGTCCCAAGTCAAATTTGCATCAGCTAACACTCGATCACAAGGTGAAAAAATCGTTTGAGAAGTTGACTTTCCGGTTTGTAGCCACTTGTGTCCGTGTATGGAAGCATAATAATCATATATTTACATTTTGAAGCTCCTACGAAGAAGCTGAGTCAAAGTCAGGTTTCAACTTTGTATAAAATGTTTCTAAAATAAGTGACCCTAACAAATGTGTAAAACCATTCTGATTACTCACTTGTCTCTATAGTACCACAGTAAAGTTTTGCCAAGAGTCTAAAAAAACGCCATTGAGCTGAGGTTGGAACATTTAGATGATTTTCCTGCACTACTAATTAATTACGAATCACGAAAAAATGCGCAAAGACAAAAAATTAAGTTAAAGCCATTTTCAAACTAATGCCATTACAAAGTTTAATTAGGCATATATTCTTCATCGTTCGAGCAGTTCTTTCAATCCATTGTTGGGCCACACCAGATCTCGGGGCAAGTGATGAGCAGCTAATCAATTGTCCCATCATCCAGAACCGTCAGACCATGCACTCCAAAGGGAGGTCGATGGATTTGATAGTGAAGGACAACACGGTCAACGACTTGTTCCTCTGCACCACACTCGCAAACTGCAGAAAGGGCAATCCCGCCATACCATGTGTAAGCAGGGGTGGAAACGTCCGACACCGGTGCGAAGGCGGTTAAGCTGGACCCAGGCTGTTCTTGGCAGGGCCTTTCCAGAAGGGTGGGTGCCGATGTCGGGGATGAAAGTACGGAGTCTCGTAGTGTTCTCGAAACACTCTGCATTCCATCGGTGATCAGCCCAGAGCGCCGCACTTCTGCTGTTGTCGTAAGATAAAATTGATAAGTTGTTGCGTGGTGGTGCTAATGGACAGTGACTCGATTTGAGATTCCATGCCTTCCCACTCGGTGGACAGGTGAGCGCTGAGTGGACCAGATGTTCAGGATTCATAGCTCTGTATGGGTCCACCAATGGCTTTTCCGGCATGGGGATTGCAACCATAACTCTCTGGGTCTCCCAATGGCTTTTCCAGGTTAGGGGTTGCAACTATTACGGTGGTGCTCTTCTCCACAACCTAGGGATTGTGAGTTGATGCATGCAGGAAGTGAAGAAATCGCATAACCAGGATTTAAGAACTGGACCTTTGTGGAGTGTAGATTCCGGGAAAATAGAATCCAATCCTGGAGATTTGTCCGGCTCCAGGGGCTTGAGGGTGGTAGCAAGCTCCTCTGGCGTGAATGGGCCAGCTTGTGTGCCTCGCTTTTTTGTCTACGGTGTTGTGAAGTGATGGAGTGTGAGTGTCCGGACCTGCCAGTAAGTTTATCGACGGTTCTCCTTGAGGCTGGAATGCGACAAGTTGAAAGCATTGACAGCTTATTCCCATCGATCTTGCTGCTTCTGGTCCAGCCGTCAAAGTAAGGACGAATCGGCTTAGTCATATTCAGTCCCGACTGGAGCTCGGAGGAAGATGAGATAAAGGGTCTCACTGTCTTTGTCCCAACATGGCACATAGTTCTTGAAACGGCCACGTGAGATACATTGTTTAGCCACAAATAACAGGCTCTTGGGTAGTTCCTGGTATGCCTTCTTTGATGTTTTTTTGATCGGAGCTGGCAATCTCTCAACGGATTATCCTGTAAGAGGGAAAAGCGACTCCAATCGAATGCTTCAACGCTTCATCGGATCGCTGTGGGCAGGAATCTTGAGCTTCGGTGGTGTTATGAAAGAGGGTCGATGCTGTGACCGCGGGAACTTTCCTGGAGCACGTCTGTCAGGTAGTCGGTTGCCATGGCTGACACTCGCGAAGGCCAGGTCCGGGTTGGTGCCGACGTTCCATCGGTGAGAGAAGAACTGGCTACTCCCTTTGGGTCGTTTAACAGCCCAGGTTTGTTGGCTGCTGCCCAGGAATCAAGGCTATCACTGTCAGGAGATGTGCTATAACCCCACTGGCAGTTAAAGTCGCCAGCACACAGACTGGGGTGTGAGAACGTCGGGATGGCCGCAGGTGTGAGCGGCGAGGGTGGACGTTGTAGATGTTAATGATCTTATATCGTGCGACGTCTACGCGCCACCACTCAGTCTCTGGTTGCTCTGAAGACTTCGACCAGCGTCCATTCCAACTGCTCTTGAACAAATGTGGTAACTGGTAAGACGACCATGCTTCCTGCTCAGGACTAACCCAGATAGTGAGAAGTTGGTTGTGACTAGCTTGTCTGCAGTCGTGCACTGGGTCTCCTGAATGACGATGACGAGTGCCTTGTTCGTGCAGACAAGCTGCTTGATGATGCTGAACTTGCTTGCGGTGAGCCTCTCGGTCCAGTATAGAGCCTCTCGGTCTATAGTATAGGGCCTCTCGGTCTATACTGGACCCTCTGCCATCTTCAACAGCAGGGATGTTGCCAAGCCTTGCAAAGGGCGTATTCATCCATCACAGGTAGCAGTGGTTGTTCTCATAGCGACCTGTCACCCTCCCCAGCATCTGTTTTGATGAAACAAGATATCGTTTTCAGGAGGTTTTGGGGGTCAAAGAATGCTTGCTGGGAGCAGTAATGAGACTTAAAAATTTATTCTAAGTTCTTTGAAGAATATCTGCGATCAGGTGTGCAGTTCAAATTCCCTCTTTCCACACTTTTCTGCAAGCGTTGAAAATGTAACGATACGTACTTGTTTTTCTCGCCTTGTTATGAACCAAATTATCGATAAAATATTCGAGGTGTTTCCTACCTGTGCCAAATGCAAAATTTTGTAATGAAGAAGTGTATCAGAAAAGTCCAAAAATGCAAAATATGTGGTTAAGGTCAACAAGTACGGTGTAAGTAAAGAAATTTAAAGGTTGATTGTAAAAAAGCATAACGTAACCTCTATAGGCGCCATGTTATCTTTTCTGTTTAAGTACGAATGTCAAGCTCAGTAAAACTTCAAAATTAAAGTTGTAAAAGCTAACATTTTTAATGCAGAAACGGAGTATCTGCTTGTTACAGAAAAATCCGATGAAAACTTCCTCTATCAATAACTCTAGCCCCATCAAGAACTTTAGATTTGGTTCAAAACTGTGAGAAAAAGGTATATGTAAATTTATGAAAGATTTTATAAACTTGGGCAGTTTCATTTGGCTAAGCCAAGGTTACATTTCCCAAAATTCTTCTGCAAAAATTGAAAATGTAGCGCAGTTCAGAGTTGTTTGCTGAAAACCTCCCAGACTAAACGAACAAAACATTTTGTGATGAATCATGTTGTTCTTTTTGTTGTTGTATGACCTTACAAGGAAAGGTCAAAGCCTTTGCAATATTAGCAAAAATTGAGTTTGTGAAAAAAATTTGAAAGAACGCTGACTGCAGTTAATTCTCTTATTTCCCAATAAGTTTCAAATTGCATTCTTCTCCATGTCGATGGCTAACTATCATTTTAAAAGGAAAGCATTTTTTCGCACCCCTTGTAGAATTTTAATTAAGGTGTGAATTCGATTTGCTTCCTAGGTGCAAATGAAAGTCCAACTTACGATCAAAGACCCTAAGAAGTATGCTTGGGCACAGTGCAGGCACAGCGGCTAAAAATGTTTTCACTCACATTTTTGCCACAAATTTGCAGGGTGTAATGGACTACTGAGCATAATATGAGTAAAAACAACCAGAAGTAGTGGAAACCAAAGCGCGTAGGGAAAGGGAATTGCTTGCAGCGCTTCACGTTCGTAGTCGCTTCAGCGTGCTTTGATGAGGTGTGGTTCTTGTTCGCTAATTCAGAACGAAAACCTGCATTCTTGGTAACCACAATCCGAGAACAGACTTCATCGCAAAAAGCAGAGCTGCAATTATTGAGAATAATCGGACAAAATGCCTAGTCTGTAGACGAGATCCGAATCGTCTTGCAAAATGTCAGCGGATATTACTGTACATTGTGATACTTTCCTTTATACAAGATGCACAAGCGTACCATAACATGATTTTCTACTTGAACAATAAAAACGAGCAGCTCTATACTCTGTGAAATCGTCCTGGTAGCTGGCTGTGGAAGAGTTACTTAAAATGGCATTACATGTACCACCATAAAATAAATTTTGGAAAGAAACATAAGGCATGTCTCATTAGCTCACACGTCGTTTCCAATGTTCTCAGAGCTAAAGCAGCGTTTGCAAACGAGTATGGTCTTTTTTGAGGCTTTGCTCACAATTGATCTAATGGTGAGTTGAAGCACGCTTTATCAGGTTTGCGATTGCGTTTAATGCGATCCAAGCAACGCAATATGTTTCCGAATATACTAAATAATCTATTTTTTCGTTTTTAGGGGATGATTTTTGCTTAACAGGGCTTAAACCCCAAATCTGAGTCAAAGTCAAGGGAATGTTTTAAGTTGAAACGTTAACGTTTTAAGACGCAACTAATTGCATGGTTTGGAGTGAGACAGGTTATTTTTCAGTCAGCTGTCACTCTTCTCTTTTGCCACTAATCACCTTTCAACAACGCTTAGGGGTGTAGCAAATGTCAATGAACTGAATCTCATTGTTTGGCTCAATGCATGTCGTCAGTGGGTTGAAGAGCAAAGGCCTATGCAAGTGTGCGTTTTTAGTAAAAGTGGTTTTGTATGATGGCCATGAGCACTACAGGGTCGACTATTGCATATGTCAGCAAAGCTAACGTTGTATTTGATTAAACCACCGATTAGCCTCAAGCAACAAGCACGGAATCCAGCGACTGCTCATTAAACGGATTGTAGCAAAGTGCTTCAAAAGGCGTAGGCGCATTTTGAGCAGTTGTGTAGCCAGCCCAAAAATTTTTTTTGGGGAAATATGTTTCATTTTAGGCGAATGACACTATTTTATTTCGGATACCGCCTCTCAAAGCGCAAAATGACTATGTTCTAAACGTTTGGAAGGGGCATGGCCCTGTAGGCCTCCCCTGACTACGCCTATGATTTTGAGTATGTTTTCTGCGGGGATATCAAGAAACTCTTTCTAGACATCCCTGGTTTACTGCAGTCCTCCATGGTAGTTGGCATCGTTTTGTGCAACAGAAAAAAGAAATAGTTCTAAAGCCTCTGAAATGCAAAAACGGACATTTTAAAACGTATATTGTGACGCAGTATTTGGAGCATAATCAAAGGCAGCTACAAATAAAACTGAAGTGGTTTGTGATTCATCGAATACTAAGAAATAACGCACTTCTTGTTTTCCTCATCATTTTGTGATTTCCCACCTCCAGACGCGCCTATGTAGCTGTGCGTACCAGCTAGAGCCACGAAAAATAACTTTATTTTTTCGCGTTATGACCTTCCCATGCTAACTCCTGGCCACGTATTATGACAAGGCAATCGGCATTCGGTCAAGTATATAACCGAGCTCTGCAGTCATTCTGAAAGCAATTTTCGGAGATCACCTATTACAAATAGTGCCCAGTATTTTGTTACATTGAAAACGGTTATTATTTTGCCTAAGGTTCCATATACTTTAGTTGGCTTAGCAAAGTCTGTTTCTTAAAGAGAAAACAAAAGAAGTTACTGATTTCAGATTGCAGTTGTAAAGGAAAAGGAAAAGGTCATTATCTTGCTGCAATAAGCTGAAAGAGACGTCTTTTGTTGTTTTGTTTTAGGCGCCAAATAACTGCTAAAAGTGTCACAGGTAACATTAGTTCTTGCATGAACACCTCACGAAAAATGCAAATATGTTCCTGCTCTCACGAAACGTAAAACATTGCTAAAATTTGATCGTGGAGAAGCGTTTGCTTTTACCATGATAATTTAGGCAATTTGTTGTTAGTCAATCTGCCGTTTGCTATTTTTCTTCGTTTTGCAAAATTTTCTTGATTGTTTCCCCAGTTGCATTTCTATTAAGCGTGTTTGTTTGACTTTAACACCTAGCCAGACCAAACGATGGCCATTAGGTTTCTACTGCAGCATGGTACAATATGTTGTCAAACACTGAAACAAGTCTGTTGGTCAAAATGGCCGATCTCCGCCTCCGACTTGGCAGCAAGCGCAACGTTGCGTTTCTGTTTACCAGATGTCCCGCTCTGCTTTCGGAGCAAAGATCATAAATTAATATCAAGCGCAAAACCTCACTGACTTCACGGCGCCCTGTGCCAGAGCTGGTCGGTAGGGAAGCCCGGCACGACGTTTATTAGGTTTGATTTACTCCGTTCGCCCAGCCAGTCAAACCAGTGTGCCCACAAGCGGTAAAACGGTGCGACTACTGGCATTGTTTACCTGGTGCCCGTGCTGATATACAGCGCGATCTTCAGTGTTTGAACACATTATCGAATTCAGCTTACCCAGACGCATGCAGTCTTACCCAGTATAGGGTTTACTGCTTCATAAAAAGCGTGAAAGCGTTTTACGACGGTAAAGTACACCAGTGAGTAAAGTTCAGTTCGCTGGCCTATTCACTGATTGCATTAAATTTGCTTACCTTTCGTTGGTACCAGAAGCGATTTTAATTGAATTATGTGTTGCTGCTTGTCCTAAACATGGTAAAAATTGAAGTTTCTACAATCCATTAACAAAACTTTGAAAACTATTTTAATATCAAAAAGAATGTAGAAGTTTAGACGTAGGTGAGTCCGCGGATGTTGATATGCACATAAAGATCAAACATTTTATGTTTAGCAAAACCACTGACCAAAAGCAGAAGCTTTTGTAGAAAGTCTTTTAGAAACAACGAAGTTTTTATATCTAGTGGAGAATGTCTCAACACCGGGATCTCATTTTTTCAGTGAAATCTTCATTTGTGCCAGTGAAATTTTCAAAAGGACGCAGGCTCAGCCAGTGAAAAATAGTTTATATGATGATAGTTTGGCTGAAATATAACATCACCTTGATTTCCATCAATTTGGCTTATGCATAACAAAAAGTGCTGAAGCCGCGGTTTACGATTCTAAACGCATTCCAAAAATTCTAGTTTTTTCGTTTATCTTCGTTCGCAACATCTTTGATCATAAATAAATAAAAATTCTGTTTCATTGACGATTCACGTTATCAAACTATGCTTTGCACTTTTCTTATGCAGAAACGTTTGAGGTATACCTACTGTGCCCCTGCCTAACATATTTGACCACAAGCTGCGTCACAGCAATCAGCGACACCAATGTGCTTATGAATGAAAGTTAATGGAAATTTCCGGGTAGTGTCGAATTAACACGGCAAACTTTGCTCGGGAAGTTAGATGTTATTTGCTTTACCTTTTCGTGCAAATACGTCGATCGTGTATGAGACATGACTGCGATAAATTCAAGTCATTTCACCTCCAATGAAATACATTATTGCCGTTTATGACCTGCAATAACGGCCATCAAGAAGAAGACATTGAGGATGAAAAAAAGAGTTACAAAGCACCTCACCATGTTTTATTGACAGCCATCGTGACAACATGCACTTCAGCCTCTTTGTGAAGACCTTGCGCATACACTGCCTTCATATCAACTTCACAAAATGTTTTAGGAAATATTCATCTGCGATGAGCAATAAAAACGACATTAATATTGGCGTGTAACGATGTGTATCATAAAATCGTTAAACGAAACTGTTGACTCTAGAGTTTAAAATGTTTTGGTGTTTCCAGGCTGTTTTCTTTTCAACCAGAGAGGAAACAGAATTCTTTTTGGTCTTGACACAATGCAATTAGAATTTCAACGATGTTTAGAGAAGGGAATTTCGCAAAGCAATAAATTTAGATCCAAAATTGATCCAAAGTTACGAATTCAGGGGTAAAAAGCACTGAAAGTCTTCATATATTTTTTAACCGTATTTTGTTTTCCCGCAAATCGACACTCGAAGAACATCTCCATTCAACTCCAGTAAAATTTATGCTCTAAGACCAGTTTTGGTGCAAACGTGGAGCGTAAGTTTATTACTGCACGGACCAGTTAATGCGAAATGGAGTGTTTTTGGGATATCTCCGAACACCACCGTAAATAGCCACAACAAAGAAGCAGTTTCTAAGCAATATTTTGCTAACCAAAGTCTGCTCAAGTGTAAACTTCAGGTTTCTCGCGATTATGTTTTATATGAAAAGTATTCTCAAATCATTGAAATCGTTAAATGGAGACAAAACCGGACAAAACGCGATTTTGGTAAATATTTTCGAAACAAAATTCTGCAGTAGCTTCATTTTACCCATTTCCATAACAAAGCTGCTCAATCCTTTTTATATCTTAAACTGCTGTTTGGCGTTATGGTATAGTACAGAGGGAGATGAGGCGAAAGTGTCCCGACCAGCTTTAAGCAAGAGTTACGAGCGTGTCTTTACGCGGACGTAAATCATTGCGTTTTACGTGATTCAAATTTACGTGTCTGGTCTAAATACATATGTTAGACTTGTCTATGGCACGGGAAAAGCACTGCACGTTCCATGCCTGGAGGAACAGTTGAAGAAAAGCAGATGTTAACTCCTGTATTTAAAACACTGATTGATGACCAGTACAAACGCCTGTACCAAAAAGTATTTTACTTTTTGCTCGAAAAAGGAGTTGTAAATCATGCTAAAAAATTAGATGAGAACATTTGCTACATCGAGTCACATTCGTTTGCACCGCGTGGACGATCGCGGGGTGCTTTTTTGCATCGAAGTGTTTTTTTACATCGAAAAATTTCTGAAAAATGTCAGGATGTTTTTGGAATGTGGGAATTTCCGTTGAAGATCATTCCATTTTTGTGAAGAATGGTGACAAATTTATAGAGGTTTTTTCCAATGCCTGCAAGGACGACGACTAAGTATTGTAACAATTTCTTGTGCACATTTTGGCAAATTGATGCATACACTGTCTAATACTCTTAAATGGATGAATTTATCAATACAATTACTCACAAACATAACAATAGGAGGTATTTATAATGTGGAACAGCAACCAGCAGGGTTTCCATTTTTTTCTTGTTTATTTTCTGACAATGAAACAAAAGGAGGTTTATGAATGCACATCACATGTAAAATATTTAGGTATAAATTTCGTGAAAACATTGTATGCTTTCTAACGCAACTCGACATGCGACAAATGAAGCTCTAGAAGGTAAAGTCTAATGTGGACATCATACACTTTTAAACACTTTAGTTATGGTCAGATGTGCTCAGGTCTGCGTAGAATATTATCAACGAAAATGTTTTGCAAATTTTGATTTTTGATCTAACCTAACAGCACTCACTTGGACAAAGCATGGATGCAAAGTGGTAATCAATTTTAATGTTGAGGAACTTACAGTTGCGGTAGAAAGAAAACTCTGCAAGTTTTAATTAGGTGTGATATGATATGATAGTAGTGACCAAGTAATGCATTGTAAAATATATTATGAAAATAATATATTTTCATATATGTTTGTCCGAGAATCTCAGTTATTATTAAAGAAATCTGTCAAAAATATCTGTGTTTTGCATTCAGGACAAAATAAACTTTGTATATGCATACGCTCAAGAAAAACAATATGCCTTTTCTTCGACTTGCGTGGACAGATCAGTGAAGCTTTTGGATTGCATTTGTTCGGTCACAGTGAGCGATTTGCCATAAAATTCCCGAATAAAATTTATGGATCTCTTTACACCCGTCTCAATAGATTTTACTGTCAATACATAAAGCTCTAACGAGATATTCACAACCGTTTGGGATGCGGTGACATTGATCTAGCGTTGCTCTCCCCGTGCTTGTACGGTGTTGTAAGTCTCATATCCGAGTAGTCAGGATTCGGGAGAAACAAAGGTAACAGCAGTTACTTAAAAAATCGTTTAGGATATTACCGTAAATCATAACATTTATTGCTGGTATGGTTGGGCGTATAAAGTTTTATTGAATCCTAGAAAACATTTGAATTTTTCCAGTTTCAATAAAAAAAACGCAATATAGTTGTTCTTCCGTTTAGACCACCCAGTTACAGTTGAAATGATTTTATTATTGTCGGAAGCATCTTCTGCATACAGGTTAAAACCGTGAAAATGCGTGCAACTTGAACATTCAACACCGATTTATTAACTTGCAACGCTTTTAACAGTCACGCAATTGGGAATGCAAAACATTAATATCTACGACCGTCAGGCATAGTCATCGCACATTTCAAAAATTTTTATCCGACTTTTATCACCAAAACAGCTAATCCGCACCACTCAGTGAATATCTGTGCTCACTTCGGCTGCCGGCTGGGCGCTTTTTTCCTTCTTTAACTGAAACCTATTCGCACTGAATTTTTAACCAACCACAAGTGTCGCAATTGTCACACGACGCCGTCGCTATACGAGACCACACGAATGCTTCTGCCATTTAGGCGTTTGTTAGCATGTGTGGGAAGATTCGCACGCACAGGTTCAGCCCTCAGCGTAGCCAGGAAGCATGGAAGCAGCATTACCACAGCAGAAAACAGCTGAACGGCAGAGACGATTAAGAAAACCCCAGGAGCTTTAAAACAAATCAGCAGTTTGTTTCTGCTTGAAAGCAAGTAAGCGGTCGAAATTACAGACGGGTTGTACGGTGTATATTTTCCTGAAGTTTTGAAAGAAATCGTTGAATTCGTTATAATTTTACTGAGACAGGCATTGTATGAAGTGTTCTACATTAATTCGCTTCCAAAACAAGCTGTGTAATGTCCAAACAGTAACACTTCAACGCAAAAACTACATTTTCGTTTGACAGCATTGCATTTGCTCAATCAGGTTTACTGACAGCATTCATTCAGCAACTCAACGAAAAATTGACCAATGCATTTATTTCCAGGTGCTCTTCAGTATAGAAATTTCGGCAGTTTCCACCGCGTGATACGAGACCAAAATCAACGAAAACGTTTTTACACGATAGCAGTTGGAAAATCAATACTGAGGTTGTTGTTCTATCCTCCTTATAACATCTAGTAAATAACAAGTCGAACCACAATCTTTGGGTAAGAATGGCTGCAAGTGGTAAAGTATGGTGTAGTATTGCGTCTCGTCTATAAAGAGAGTTAAACAATATACAAGATTCTCAACTTACATTTAAACTTCGGCTATTCAATCAAATGAAACGTGTACTTGCTTCAACCAAAAAAATATTAAAGTGGTTAATAGAGATAAACCTATGGTATGGATCAATTCTTTTGACAAAAAATCCTGCAAAAAATTTTTTGAAAATTTTGCAAGTCACAAATCACCAGCTGTGTGTTACTCAGGCCTTTCTACTTCAGAAATGCGCTGTATTCTGCTCTGGGTTCATATTACAGGCCTAAAGTACTTTTATTCATAAAATTGGTGCTGAACCTGATCAGAAAGCAAGTATATATTTTAGAAAAGCTTTAGTTCAAAGAAACAACTCAGTGACTTTTTACAGAAAAATCTTCCCATATATTCATTTTCTGTATTCACTAAGTTGATTTTGAAGTCCAACTGTAAACGCTTTGCTCTAATTTTTATCTTTTATCTTTGTCACAAACATAAAGCAAATGCTTTCAAAGCCTTTTTTAAAACAAGTGCTGTGAATGGTGGGGCCTACAAGCAATGGATAACGACTCTTAGGTGATTCATATATCCAGCAATGATAAGAGTCGCCCGTCACAAGTGAAAGTAGCTGATGAGCTGCTATAAATTTCAATTTAGCAATCTTAAAGTCTCATTATAATTTTTACGTCTGAGAAGTGGTTTCTTAGTTATTGTTTTTAACCTTAAAGGTTTTTTGCTAAACATGTTAAGAAAATCATTTACAAGTGAAATTTAAATTGATAAGAGGTGTTTTTATATCTTTTGCTAACATTGACTGAAAACGTTTTCACAATACATTAGAGTTGTTCAACACTCCAATTTTCTCCACTTGAGACTGTCTTCTGCAAAATCATCACAGCAGTAAATTTACGACAGCACAAAGTTTTTCTTACCGGCACAAACATTTCCATGAAAAATTGCTTTAAACCTGTTCTTGAAATAGATATCTCGTGCAAGCAACTTCGTTTTGAAGCTTGTTTCTAATAAAAAGCTGGAGTGGGCAATTGATTCAGGTGTAAATATACTCTATCTCAACACTTCAAAATAGACAGGTAGTTGATTGGTTTGTCTTATTAGATGTAACATAAAATCATCAAACCAAATATGAAGCTGTCTTCCATGGAACGTGATGCTCACCATGTGGTCCAAGTCCTTTAATGAAAGATGTTTCTGGAACGAAACTATTTCACAAATGAAGTTGTGGAATATCTGCCTTTACATTAGCTTTCTTGGAAAAACTAGACTGACAGCAACTAAATAATTTCTTTATATGTATGATAATGATTTCGTGGTTGTCAGAAAAAATAGTATTACTTGAGAGATAAGGAGTGCATTGCACTTCACTGGTTGTTTCAAATTCAAAGTAATCAAATCGTTCTTGTTTAATTTTAAAGCATGAGAGCTTTCTAATTGTCGAGCAAAATTACAATCAGCAGATATGTCTGGAAAGATTTCTGGGTTCCTTGATAACCAGTAAGCCTACCTGCGCAAAAATCAAATGCTATGACAGATTCTAACAATAATAACGTCTTTGTTTGTCTGAACAGTTTTGTCTAACACAAATAACATGTTGGAAAACATTATACGTGAAATGATAAAAGTTTTTGTAACAAGCTATTCGCCGTCAGTTGAGCTCCAATTGAGTCAGCAGCTCGGCCATTTTGTCACGTGCCCTACGTAGCAGTTGATAGATTTATCCGTCAGCACGTATGTAGATGCGTCTTATTTCTTCAAGCCAGTCTTCATTCACAAAGGTAGAAACATTTGAAAGATTCAGCAAACCGCAAAAATGGAACTATCTTGGATCCCTTTCACCAACAACTCACGTGCGATAAAGTCCATTGTCAAACGTATTTTATAATAAATACTACGGCCAAAGCAAACGATACAACTGACATCTTGCAAACGTTTCGATAACAACTGTTATCATCTTCAGTGCATAGCAAT
>JGI24158J21664_10001586_pt1 | contig 25993 bp, 17 predicted proteins | sample Ectturendosymbi3_FD_21664 | JGI IMG/M metagenome (IMG submission 21664) | reverse complement strand
TTAGAAAGTTGTAGGGCTGAAGCTATGCTCAGATTGTTTATCGCTGAGCATTGTTCTACTGTATAAAAACATGCAACCATTTGAAAGAGATCGTCAAAAACTATGTGTCATACAAAAAAAACGAGGCAAGCTGCAGTTACGTTGCTCAAAAAGTCAAAATGTTGACTGATAGAAAATTGTGGGCCGAAAAGTGTGGTGATCAAGACCGGCATTTTCAGCCCATGCTTATTGAGAACGTGTGCAAGACGAAAAATTAGTATATTGTATAACCCTATAGGTTTCTTTTAATCAATTAAAAATGACAGTTTTTTAACAGAATTTCACCGCTTTTAGCAGATTTTAGCTAAAATTTGTGACAAGACCTTTAGCAGAATCTAGCAGTTTTTGTGACACCATTTAGCAGATTTAGGTCACAACCATCTGGCAACGCTGGCAGTCAGCAAGATACACTCAGACTGCCATGTCACGATGCGAACTAGATACAGCATACAGAGAGTAAAGCTGCAGTAGAAACACGGATGCCTTGCCCACACACTTCATGATTTAGCAAGCGTTGAAATGTTGTTTTTTATAACTTGGGGCCCCGCGCTCTTGAAATGCTACAGGCCCCGCCCTACCTTAATCCGGCAATGACTGTTGGTTGGATGTGGGTGGTTACGTGGCACTATGAGTTGGGAATGTTATGAAAATTGTGTTGTCTCAGCAATATTTCTTATCAATCTTATTTGCAGGAATTTTTAACGCCGGCCTGACAAGTCAGAAGTAATCGATGAGTCAGCTGTTAATCATTACCGAAACAGTGCAACCTGCGGGCCCTTAAGTTTCCTAAAATATTTCCAAGTGTAATGTCTAACTGAAAGACTTTTTCCATATCTCGTAGTGTAAGAAAAAACTGAACAATCAAGCTCAATCCAAAATGTCATAGAAAGTTTAAATTGTGTATCAAGACAAAAAACTGCCAATTAAGGCAAACATTTTAAATGATGCAGACATCCAAACAAAACACAACACACGTTGAGGGTTTCAATATAAATTTTCCAGCATATCTCCTGATACCTGCCGATCAGGTGTAAAAATAAGAAACAGCTCTTTGAATCTGAAGCCTGGTAAATTTATGGTAACTGCCTTTGAGTTTTATTCACTGCCTAGTGCCAGATAAAATTTCAAAAATTAAGACAAAAAATAGGAATTTATTTTCTGTATTATTATTGTCAATATAATATGTTAATCCAAATAAATTGCAGCCATCTTTTATGAAATCTGCAAATAAAATGAGGTGGTTTTGAAGCCGCGGTAAACCTTTAAAATCATGAATGTTATGTTTACAGGTCGGTAAAGGACAATGTGATGGTTGGAGCCTTGAGAAATTAATTTGGTGAGTTCTGTCTTTATAATTGCGTGGCAATTAGAGTAGACAACATTGTGTTTAGCCCGCCATCTGATTAGGCTGAGTTTAAAGTATAGTCAGCAAATGTTTTTTTAAGAAAATGGATTTTATGTTCATAATGGGATGCTCAGTGTTTCAATATTCAATTGCAATTTAAAATTTGCCGCAAATGTTGCTCCGTTTTGTGGATGCATTAATGGGAAATCGGTCAATATATGCTTTATTCGCAAATCACTCGCTTTTGATGAAACGGCCGCAAAGAAGCGTAAAACAGAAAAACGTAGTATTTTCACGGCATCGGCAAACCTCTAAGTCCAAAACTATTCTAGGGCATTAGGAGTAACAATCAAACATCGAGATGAAGCATTTATCTTTACCAGAGTTTTCAGCGCAAGAACCACTGTAGCTTGTCGCAGCGATTTAGTGACATTCAGAAGCCCTCGCGTAAATAAATCTAAAATATCTCAGAAAAGATAAGTGCTAACTATTATTACGCACTAGTCGTCAAATGCCGCAGATGTCAATTACAGAAGTAAAAAACACTGTTAAATGTTGGTCAACCACAGCGGCCTTAAGACATGATAAAAGCTTCAACAACAAAAAAGAAAACTTTATATCAGTGGTCTTATTCAAAGGCAGCCAAACAGTCAGATAACTATAATCTATATTTGGCTTCGTCTACTACAAACTCTGCAGATTTCCTACTGCTCCATTTTCAAGTCACAGTTGTGGTTCAAGTATATAGGATTGAGATCTTCCTCATACCTTTACAGTTTATTAATTCGAGCCTTTGTGAACATCCTTTGTAGTAGCACTGAGCAATTACCTCAGGTAAAAAAACAGTTTTTTAACTGTAAGATTACTACGAGCTCAACCGCAGAGTACTGCGCGCCTGTCTGGTGCCGCAGTGCTCATACCTGTCTTACCGACCCCGCCATCAACGACGCTTTGCGGATCGTGACTGGATGCCTGCGTCCTACAGCAGCGGACATTCAACCTACTGAGCTTCGTCGCAAAGAAGCAACACTGTCTCTAGCACGCTGTGCCATGGAACGTGGACACCTGCTCCACTCAGCACTCATTTGTCCATCGAGTGCAAACGCACGGCGTCTCAAATGGAGACACCCATTTGTATCCGCCGCACAACAACTCATTAGTTTATCTGACAACAACATATGTGCGGCGCAGTGGGCTGATCACCAATGGAATGCGGAGTGGGCGGACAGCCCCACGAGACCCCGCATTTTCATCCCCGACACCGGCAAATACCCCACCGTAGCGACCCTCCAAAGAAGAGCCTGGGTCCGACTTAACCGCCTCCGCACCGGTGTCGGGCGTTTCCGCTCCTGTCTGTACAAATTGGGTATGGCCTTCTCTGCGGCCTGTGAGTGTGGTGCAGAAGAGCAGACCGTCGACCATGTTGTCCTTCAATGTCCAATCCATTAACCTCTTCATGGACTGCACGGCCTGACGGTTCTGGACGATGAGGTCATCGAATGGCTGATCAACATCTGCCCCGAGATGCAGTGCGGCCAAGCAGTGGTTTGAAGAACTGGCTCAAAAGATAAAGTTAGAAAACCATCCATGGTGAGTAGAAATATAAGCTACTGTATATGACAGTGTTCCCAGGATGACGAAAAAACTTTGATTTGGATAGAACGTTCATTGCCCTCCACATAAAAACTTTGCAAAGCAAAAGAAAAAGAGGCCGCGTTTCGAACAAAAGAAAAAACACGTACGGCAGTTAATGGCTATTTTCGATTTAGACCTATTTGGGCGATCAACTGGTGCTTGCACAGTTCAAGAAACTTTCAGTCAGAATAGGACAAAACCAAACAAAAAAATTGAGTTTCTGTGATGTTTTTTTGATATTTTTTAATTTGACGGGTTGGTTCAGATTCATGGTCCATATCACAGGGTTTAGTAAACACACACAAGCACAAAAACGCGCAATCATCGAACACCACAGGGTAAGTGTGAGTTGGCACGAGCAGGCAATACTGAGAAAGGAACAAACAGTGAAACAACACACTGGCAAATATTGCATTTGCTCATCGTCAGGCAGAAGCGTTACATAACGGGAAAAAACGAGGATCTGCAAATAACATCAAAATTTTCAAGTGAGCAGATAAGAAAGTTTGGTGAAAATGTACATGGTTGAACAAATCTGCACAAATTGTCTTTATGGAAGGTATTAAATGTCTTGACGAAATGGGAAACTTAATGCTAACGAACACTTGTGTACATATTTTTCGATAGGCGCTGCTGTAGTACCTTGTTACACAATTGGCAGGCATATATTGGCATCGGCATGCAAGAGGTAGGAGTACTAAACAAAGTACATCTACTTTGGTTAAGCACGAATAAAGATATGTCTGAGCCAGTTCACTGTACAATTAAGCGATTCCACTTGTTTCGGAATGTCATCGTCATCCTTCAAGGAAGCATGAAGCAGTGCACCAATAGATTCGACTTGTTCAGCAAACATTACACGCACACCATTTGCAGCAGTATCTAGTACACAGGTCAAAAACAGGCTCTCTGTGGCCCGCGGCCGTGAGGGAGTTTTGTGCGGCTGGCGATGCTTTTTGGAAATTTTCAAATAATTAACATTGACGTTAATTCGTTCATGGGTACTCGCTTGCCGAGCACTTTTATACACCGGTGAATACCGGTCACCTAGCGAGTGAACAAGTTGCTTTTAAATAAACGTAGAGACGGCTAGGAATAACTTGCCTAACTCATGCTACCTTTCACAGTGAATAAGTAGTAAAATATGTTTCTGGTAAGGTTCAGGTACCGCTGTTGCGTCATAATGCGGCCCTCGGATTACCTTAAAAGCCCTCATTTGGCCCTCGGAGCAGTTTGAGTTTGAGACACCTGATCTGGTGCTACAGGGTGTTTGCGCATTTTTGGAGGCAAAACTACAACCACCGTATTTTTGGTAAAAATAATTTGTGTATGTTAATGTTGTTTGATGAGTTAAGTAATGCTTCAAACTATTTTTTCCACATCACTGCGATTGCTCTGTAGTTGCAAACGCAACTTTTGATAAAGCATGGATCTTTTGTTACAATTTTCAGATATTTTGCCGGAATTTTTGGTAGAGTTTGTTAAGCAAGATGCAAGTGCATCTGCACTAAGTTGTTCCTTTACATCGCAGCAGGCTCTCAATGCACAGTTGAACTCTTTTCGCTTTTCTTCATATTATCAAACAAAGGGGCCCTATGTTGGGCTTAAAACATTGTCTTTCCAACAAAAGCAAGCATTCCAGGAAGCACAATGGTTTTTCCTGACAGTCTCATTCCACCCAAAAAGACGAATTTTAAATCGATTCTGCAAGCCAATTTTCTAAAATGGGTTCATCATATTTAGCAGTCTTGGTTTATCAGACTCTGGCGCAGCCCCGGGCAGAGATAACAATGTTCTAACGAAATCAAACACATGATACTTGGACACTTTTCTGATCTTGACTGCATTAATCGCTTCAAACGTTAATTGTTTTATTTTACCTATTCAACCCATTCTTGTATTTGAAGTTTTGAACGTGATTGCTGTCCATGCAAAAATTTTCATTAGATACCTTCCAGAATACTTTAAAAAATAGCTAAACCATTAGACTGAAAAGCAAGTTCAATTTTGAATCAAAATTCGTAAAGTCAAGGTTTAGACACAGACATAAACTTTTTTCTCCCACAAAGTTTGAGTTCATCCTAGTATCATGCAGTCTTACAACGTCTCTGCAATATGCACAACACATCTTTCGGAAAACATAAATATTGTCAGGAACTTACCGNAACAGCGACAACCACAAATCATAGTTGTCATCGTGTGCTGTAGCCACTTTACCGCAGAATAGTTTGCCTAATTTCTATCGATAACAAAATATAAAACACAACAACAAATGAATGTTTTGAGGTTAAAACATACCAAGAGGAGTTTCTGGTAATGCCAAGTACCCATTGGGATGACCTTCCACTTCTGGGCATAACCAGCCGAGTGGCTGGCACATCAGGTATGGATTGAGACCTTCTTTCTTCAAAGCTGCTTTCATTAGTTTCAACGTCTTCAATGTTGTGTTGATATCGAATAAGCAGTTGAGACCTGATCAAAAAAGTTGCTCTTGACAAATCTTATTTCATTAGCACAACATCCGGTGGCCATCATTTCGACTACCATCTTTCAAATCTCTTTTGTTGTACAACTCACCACAAGCGGATGGTTTAAAAAGACTTTTGCTCAACTAGAAAGCTGAAATACATTTCAAAACACACGTTTTTGTCGTTTTATAAATCCATACGTTTAGAAAAGTACTGCACCAATGATATCAGCTCCAGTCTTCGCCATTCGGACAGCACATTCCTCAATGGAAACACCATTTAAATCGCCGGAAGGTCCAATACGCATGGTGCATGCTATTGGTTTTTTGACTTGTTTCATTACATCAATACAAATTTCCAGCTCTTCAACATGGCCAAAGAACTATGAAAATAAAACAGTGCAGTTATTTTAAGAAACAAAATGTTTATTTGTTTCCATAGCAATTAGTAAATCAGAATTTAAGCAAATGCATCATCAGAAACTTTGAAGATCTACAGTAATCATAAGGATACAAGCATGACGCTTCGGAAGCATGTTCGAAATTTTCTCAAGCACCAAGCGCCGCGTGCTTTCCACCTTTGTATTCTCATCAATGGAGCAGATTTTAACTGGTGATGTGCCCCCCTGTGACGTACTCATATGTTTGTTTGGCACAGTCTTAACTGATGCTATATCCAAAGCTTTTGACAGCCTCAACAGCCTTGCAAACAAGATAAAGTAAATCAGCTTCTACGTATAGTTACAGTTTGTGTGCGCTAACCTGCCAGAATACCATCTCTTGAAAGCTGTAGTGGAAAAGAAGGAGTTAACGGCCGTTTAATTGCTTCCCGTTAATATTGATAATTATGCCTTCGCTTTTTGAAAAACAAGGGTGTAAGCACGTTTTTCGATGTCGACGTCGTCCTAGTTAATTGGTTGCAAAAACAACTTTTTTCCCAATTACAAAACCGGTATTCATTGCTTCTAATGAAAATTAGCATATGTTTATGTGCTCTTGTATATCACTTGCTGGCATTTAAATTCACGCGAGGCAGGAGAAGTGGCGCCATTTTATACTCTCGTTGGGAAAGCAATTCCCCAACTGCATCGTGACACTGCTACTACTTCGAACCAAGCTGTTTCTCCAAAAAAATATATAAAACACGTGGTGCAGTGTTTGAAGTCGCTTTCTTGTCACGGCTTCGCCAACAACCACTTCTTGAAACGAAACACAAGTTCAAAGTGGAGAAGGACACGCACCTAATAGAGCTTCACTGCTTTGGTCAAGTTTTGAAACTTGCTTGTTGCATATTTACTTGGCATATGTGTTGTGCCTTGCATTAAAATACGTTCTGCTAATTTCCTGACTCCAAACATACTCACAAATATTTGATTTGATATTGCAATTGATTAAGTATAGTATATCAGCCAATAATTAAAACTCTTTGCTGCACAAAGACTGCTCAGAACACATTGCGATGATTACGAATAACTTCAGTGTAAGTTCCACACACGATCATGACAATTACGTGTTTGAGAAAAATAAAAACGTTATCTGAAATTCTTTCGAATGCGATTTTCACTGCATGATTGATTTTCAAGAATATTGCTCAAATTATTAAAATCCGGTGCATGCTTCGTGCAATCCACAATGCATTCAAACTGCATTGATTTGTTGCGCATGCAATTATATTTTGATTTCACTGGATATATTTGTCGTGACTTGACTTTCGACCGCTTAGCACAGCGGTTCCCAAAGTATGGGTCGCGACCCAAACAAGCGTCGCGAAGAGTCAACAAACGGGTCACGCCGAGGCGACCCAAGGCGAAATTTCAATTGCACCAATCGCACTGAAATACTATGTTTGTAATACAATACATTGTTTCATAGAGAGTGGACCACACTACCATTGCTTGTCTGTGTCTGTCTGTAGCGTAGGTATTTGAGAAAAATAGTAGATTGCTGAGATTGAGGAAGTTTTTCAAACCACATCGACTGCTTTCACAAGCTTATGATCCAAACGATTTTCGGCGACGTTGCCAGTTTACAAGGCAACTATAGCAGTTTGTGGGGATCAAAACAAAAACATGGAAATATTTACACAAGCAATTTCTAAAAAGCGAAAGTAAAACCTTTAAAAAGGCATTAGGGCGTAACTATACCCTACGGAAGGTGAGCTCCCAACATTTATCCGTCAACTTTTCGGGAAAAATATTTTAAGCGGCAAGCCAGGAAGCCGATACAGCAACGCTTTTATTACCGACAATTTCTCGTTTTCGTGCAATTTTTCTCTAAAAGAAAACGAAATACGTTTATTACCTCTGCTAGGATGAAATCAACATCGTGCACACGAAACACATCCAGCTGCGTCTGAAATTCTTTTCGTATTTCATCAACGCTTTTCTTCTGCAGATACGAGATGACCGGCGAAAGACCACCGCAAACAAGAGCATTTCCCTCGTTGGCAACCTCCCTGGCGATGTTGCAAGCTGCCGCATTGATATCGGCGCTCTGCAACATATTTTTATTACCTAAGCGTTGCATGGTTCCTGGTTTTGTCAAACCAATCCAGGATTCTGACGAACCGCTTTGTTGCAAACGGAACTCAGTAAATTTGACAAAGAATGAGCAATGCGTCGCGCCACCATCATTATCGGGGTAAAACCTAGTCAGCACACAGGTTAAATAAATTTATTTTTTTATTACTTTAAGAAACAAGACAAAGTTCTTTAAACGATAGGATTAAGGCGGAGGATGTTTTCGTTTTTTTGATTTCGTGCTCAAACAAGCTCGACACTTCAGTTAAAGTGAATGTCTTGAAAGCATGTATCATCAACAGAATGACTAAAGCAATCAGACTGAGTTCAATGTAGTCGTTAAAAACAACATACCGCGAAACAAGCCCAAGAACTCGACCACGTAAATCACAAGGTAAAAGCAGTAACTGTAGTTCAAATCTTGTAGTTCAAAACTTAAATCATCTAGTGTACTACGAGAAATTATTGGATTTCATCTCAATTAATCAAAAATCTCCTCCTTTCTTACTAACTTTTATTGATGATTACCTGCAAATAATGTGTTATTGTTGAATGTCTAAGCTGTAATGTATTGACTAGCAAAGTAATATAACATTCTCCCAGGTAGCAACAGGTAGCTAATTGCCTCGTTCCTTATTAGAGTTAAGATAATTATTGACTCATGCGACAGGTCATGGTCACAGCGACACAAAATTTTTCAATAAAGTAAAATAACGGTTTTGGTTGGTGGTACATCGTATGATTTTTCTGAAGTCAAAATCCGCCGTTTTCAAAAAAGGTTTGAAAAACATTGGCCTATAAGTATAAGCGCAAAACTACAAAGCCAACCCTAAGACAACTCTTAAATGACCAAACTCAAACGAAATACGCTGAGAGCCGACCACAACAAATCAAAGTTTGATGTAAGTACATACACAGTTTTGACGTTAAGTGTCAAAAAGTATACGCTTTTTTGTCGTGAAACTTGTTCATTTTCTTTGCATTACGTGCAACGAAGAAAACTTCTTAGACTACAGAACTTACAAGGCTAATACCAACACTAAAAAAGAAACTTCGAAGCCAAAACCACGATGCTTTCAGAAGAGGCTTGATCGATATTATCAGAAGCGACTTACAAGCCTGGATCGGACCACCGTATGAAGAAAAACCGGACAATTTCAGCAAGTTTTTTCGCTGCGTTTCAGCTAATACGAAGAGGCTCATAAAATATCATGGACAATGCTGGGAAAATGTTTACTAGCAATATAAAATAAGGCATTTTGCAGCTATGAATGAAAATCTGTGCTTTCCTGAAGTATTTTTTTAACATTTCGTTTGGTGTGTATTATTTTAACAAGCCGTTTATTTTGTTTAAAAAAGTTACTGTTACTTTATTTTGAAAGAACACTTAGGTCAAGCACATAGTTTGCCGAAGATCATCTGCTACTTCCACAGATACATAAAATACTTGTACGGCCTAACCCTTTGAAACTGTCCATAAGCGCTGTAGTCGTGAAATACATTAAAGGAAAGTCGCGCTTACCTTATAGCTGACTTTGTCGGAATAATCTAGTTTACCATCACTCGAATAAAAGCATGGTGTTTGCAAGACATCAGCCCCAGCTCGCAGATATTCTCGCAACAGTTGTCGCACTGCGTCTGGATAAAGCAACGTCCCTTCTGGAGTCCACGGACCAGCCGTGCAATAACCTCGTTTTTCTAATGTCATGCACATGCTGCCATCGCCAATGACAGGGCCTTCGGCCAAAAGCTCCAATATTCCTTTTTTTGCTGACATCACGCAACACGTCTTAAAAAATAAGAACAAGCCTACACTTTTCTGATAATTGCAAAACTGAGCATGTTATCATCGTTAGAGTTGAAAAGTCCAAATGTTTTAAACATTAAACCTTCAAAATCATGTGAACCTTTAACAACACCACGCTTCATCAAAATGCACTGACAGTTCGATTTTCTGCAATCTCAGCACTTTAAATGTTGATTAAAATACACTGACAGTCCTATTTTGTGCAACTTCATCAGCACTTTTAATGAAAACTGTTTGACAATTAATGAGACTGCGTAAAGCACTGTTTTCATGAAAATTTAATGTCTTACAGTGGATCACACGAAACTATCATAAAATGCCCAAACTTATAGAGGTTTGCTTATAGATTTAGATTGAAATGTTTGTGCTAGAAAATGAATTTTACTCTTACTAAATCCCAACAGAACCTTGACAAAGCTTTGCTGATTCTCTATAGACCACATTTCGTGAAATGGGTGGAAGTATGATTTTTAAGAGCGCCTAATTTCCAGAAAAAATTGAAAACCATGAACAACCAGTTGATGCGTAACAAATATGTAACAATTAACCGTATGCAGTGTTTTATTTTTGCTCACTGCACCAACAATATTTTCAAAAAGCGCTTTTTAAATGGAAAATAATATCTTTTGACTTTGTGTGTAAGACCAACTGATGCTTTTAATATGCTGTAGTTGCAATTTTTATGTGTTGATCGGGTTAAATAAAGAAAACTAGAAGATCACCACCATGTAACTGACTTGAAGGATGCAGTAGTACCCAAAATTCTCAGCAAATATGTTGCAGAGCAGAGGTGACTATTTCTCAACAATATGCCATTCACCGCGTGATACTTTCGCATTTCGGAACTTTCTAATCATTTTTACGTTATAGAATTGTTCAGTACTTATTTCATAGCTCATTTTGTTAATGTAATTATGATCACAGAGGTACGTCATGGAGCAAATCGTGTCAAAAGATAACAATTGCTAAAATAAAGTTTTCAGTACCGGCAAGGTAAGAACAATAGGGATTTAGTTTCTGCTTACGGACATACCCTCTCTACTTTCTAAAGTTTGAAACTTAAATCTTGTAAAATATATTACTAACCGATCAAAGCCTTAGGATGGTCTGGCATCTTGTGGCCCATATGAAGGACTTTATGTTCTTCCCCAATTCCCCTAGCATCACGGCTTGTACCCAAAACTAGGAACGTTTGGCGGACAATACCCTTATTTTTCTATTTTAGCAACAAAGGTACCAATTCGTGCAAAAAAATAAACGTTATGGGGTATAGTTATACAGACATTAAAATAATATCGCATCTGGTGAAACAAGTTGTAATGCTCATCGACGAGAGTTTTAATCGGAACCAATGAAGCAGTCGCGGCTTAAACGGTAACCATGTCTCCTGCACCACCTCTGGTCAACAAGACAACGGGCAAAAGTATGAAGAGCAAGACGGAGGGTAGCAAGCAAAACTCAAACATGATGTTATGAGGTCTGCAAACGCGTTTTACGAGATGTGAAATTTTGTTGCTCGTAAGCAAACCAGTTTAAGTTAAATACTCGCTCAGTTTTGCAAAGCAGTGCTTTTCGTCAGCGTATACACTACACAGGGTTCCCATACGTTTTCAAAAATTGTTTTTCATACTTTTTCAATACTAAAGAAAACTTTAATATCATCACTTATCTTCATTTTTACAAAGTTTCATTCATGGAGCACAATGCAAATACATTTGCACACCTGTCATCAGCAATAAAGAACAAAATTTGAACAAACAAATGGCTGAATTTTGAATTCCCGTACATTTTCAATACTTTATGTTTATTTTGGCCAAATGCAATACGTTTTCATTGTTTTGAAAACCGATTTCACAATTCAGTACTTTTTCAATACTTTCAATACGGCGTGGGAATCCTGACTATAAGCAAGTAGTTCTCAACGGGGTCCCCAGTGAAAAATCTGGGTGTCCCCAGGAATAGATGCACAAACAACGACCAACACTTTTACCAATGACATAACCGCAGACCGGGGGTCCCCAAGCCAATATCTTTAGGAACATTGGCTCCGAGGTTGGAAAGGTTAAGAACCACTACTTTAAACAATACTACCTTTCTTCTCCACAGCGCTCCGTTTTACGGTCATTTAAGCCTGACTATTTCGTGAACTGTACGGTTTTAAAACTTCTCTGCACTCAGAAACCTTGGTGGCAGGAGAATGCAAGCAAGGAAGATACTTATTCTACTTCATCACTAGCTTTACATCACATCTGGAGATGGTTATGTTTGGTTCTCTACCAACACTGCAACTTCCTGTGGTACAACCTCTCTTGCAAAGCGGAAATTGTGGTTCATGAGAGTTCGCACGCTTTTTTCTTGATGTACTCAACGGGAAATCGTAGCGTGCAACGACCACCACGTTCACATTCACTTCATGTCAAACACTTGGCAAAACAATCACTGGGGTTGTTGCAAGGCAACGTTTAGTACTCATACTTTGAAGTCCTATCTTCTCAGTTTCACGTGAATACTTCTGTTGAATTCGAAACCACAAAGCAATATTTTTTAGAAGTGTAAGTAAGACGTCCCACGCAGGACCGTAAGCAATGTCAAGACCTTGGAAACCTTTAAAATTTTCAAAGTCATTTTGAAATATAAAATTTCTTCGTGAAGTTCAAATTCTTGGCACACGTGCCTGGGATTGCGTTTGGTAGCGGCTGTGCCCGTTTAAACATGTTTTTGCAAGAACTATACTGAAGATCTTTGGAATGCAGCTACATTTTACGTCTTTCGTCTCTCTTCAGAGTTGTTACTCATAAAATTAATCCTCAGCGGAGAGCGGTGTACAGAAAACATTATTTTTTTCTTATTAATCACACACTTTTTCATGATTGGAAGCAGAGCCGTCGGCAGAAAGTCTTCAATGGGGGTCTTTACGTTAGTTCAGGGGGGCTTGACATTCAAATTTGACAAAAATTCCACTAATTTACAGTGTTTCATATTTCAATTTGGGGGGCTTGGAGCTTTATTTGGGGGTTAAGCCCAACAAAGCCCCGTGGCGACGGGACTGCTTGGAAGTCTGGCTTAGGTTTTTAATACAGCAACTTCAGCAGTAAAAACAAAGATCAACCAGAAAACTACTTCACTGTACAGTCAACTGCCGCCTAGCATCAATATGAGTTGCTAACGGATAGACGTACGCACGGAAACTTGAAAAGTTTCTACACCACTGCGACTTTGAGATGTCTTCTAAAATTGTCTCCTCTATATGCGTATCAAAGGTGGACGGAGTCTTATTTTTAAGACTTCGCATCCGCTTCGACTCTAAAAACTTTGCTCCGTATCTTCTCCGCCTGCGTCAATCATGAGAATATTAAAGTCCGGCTCCGTCTAGACACAACAAAAATCTAAATTCTACAGTGAAATATATCGATGTTGCTTTACAGTTTTACTTACAGTTCCAACCTGCAAAACTGTTTTCTGTTGATAAAGAAAGCTTTTCATACTTAAAATAACCAACTTCATGTAGATCAGCATACAATTGGTTTTTCATGTTTGGTGTAACTACAATTCAACTTCCGATAGCAGGGAAACTCAACAGCAACACTAAAGATGTTCTGCCAAGAAAACAATCTGAGATACATATAATTTCAGACATAAATTGCAGTGCACCTACCCAGTAACCACCACTCACGTCATACTTTAACACTGGACAATTCTTGCTGTGTCATCACTGAGAAAATTTCAACCACCTCAATAAATTTTTTGAAAAGCATAAAATTTTAGAAATAGTGACTTGAGCTTTGAAAACAAAATGATGGAAAACTCCGCCTCCGCTCTGCCCAAATAAGCGTTTCTAAGACTCCACCTCCGCTAAAAGCACGCGGAGTCAGGTGTCCGCTACACAGTTTGCCCACATGTGGCGTGTATGTCTATTCCGGCATCTTGGGAAGCACGTGTGTTAGCGTTAACATGCTGACGTACATGTCCAACAAAGGCCAACTTGTACAGGTTTATTTTGAGGGGAAAACGTGAAGTGAAAGCACAGTCACGGCAAATGTAGCCTATACAAGGTATGCATTATACGGTTCGTGAAACGAAAACTTAAATCCCTACAACGTCAAATCGGGGTGTAGCCAACCCCGTCAAGCGTGCTGACCGCCTGGTTCTTGTGTAAACAAACGCAGCAGCGCCCTCCAGGCTGGTGGCCGATATTTGCCTGACATCTCAACTGGTGCGCGTAACCTCGTGCGCGCTGTCTGCACTTTTCTACTATGGAGAAAAGTTCGTGGTTTCGGGTTAAAGTCACCCCGCTTTATAAGTATTGTGAGTTTTTCTACCATGTGATATAGCGCTGCAATTGTGGCAATCAAGAGCTGTAATTCACTCAGGGCGTGCTTCCTTACCAGCATGGAGCAGAAGAGGTTCTTCAAATGCAATATATATTTTAATGAGCATAGCCTTTTTAATTTTCTCTGGATACGAAAGTGGGGTGAGTTCCACCCGCTCAGGTGTGGTTTTCCTATTTATCAAAAACAGCATCAAGTTAAAGTACGAAGTAACTTCATTAGTACACAAACCACGGAATAAGAGTTACATTTCCAGTATAGTTTGTGTAATCAACCCAACTGAATGAAAATTATGTTTTTTATTTTTTAATAACAGGTTACATTAACCCCTATTTGTGGTTCATGTGACGAAAAACGAGGTGTAGTGTTATAGGGCAAAACGTAGGTCCTCGTGGAAGCGTGTTGACTCAGTCTGTGAAATGTAAGATTTTTAAATGTTGATCTATGACCCACTATTGATTCTTGTCGGATACAAGGCCTTGAGTCTATCTTGTGCTCATGACTGGCTAGATTTGAAGAGTAGTGGTAACAACTCCAGTCAGCCATAGATTTGCAAGCAGATCTTCTTCCAGACCCCACAGTGTTTATCAGTGCCGATTTCAACTTATGGAGAGAGAAATAGGATAAAGTTGAAATTGACCAAAGACTATTAACTGCTTTGTCTGTTTGATCAATGTGGCAGTGGCGTAGCCAACCCAAAATTTTGGGGAGCCAAAATGTTTGACTTTAGGGGAGAAACAGTATTTTTGTTTGGGACGCCGCTTCTCAAACCACAAAATGACTAGATATGCTAAAAATGTGGGGGACATGGCTCCCTGGACCCAGAGAGAACCCTGTTCCCTTACTCTCTGATGATAAGTTGAAGTTTTGCCAGTTTCCTTGTCGTTTTCATGAAATTCTCAGTTAAGTGCTCAATTCTCTTGACTGTAATTGGAATGTCTTTTTTAGTAACGCAACGTTCACTCACGTATGTTTAGCATTACATCCGTGCGTGTTACTCGCTGAAAAAGTGGTGGACTCCTTGTAGCCTTCGTACTTCATAGCTATTAGATAATTCGGCTTCATAGATACACATATCAAACCACCAGCCACGGGTCCTCGCAGAGATTATTCCAAAGAGGGGAAATCACGAAGAATATTTCAATACGTAATTTGATATGTATGAAGCAGACTCGGTAACAGGTGGTGGAAGTAAAATCGACTTTTTAACTGGCGCAAAGTCGAAGTCGGATTCGAAGTCAGTCTCACGTTCACATATAACTTCTACTTTCCGGATATCCTGAAGCAAGTCTATGCGAAGGTGGTCTTGAGTTTTGAATATCTGCATTAGCTCAAAAATAAGTGCCGAAAGGTTTAGTCTAGCAGTTACGAAAACAGTGAACGCAGGGCACGGAAACACGGGATATGGACGAGGGAGTTTACCCTTCTTCTCTTTATCAAAAATACAGGGGTGTTAAAGTTCCTTTCACAGGCCACACAAGTTAATCGATTATTTTGAGCTCAACCAAAACCAATCCAACAAAATCTGTTGCAGCGGCTCACACGCTCCAAATATTTGCCAAAGCAGTGGTTCACAACCGGATGCCATTTGGCAAAAACTAAGGAGAATTTTTTAATTTCCTGGCAGAAAAACTTCCAAAGGAGGAAAACTAAGGGTTCTAGGTTTCTTTTTCTGCTTCCGCAATTTGATATTTCTAGCAATTCTAATGTTTTTTCATATTTAAGCTTGCGTGTTAGCAACCAGTGTAATAATTAGATAAGCTTGGTTGCATTGCCAGCTTTTCCTAACCTACTGGTTTGAATTGTAAAGGTGAACAACTACCGTGATTGATTGCAGATAGATGGAGAACTGAACTGGTTGGTGTGTGCTTTTTTAAAGATTTTAATTGTAGATTCCAGTATATTAGCACTAGAGTTATTGTTCAGTTTGAGAAATACATACAAATATTTGAAAACCTTGCAACAAGCTTTGTGTCAGTTTTGCAAATGCTACGCAACAACATGAGTAGCAAAAAAACAGCACTTCGAAGCTTTGTATCATCTTGATGGAATGATATTTCTTTTGAGATAAACAGATAAAATATTTGATGATGAGCTATTACACTGCAAAATTATAACAGCATAATACCAATCCAAAATCCAAGAGATTTGATTGAATCAAGAATCTCTGAAAGAAATTTTACCAGGGGGTACGAAGAGCAATATCGGGCCCCCCTGGCTTCTGGGGCCCTCGTCGAAACTTGTGTAGATTGTTTGTATATCTGGGATTTTTTTTCGGTCATTTTGCGGTCGTAGAGCGAAATGCTTTTGAAATGACTGAAAAAAATTTAGTCATTTCGGTCAGAATGCTTGAAAATATAGGCTAAAAAACACTGTTATGGTGACTTTTAACACAACTGTGAGACAAATGACCGAAATGTTTCAATGACCAAAATGTCTCAGCAAAAAATGAGCGAAATATTTCAGTGGTAAAAAAACAGTTGTATATTAATTAGAATATAGATGAAACAGCTGCCAGGCTAAGATTTAGAAATATGTTAATTTTTATACTGGCCTACACTGGTACTTTTGGGCTTGGTTACAGAAAAACTTAGCGTGCGTACTTTTATCCTCACGCGGGCCCCAGTACCTACCAGGTACGATGTACCTCGTGTACACACCTCTCGTAGGCCCTGGTTGGATCCCGCATGCAGTGCTAAACACAGCAATTTAGCTATGCGGGCCAAGCAAGCACTTCTGCTGTTTCTATGACAGTAGTTGATTGTTTTAGCGCCGTCGCGGATAGTTTCACCAAAATAAGAGAGACGCTAACCATTTGCGACTACAAAGCTTCGAGCAAAGTTTACACGTTTTTCTCCTCGAATTTCCCTCTTAATTTCTCAAGATGAGCCTCAGCGTTTTTAATAAAGTTGAATTAAAATTTGTTTGTCAATTTCCTGTGGTTGATTTGCCTCATAGGCTTGTAATTTTGCAATAAATTTCAACGTTTTTGATTTTTTTCGCAATGTTCACAGTTCACCTCTGCATTTAAATACTTTTGAGATTTATTACGGGGTAAAAATAAGTGTCTGGGTTTGCAGGGAAGAATACAAAAAAACGTTGAGAGCCACTGTACTAAAGAAACAATCATTCACAGCAAAAATAAACTATGTGATCTTCCGATTCAGATATGAACTAAAAATGGTTTAAAGTAAAAAAACAAACTAGCTTGAAAATAAAAAGCTGCATTGTAATAAAATGACCCATGCATCTCAGCCACGTTGTTAATTACCACGGGTCCCTTAATTTTTGCTTCCCCCACCTGCTTTCTCACTGCTCCAGCGTCTCTTGGTAAACTTCAGTAAAGTTAAACATCCGCTTACGCACGTACTTTTTCATTGCTTGCACTTCGCAGTCAATTTCAGGAAAGCATCTAGCCATCTACACATGGTGGGAAGGTTGAGAGTGCTCTCCCATTGAAATGACAATTATAAGAAAATCTGACAAGTTTTTGAAAAGTGCAAGGCTGGGGCAAATTTTAGGGTAAACTAAGTGAAAATTACAAATCGATTATCTTCATGAACTGTGAGTTTATTCAATCAACTTTGTGTATTTCTACAGACTTTTAGTTAAGGTGCTGTATTGCAAGATCAGATTTTCTGGTTGAATTAGGTTGTCATGGAGCAGTTTTCTAAGTGCGAATAAATTAAAGTTGATTAATGCTACATTTTTATCACAAAATTGAACTTGTGAAGGACTCACAAAGTGAATGCAACACAACGTGAAGTAGGATAGGCTACGCATTGCTGTACTTGCATGTCATATTTCACAACACTTACTTTGGAAAGGGGCTTAATGTATCGCAGGCTTCACCAACATAACGCCCGAGGGCACCATGCTGCCTGCAACGACCAGCAACCGGGTCGACCGCAGGCCTGTTCTAAAAATAGCATTACCATGATCAGTGTCTTCATATTGATGAACATCATGAATTATTATTAATAATAACATAATTAAAGGTAGATTGAGCAAATATTTTATTTCAACAGAGTGTATCAAACTGGTTCTACGCACGATGCCCCAACGGGTACCGCGCATGAGATCCGATGATGAAGATGTATGAAACTAGTAGCCCTTCGCATTAATCGGTGCCTACAAAGTGGCTGTCAGTTTCAAAAAGGTTGGTGACACCTGTAACGAATGTCAAATGTTAATAATATGCTGTTCTTTTTGCTACTCCTGTTGTTGCGGAGCATTTGCCACCAGATTTCAAATCAAGCAGATAAATTCATTGCCCTGAGGAAGCCTACTTGAATAGGTGGGCAAAACGTCGGAAAAAATAAAATAATTGCCAGAAGATGGAATTTATCTGCTGAATAACATGTGCCAAAACGTTTTCATTGCGTTTTTTCATAGTAACTTTTGTTGGAAATCCATCTGAAAAGTTTTTTCCCTAGTACACAATTTCTCTGCAGGTCCCCTGCTTTAATTGTGACATTTAGGAACAACACCGCGAGCAAATGCATGGCCTTGCACGCCAAAACGAAACGGCCATGACATCTGCAAATAAGTAGGCTAGCTTGTATGAACTGAAAACACAATGGTGAAGCCAATTACAGCGCTTTGTTAAAGTCAAATCGCATAAATTCACCTCTGCAAAATCTAAGGTTTGTGAGCGGCATATACAACGTCTCACGTCCGGGCAAACATCGACTAGTGCTAGGCTGTAAGTCTACCGAGCCTTTGAACGTCGGTTTTTGCTGATTCAATTTCCGTACACACAACGTCATTCGTGCGTGACGTTACGTTAGGTGGGAAATACGCTTGCGACAGCAGTACAGTACTGCACAGTACCTCATTCACTAGAAACATAGATGTATAGATCTCACAATTTGATAGGGATATATCACAATTGCTGCTGTTATTTTACACGTTACTGATGAAATTGCTCAATCTACACGTAAATTAAATAGCAAACAGACGTTTGTATGCCATGCGGAATGCGGTACGTGGGGCCCGGCCTGCAATACTGTACTCGTAGCCTACAGCTCTACAGCACAGAAACCACGTTTGAGTGTAAGTCAAAGAGGCTTCGAATGCTGAAAACGTAAAGTAGCTACATAAGTAGTAGGCCTATTGATTTGTGGGTCAGTGAACTATGGAAGGTAAATGTAGTCTTTGCTTTAATGACTCTTTTCCACTTTTCAGCACAAAATCAGGCTGATGCCTGCAGCCTAGGCCTACAACACCATAGCCTACAAGTACACCAGAACGATAAACATTTGCCTATGCTGACTTGTATAAAAGTAGACTACGGAAGGCCTCCACCAGTTTTTCGACGCATTACAACATGCTGAATCGGCATATTATAATTTTGTTCCACTGAACCTCAACTCAAATCCATCCAGTCGCAAGACCCGCTAACGAAACCGGTAACTTAACATGCCTAATATAAGTCACGTGACACTCGGCATGTCACCGGACACTACTTCACATCAATTGTTAGGCCGGCTGTAAGCGTTGTAATTGTGCTGAGTCACAAAAACACTTTCATTATGGCAGGCCTGCACATCATACGGCCCGCCGGCCGAATGCGCCCTAACAATTGATGTGAAGTTCCTACAGTTGATGTGAAGTTCAAGAGAACTTCCATAATTGCAGAAACTCTTGTAACAGCTCGACTTCAGATATATAATTAGTCGTTGTTCCAGAATTCCTTTCAAACTCCAACAAAATGACATAGTTTTTGCGGCCCGCGGCAAATTTTTGTTGGTCAATTTGGCCCTTCGAGCCTTCTGAGTTGTGCAGACCTGATATNTGGTCACTGGTCACTTGGCCGTATAGTCAGCCTGGCAACCAGCCATGGAAACACATATTCATGTAGCCCCGGNTTTTAAGGTGTTTTAGAGACCTGATTTGGGTCCCTAGAATTGAAAATCGGGTNCCTAGAATCAGATAAAATCGGGTCCCTAGAATCAGAGAAATAGGGTCCCTACAGGTCCATACCGGGTATCTAACATCGTCATCATCATGAAGGTCCATTGCCTGAAATAGGCAAAAGGGCCAATGTGCAGGCAGTCTTCCAGCTTTTTCTATCACATGGAAGCCGCAAGGCTCGTGCAGTATTTCAATTCAGCCAATCCTTGAGTTGGTCCAGGTACATTTTTCTGGGACGTCCTCGTGCATTCTTGCCAAAAATTTTTCTACAAATAGCCAAATGTTCTAGTTGTTTTGACCTGATAATGTGTCCAAAAAATTCGAATTGCCGTTTTTTTATTGTTTTAAAGAGAGATTTTTCTTGATTGATTTGGATCAGGACTTGTTTATTTGTTTTCTACACTTTCCTTAAAAAAACCTGATGTAGCCTATGTATATTTCTAAAATTGGATTTTCAAGAACAGCAAACTACTGTACTGAACTTAAGTCTGGTAGCTAATCTTCCCTTCCGCTGGTATTTGTCCTACCTTGGCTTTCCAATGTATAATTCGTAGTTGACAAATAGGGACATTAACTTATTTTATCAACTCCCACTTTTTGGTTTGAAGTTCTCTGCAAGCGACAAAATGGATTAAAGTTCTTTGATTGGTAACTGCATGCATTACTCCTTTTGATACAGAAACATTGAAAAATCCTACGTGATAGTAGTCCAGGGTTGCCAGATACTACTTTTCGCCAAGAGGCCAAATCTAGTCCAGAAAAGAGCAAAAAATGAGCCAAATTCTAAGACAAGGGGCCAAAGAAACGGCCAAACATTGTTTCCAAATTTATCAGAAGTAACAAAGTCATATGAACCCATATTAGCAATTTATTAAATGGCAGTATTCCTCAATCACAATTGTAGCGCAACAGCAAAACTAGTACGTGATGAAAGAACGTAATAGAACAACTTACTTTCCATATGTAGCCATAAACTGAGATAAATTTATCATCCTCGATAAGTGCTAAAGCGATCAACAACAATCTGAACAAAACCATCAAACACGTGCACCATCTGAATAACAGTAAGTTAGGCAACGTAACAGCTCTCACTGCTACCTCTACAATTGCAGCAAGTAACAGGTATTCTGATGAACTTACTTTAACATTAACTCAGAAACTCTAAGAATCCTAAGAAAATTTTGTAATCAAAACCTTCAAAATATAGGAATTTGGTTGAAATCTCAATCCGCAATCAATTAGTGAAAAAAGTGAGAAAATATGGTTTCTCAGACAGGACCCAGGGTGGTCAGATCTAATTCTTGCAAGGGGCCAGTCTATCCTAGAAAGAGGGCCAAAAAAGACCCAAAGAGCCAAACGAAAGTTTGGGGCTAGCAAGTGTTATTTGGGACTAAATTTCTGAAATGTGGCCCCAAAAGGGCTAACCTGGCAACCCTGTAGTCAACTCACTTTTCTCCAACGCGGTAACAAAATCATTGTAGCGTTGTTGAATGACATTTTTGACACAACAAACTTAGCTTTCCTTATACTCCTTGTGAAAGAATGTCCAAAATGAGATAAAGCTTTTCCCGACTTTCATCTACACTAGTTACCCATTCCATGCCGAATTATCCTGACGTGTAGTCAATCATTTACTAATGTTTCCATGTGCGCCAAAGATCGGCTAGACCGTATGTCTGCACAACCGACGAAAGCTGGCCTTCTGTTGCGCTTTGGTCTCCATATCCATAATTCGTAAGGGACAGTCATTTCGACCAGGGCTGGATCCAGGGGGTAATTGGGGCGATCGCCCCCCTAAAACCTGCAAAAATAATTTTATTCACCATGATTTTTTACGATTCGGAAAACAGCATTCGCGATATAAGGCTATTTTGTCGTCCATTCTTTTGTCACAGCAGTTTTGTGAAGTATACTTTATCCCTCATACACTAGTGGTAGCCGTTATGAGACTTGACTACCAAATATTACTGAAATTGCCCCCCCTAACATTACTGACTGGATTTAACCCTGGTTTCGACAGAATATACGCCTCTTTACGCCTGCTGTTCTAGCTCATTGCCGAGTGCGCTAGATATTACTGAATATCATGAATCCTGATGTGCATATCTTACCATTGTTGCTGAAATTTTGCACATTGGGGATTAAAATGGTCAACCCACATATGAAATTAATTGAAAATAGATGTGTGCAATGTGCATACCAAGCAAAGAAATGTGGGGTCTACTATTCGAACAGCCCAGAAAGCATTTTTGAGTAAGTCAAGGATGTTTCAGATGCTAAAAAGTAAATCAACAATACAAGTGATACTGTTGTGCGGCTTACTGAATTGGCAAATGTAAGCATAACGTTTTCTTTAAGACTCTTTCCTAATTAAGAGCTCAAAAGCAAGCTGTGTAGCCTACAACACAATAACCTATACTACTGCAGATAGTCAACGATAACCGCATCTATAGCTGATTTGTACAATAACGCTATACAAGGCCTTCCCTTCTGCGACTTATGCATGCATACTAAATTTCATTCGTACGATTACAGGTCTATATTTTCACTAGTACCAAGTTACCAACACGTCAACTCCACACCAGCATCTTATCACACATTTACAAAGCACGCCACTACGACAAAATCAGACTCACTACGAGAAACCAGCAAATATATGTCTATGACGAAACTCGTCTACCTCAGTTACTTGGCTGTTGACCTACCTAGTAATTCTGCTGATCCGCCAAAATAACTTCCAACTATGGAAGTAGTCTCCGAACTTCTTTGTCCAAGGGCCACATAAGTTATTACACAGGAGTTCGAGGGCCGGGACATCTTATGTAGTATGATTGTTTCGGGATATGCTACATTCTCCCAAATCAATAAATTTTTCGCAAACATGTTATTTTTTCATCATTGACAAAATGGTTTCGCGGCCCGCACTTGGCCCGGAGGCGGTAGTTTGGAGACCGCTGAACCATGGTCGCTATAGGTCGTCTCATCGGCTTAGTAAAGCGGCTATGGAAGCGCAGTACAATTTATGTTACGAACGTAACACGTAAGCGGCTATGGTTCGGTTACTTCGTAAACCCAGGGCCAGTTTTAAGCCGATTTGACCGATTTCTTCTAATCGGGCCCCGCGCTCCGTCTACTTACCAAAGCAAACTTCACTTTCTATCGAAGCTGCTTGTGTATAGTGCCTGCGCGGGGCTCAGTGTTTTTGAAGTTGCTTTGAGAGACCGAAACTGTTCTCACATTTTTCCAACGTTCTCTCAAAATATACTATAAACTGGCTTTACTACCACCATCAAAGTACACCAAAACCTTCCTTTACAATCATCTCGGAATTCAGATGAATCAGATGCGGTCTCTCAAAATGTCTTTGCAGTCAGCAAGGTCAAACCTTAACAAAACTCTGGAGGGGCCCACAGTGTTTTGTAAACGTGGGATCCGTTGCCAACGAAAATGCAAGTGAATTGCGCGGTTTTCAACGGCCTTATCAAAATTCTATAGCAAGAATGGTCGTTGTCTTCAGTAGTGTGTAACCAAGTTTTTTCACTAGCACCTCGATCGTTAAGGCAGAAAGGGCTTAAATTTTGAAGCTGTTTTCTGTTCCATTTATAAAAGCGTTTCGTATTTTGCAGGTCAGGTTTCAATAGTTGATGCAAAATACGTTTCGATGGTTGCTGAATGTTGATATTTCAATAGTTACTACTACTCGTCTTCTGAAGGGAAAGTTTAGTTCGTAATTGCAAATGTGTGCTGCTTAATGTTTCAGTAGCATTGTTCATTTTCCCTCTCGTAAAGATTTGATGACCAGTGGCGATTCTAAGGGGAGGTCCTGGGTGGGCCATATCCCCCCTAGATTTTTGTTTAGCCTCCCGTTTGGCCCTCCCAGTCTTTTTCTTAATTTCCCGTTTAATTTCGTTTGGTTGACACATACAGTAGATAACTTTCGGTCAGCAATATGTCAAACAGGGCTTTTTAAGGTGTTTTAGGGACTCGATTCGGGTCCCTAGACTTGAAAATCGGGTCACTAGAATCAGAGAAAATTATCATCGGGTCTCTAGTATCAGCGAAAATCAGGTCCCTAGAATCAGAGAAATCGGCTCCCTAAACGTCCATAACGGGTACCTAATATTTTCCTTGCCAAAAATGTTTNCAACCATAATTAACAGAACCTCTAGCCTGCATTCAAATTTCCCAAATGCATGATAAGCTGTATTGTTGTTTTTGACGGTNGGGTAACTAGAGTTGTTTATGACAACACACACCAGTACTGTTGTTGCTCGGATCCTGCGTGAAATTTAGTCAGACCGCGGTCGTGGTGTTGAAAAATTCATTTCGAAACTAAGAAACAGTCTCAGAAATGGGAGATTAATATTTCGTGCATTTCAGTGTGAGGTGGAGCTGGATTATATTACTGTCAGCAGACTGTTGCTTGCCCCCATAGGCGTAAGAGGCGGGGGGTCGGGGGGGGCGGCTGCCGTCCCCCAGGGCTTGAAAAATTTCAGGGCAAACTCTGTTTTTCAGGACAAGCGCAAGTTGCTCAAAACTCCTGCAAATAAAAATTACATATTCAGTACAGTGAATTTAGGGCACCCTCTGCTTTTCAGAGCAAGCGAAAGTTGCTCAAAACTCCTGAATGAAAAAAGTACATTCAATACAGTGAAAAATTCCAGGACACGCTGTTTTTCAGGGCAAGCGCAAGTTTCTCAAAAATCCTGAATGATAAAAAATATTTCAATACAGTGAAAAATTCCAGGGAAACTCTACCTTTAGGGGCAAGGGCAAGTTGTTCAAAACTCCTGAATGTATGCAGCAAAAAATTTCAGGGCAACTCTGTTTTTTCAGGGCAAGCGCAAGTTGCTCAAAATTCTGAATGTAAAAAGTATGTTCCATACAGTGGAAAAATTCAGGGCAAACTCTGTTTTTCAAGGCAAGTGCTAGTTGCTCAAAAATCCTGAATGATAAAAAATATATTCAATACAGCAAAAAATTTCATGGGAAACTGTTTTCAGGGCAAGCGCAAGTTGTTAAAAATCCTAAATGTAAAAAGTATATTTAATACAGTGAAAATTTTCAGGGCAACTCTGTTTTTCCAGGCCAAGCGCAAGGTGCTCAAAAATCGTGAACGGTGAAAAAATTTTCAATACAGTGTATATTCACTTGGAGGCCATCCGTATAATTTGGGCTAATGTAGTTTGTAATCTCGACCAAAGTCGTGATTGGTTATAGCAGGGTTTTTAAAAGTGTTTTAGGGACCCGATTCAGGTCCCTAGAATTGAAAATTAGGTCCCTACAATCAGAGAAAATTATCATCGGGTTTCTAGAATCAGAGAAAATCGGGTCCCTAGAATCAGAGAAATCGGGTCCTTACAGGTCCGTACCGGGTACCTAAGATTTTCCTTAAAAAAAACTGTTTATAGTGACTTTTATCTGGACCAAGCCCTCGTTTTCTGTAAAAATCGAACAGTCGGATGTCGGTAGTTCAACAGCTTGATATATGAATTCGGTAATTCTTTCTTTGTTCGTTTTCGAGTTTGCGTTGGGTAGAGGTGCAGGGTATTAAGATGATAGATTTTTTGATTAACAGGAGTTTTAGAAGCGGGCAGCACAGACGTGCAGATTGCTTGGCTCCTTTGAGTGCGCGTCTTTGAGTGCCTTGCTCAAGCGCACAGCAGCGATAACACAGACAGGTTTAGGGAGTCAGACTATACGATCCGGAACCGTCGCTTTTAAAACATTGCGTTGCGTCGTCGAAGTCGCGTACATATTTGCATCAGTGAAAGCAATTACCATAAAGTTTCTTGTCTGGGAGAACAAAACACGCAAGGAACTTCAAACCCTTGTTAACAAGCAAGGTAACTACAGAATTTGCCTATAACGGCACCTCTAGAGCAGTGTTTTTCAACCTTTTTTGCATCATGGACCACTTTATGCAATAAAAAAATT